>Ga0075029_100000991_pt1 | contig 16302 bp, 13 predicted proteins | sample LitLauG_LLR_2013_FD_71391 | JGI IMG/M metagenome (GOLD analysis project Ga0075029, IMG submission 71391) | Freshwater sediment microbial communities from North America - Little Laurel Run_MetaG_LLR_2013 | ecosystem: Environmental > Aquatic > Freshwater > Creek > Sediment | place: USA...
GGTCTCAGCGATCCCAAGCGTCCCATCGGCTCATTCATTTTTCTCGGCCCCACCGGCGTCGGGAAAACTGAACTCGCACGCGCCCTCGCCGAATTTCTTTTCGACGACGAGCACGCCCTCATCCGCATTGACATGTCGGAATACATGGAGAAGCACGCAGTCTCTCGCCTCATCGGCGCGCCGCCGGGATACGTCGGCTACGAAGAGGGCGGCCAGCTCACCGAGCAGGCGCGCCGCCACCCTTACGCCGTCATCCTGTTCGACGAAATCGAGAAAGCGCATCCCGACGTGTTCAACGTCATGCTGCAAATCATGGACGACGGCCGCCTCACCGACGGCAAAGGCCGCGTGGTGGATTTCAAGAACACCATCCTGATCATGACTTCGAACCTGGGATCGCAATTTCTCCAGTCCGCCGACCTTCACAAGCCGGAAGACTTCGAAAAAGCCACCGCGCAGGTGATGGAAGTGCTTCACGCGCACTTCAAGCCCGAGTTCCTCAACCGCGTGGACGACATTGTCGTGTTCCATCCGCTCGGCAAAGAACAACTGGCGAAGATCATCGAGCTGCGCCTGGAAGACGTGCGCCGCCTGCTCGCCGACCGCAAGATTTCCATCGAGCTGACCGACGCCGCGCGCGACGTGCTGTTCACCGAAGGCTACGACCCCAGCTTCGGCGCGCGCCCGCTCAAGCGCGCCATTCAGAAAATGGTGCAGGACCCGCTCGCGCTCAAGATTCTGGAAGGCGAAGTCCTGCACGGCGACCACATCGTGATTGACGCCGACAAAAAAACCGGCAAACTGAAATTTGAAATCAGCAAGCGCGTGGAGAAGAAAACAGCCAAGGTTCCCCTGTCATCGTGAACCTCTTGTCATCCTGAGCGAGGATTGTGCTCCGGCTCGCCGGAGCACAACCGCAGTCGAAGGATCCCTTTCACGCCGGCGCGACGTGCAGCCCCGCCAGGCGTCCTCTTAACTAATTCACGCGCCCGAACGCCGCCGCCACATCGTCCCGCCACAAATACCAGAGCACCATCACGCGTACAATCATGCCCGCGCCGCTGGCGGCGAACGTCCATCTCATCATCGGAGACGACACGCCCGGCACCAGCATCACAATGCCGGCGGCCGCGAAAATCATCGCAACCAGCCGCGCCCAGTTATTCAACCGCCACAATCCCCAGCCGATCAGAGCCGCGGCAATCCCCGCCAGCAGCGCAATGTAAGGCCCGACATACAACAGCCCCACCACCAGCAGCGTGATCTGCCGCACTGGTTCGCGATCCGGCGAGGCCAGTCCCACAACACCCATTGCCCACAGATACGCCGAAGCCAACCCGAACCCCACTGCAATCGCACTTACCCCCGCCGGACGCTCCAGCATGACTGGATTCTCGCAGAACATGGGACCAATCCGCGATAAGCCGTGTTTGGATAACCTTGTCATCCTGAGCGTAGCCGTCTTTCAGGCGGAGCGAAGAGCCTGCCCTGAGCGAAGCCGAAGGGATCTCAGGCTCAGCCGGCCTAATGCGTAAACCAATCTGCCAACTGACGATCGCTGGCCAGGCCCTGCCCGTCTCTGTGGCACACTAGCCTCATGCACCGCACCACCCTGGGCGATTTCGAGCTCACAGTTTTCTCCGACGGCACCTATCCGCTCGATGGCGGCGCGTTCTTCGGCGTGATTCCGAAAACCATGTGGTCGAAGAAAATGCAGCCTGACGAGCGCAACCTGGTCACCTCCGGCCTGAACTCGCTGCTGATCCGCACCGGAAAACAAACCGTGCTGGTCGAAACCGGCATGGGCAACAAACTTTCCGAGCGCATGGTGAAAATCTACGGCCAGCCCGCGCAGTTGCTCAGCAGTCTCGCCGCCTCCGGCATCGCGCCTGAAGACATTGACATCGTCATCAACACCCACCTGCACTTCGACCACTGCGGCTGGAACACCGTACGCGACCAGAGCGGCAAAGCCGTCGCGACCTTTCCTCGCGCAAAGTATTACGCGCCCGAAGGCGAGTGGCTTTACGCGCGCCGCCCCAGCGAGCGCGACGCCATCAGCTACATTCCCGACAATTACGATCCGCTGGTCTCGAGCGGCCAGATGACGCTGCTCAAGGGCGGCGAAGAAATCGTTCCCGGCATTTCCGTCGAAACCTTCCGCGGCCACACAGCGAGCATGCAAGCCATAATTGTGTGCAGCGGCGAAAAGACCGCCTGTTACATTTCCGACCTCATCCCCACCAGCGCGCACATTGATCTCGCCTGGGGCATGGGCTTCGATCTCTATCCGCTCGAGACCATCGCGAGCAAGAAGCGCTACTACGCGCACTCCGTGCCCGGAAAATGGCTGACGGTCTTCACCCACGACCCGCACATGCCGTGGGCGTATGTCGAAAAGGAAGAGACGGGGAAGATGGTCGCCCGACCTGCTTAGCTTGGGGGGGGACAGCCGCTCTCGGCTGTCCGGCCGATCAACGCTCGGCCGAAAACTGGGATCATCTCAGCTTTGTCCCCTTGTGGACAATCACCGGAGAGCCCTTCGCAATAAATGCGGAGTCGGGCTGCTTTGTAACGGCTGATGCAAGCTCGGCTCCATAAAGGGCGCTGCAGTCGCCCGCCAAAGCCGCAGAGCTTGCAGTCCACACCTGCCACGGTTCGTGCGTAACTCTGTATTCAACGCAGCCACCTGCGCTCTGTTTCGAATATCCCCAGTAGTGCTCGGTGATGAATTGCTCAAGGCTGCCGCTTACGGGCAGCTCTGACCTACCCGTCGCCTCAGCACTCAGTGAGCACCATTGACCGCCTAGCTTCCATTGGTACTCTGCGGTTACGTTGAAACCACCCATCTTCACGTCGTGTTTCATCGGCAGGGAGATATAGTTTTCTCCGTAGACCAAACGCGCGGTTGCGGCAATGGCCGACCTCGGCACAATCTCAGAAATGAATACGACACCCCTTCGCTCCTCTGCGCCTGCCTTACGACGAACATAAAATCGCAGATTCACTTCTAGAAAGTCGACGTGAAACGGTATGGGGAGGGTTCCGAGAAGTTTTGTATTCAGGAAGCGAAAACCGACCATGCTGACGTATGTGTTGCCACCAAAAGAATCCAATTCTGTTCCAGCGGGAACATGCCGATGTAGCAGGGTGGGATCAACCGCATAATTGAGCATGACCAGGTCGCGCCATGCGGCAGAAAGAAAGACTCGGCCTTCACTCATGGATCAGCCTTCGCTGGCTCCAACGCTAACCCCACACAGCCGTGCCTCGAAGAACTCCTCCACCCGCCGCAGCACTTCCACATCGCTCTTCGATTCGTAAATTTCCTTGCGCAGAGCAGCGCCGCCGGGCACGCCGTGCGTGAACCATGACGCGAACTGCTTCATCTTGCCCACCGCGTCCGGCAATTCTTCTTCAATCAGCATCGCGAAGTAAGTGCGAATCATCTGGTAGCGGTCGGTCTCTGACGGTTCGTCGTACAGCGATGCTCGCGTGGGGACAGCCGCCCTCGGCTGTCCGTCGGGCCGAAGGCCCGAAGTTGTTCGATTAAACTGACTGCCAAATTCGACCCCCGTCGAGCTTCGCTCGACGGGACGGCCGAGGGCGGCCGTCCCCACATGGCCATTGCTAGTCCCGGCATCTCCCATGCGCGCGCAATACTGCTCAATCTGCCGGAAGATCCACGGGTTCGCCGGCGCGGTGCGGCCGATCATCACCGCATCGCATCCCGTCTGCGCCACCATCGCGCACGCATCCTCGGGCGTACGAATGTCGCCATTGCCAATCACCGGAATCTTCACCGCATCTTTCACCGCGGCGATCCATTCCCATCGCGCGTTGCCGCTATAGCCCATTTCGCGTGTCCGCGCATGCAGGGCCACCGCAGCCAGCCCGCACTGCTCCGCCATGCGGGCCAGTTCCACGCACACTATTTCTTCGTCATTCCATCCGGCGCGAAATTTCACTGTGAACGGAATCTTCACCGCCGCGCGTACCGCTTCAAAAATCTTGCCGATCGCCGGCAGATCGCGCAGCAGGCCCGACCCTCCGTTGCACTTCACCACTTTCTTCGCCGGACACCCCAGGTTCAGATCTACGAGGTCGAACCCAAGCCCCTCCACAATCCGCGCCGCCTCGGCCATCACTTCAGGATTGCTGCCGAACAACTGCGCCGAAATTGGGTGCTCGTCGCCATAGAAATGCAGATAGCGCTTGGCCTTCTGATCTTTCTTGCGCAGCACGCCATCGGCCGAGGTGAACTCGGTCATGATCAGTCCGCACCCGCCCAGGTTACGGATGAACCGGCGAAACACCGTGTCGGTCACGCCCGCCATGGGAGCGAGCACCGTCGCGGGAGCGATCCGCACGCTCCCGATCATCACGGAAGACGGCACGATTCGCTCGGCGCGGGATACTTCGCCCACGTCTGGCCGTGCCCCCGCCGACTTGTCCCAATACTTCCTCACGATTCCATTCTACTGTTGGGCGCAAAACAAAGCCCCCGCCGCAGCGGGGGCCCGATCTATCAGTGTGAATCCGTCAAATCCGCGGCTTACTTCTTGGCCGGCTCGGCCTTGGCGTACTTACGGCGGAAACGCTCGACGCGTCCGGCCGTATCCACCAGTTTCTGCTTACCGGTAAAGAAGGGATGGCAGTTCGCACAGATTTCCAGGCTGATGCCTTCCTTGCTGGTCGAACGGGTGGTAAACACGTTGCCGCACGCGCAATGCACGCGAACATCGTTGTATGCGGGATGAATTCCTGCCTTCATGTTGCTCCTCACCTAGACTCGAATCTTCTTATTTTACCCGATTTTCCACGGGTCGGGCAAGATGGCTTGGTCCCGGATCCAGCGACAGCGCCTTCGCATATTCATGCAGCGGCATGCCAAAGAAATCGCTGACTTCCCCGGTAGCGGCAAAGCCATTTCTCTCATAAAAGCGGATGGCCCGCTGGAGAGGTATCGTCGTGTCAAGCGTCACTCGCGCACAGCCGGCGGTCGCCAAGTCGCTTTCGGCGGCGCGAAGCAGGTGTTCCGCAACCGACTTCCCCTGCCATGCTGGCAGCACGGCCATGCCTCGCAGATGGCCTTCCTTGCCTTCCCAGGCCGTTGCAATCGTCCCCACCACCTCGCCACTCGGAATGCACGCCACATAGACCGTCATGCGCCGCATTCTGATTCGAACCGCTTCCGGACTGAGAACCGTATCCGCAAAGGCGTCAGGAGTGTAGTCCGATCGAAAGGGCTCAAACGCCGACTGCATGCACGCACTCACGCTCCCCGCGTCCCCTACCCCCGCTCGACGGACTGCGATCAATATGGACATGCGATGACTTTCATCGCGGGTGCCCCATCCTTCTCGCGTTCTTTGCGAGAGGGTGGGGATTTTGACTCGGACTCCTCCCGCCCATCCCTCAATACCTGAACTGGTACGCCACCTTCACAAAGAACTGTCGGCTGTCGTTGATGTACCCCCGGTTTGAATACAGCCCGGCCAGCGGGTCCAGCGCCAGGCCATGGTCGTAGTTCTGCAGGTCGCTGTTGTAGCCAACATATACCGCCGTCCCCGGATGCACCAGGTAGGTGATCAAAAAGTCGGTGTTGAACTGCTTCTGCGTCGGCAGATAGGTATACGGATACACCGTGTTCCCCGGCGTGTTCGCCAACACCGCGTAGTATTGCAGGATGAGCCGCATCGAAAGCCGCGGCGTAAACTGCCAGTTCCACTTGCTGCGGAAGATATGGTTGCCGAGAATGCCTTGGCCCGCGCGGGTCGCCTTCATGAATTGATAAGCCGCGTCGCTCGCCCGCAACCGCTCGTAAAGGTAAGTGTTGTCAATCTTCAGCGGCTTGATGGGGCGAATGGTCAGCCCACCGGTGGCGCGGGTCACTCGCGCCGTCAAATATTGTGGCGGCAGGTTAAAGTGTTTGGGCAGCTTGGCGGCAGGCACAAAATTCACGCCATCGCCGTAAGTGTAGCCCGCCGAAATCGTCGCCCATTTTAAGTAGCTGGTCTGAAACGAAGCGCCCGTGTAGCGCTCGTGATAATCGAAATCAGCGGTCACCCCGCTCAGGCCGATCGCGGCAAAATCCTGCGGGCGCAGCCGCTCGCGCTTCTCCTCGTAAGGATTGAGAAACACATAAGTCTGCCCGCGGCCGTGGATCGCCAGATAAGGGTAATAATCGGTATCGAGCCGCGTGCCCTCGTGGTCGTAGACCAGCGATTGATTGATCGACGGACCCCAGTCGACGATCCAGCCTTTTTTCGGCCGGAAGCGGTAGTCAATGGTCTGCGCCATGGACCGGATATCGGTCCGATTCACAAATCCCGGCACAGTGGTGAACCCGGGGCTGATGTCGGAATAGATGTTGTCATAACTGAAATGCAGGCCGTCGCGGCGCAGTTCGATCTGGTCCGCCGGGCCCGCCTGATACGTACCCAAATTCGTCGAACTCACCACCGCCTGGCCTTCCAGCGACCAGGTCGGCCCCAGCCGAAAACGCGCATCCACTCCGCCGATGCGATTGAACTGCTTGGCCTGCGGATATTCCCAATCGGTGTAGAGCAATCCCACGCTCGATTGGTTGAGAATGTCACGGCTCACGCGCGCAATCGTGTAATAAGACCGCGATCCCGAAAGCGGGTCCGAGTCCGGCACGATCAGGCCAGGACTCCGGTCATCCGTCGTCATCAGGCCCACCGAATAGCCGTTCTGTTTGCCGGTAAGACGCAGTCCGGCCGAGGGGTCGGCGATGTTGCGCGTGAAAAACAAATCGATCGGCGTGCGAAAGAAATCTTCGTTCTCCAGAAAGAACGGCCGCTTCTCCGGAAAATACACGGCAAAACGCTGGTTCACCGTAATCTGCGGATCTTCGCTCTCCACTTGGGAGAAATCCGGATTGACCGTCGCATCGAGCGTGAAGTGGTCGTGAAACACAAACTTTGCGTCCAGCCCGGTCTGCCCCTGCGCCACGGCGTGCTGAAAATACGGATTCGACGGATCGCGCTGGTCGAGCGCGCGAAATCCGCGCATGATCCCGTAGGGAATCAGCTCGATGTCGCGCCCCGGCGAAATGCCCTCCAATCCTTTTAGCGTCGCGGCCTGGCGCAGGCGTCCCGCGACTTTGTACGTCACATAGGGCCAGAACGTGTCTTCCGTGTTGCGCGTAATTTCCCGGTACAGAATGACGCCCCACTCCTGCTTGTCGCCCGCGGGAAAGCGCAGGCTCTTGAACGGGATGGACATCCACACCACGTAGCCTTGCTCGGTCAGCTTGCCGCGCGAGTTCCACACCGCATCCCAGGACTGGTCCCAGTTGCCGTTATTGGTCTCGCCGCGCGTGGCTTCATTCCAGATCGCGTCCCACTGAATGCCCAGCGGCGTGCTCAAAAATGCGTAGGCGCGGCGCTGGTCATGAAACGTGTCGAGCATGATCTCGACCTGATCGTCGTCATAAACGTCCTCCCGCCGCGACATGCGCCCACGCACCTTCTTCGGGTCGTCGTGGCACACAAAGACGACGTAGAGATTTTTCTGGTCGTATCCGAGATACGCCGCCGTTGGCTGGGTCACGGGATCGCCGTCGTGCGGATTTCTTTGCCGGAAATCTGTCACCCGCGTCATCTGCTGCGCAACTTCGCCTTTCGGCTCCATGCTGAGAAAATCTTCGAGCGCCGGGGCCTGCGTGAGGCGGGGGATGTGAAGCTCGGCATGGGCCGCGATTTTCTCGGGGGGCGTGACTTGCTCGCCGGCGGCCTGCGCATGCGCCGCGGAAGTAGCCATGAACAGAAACATCACACTCGGCCAAATCCTCGCGCTTTGTTTGAAACCTCGCACTCATCCCTCCCTGCCTAGACTGTGCTCTGCGCAGCGGACTCGTCAAGATACATCATGGCCCCGGCGCACTGCATGGGGCGGCTGTTTACTTGTCCGCTTTTCGTAACAGGCTAGGCACGGCTCGTGCCCTATCGCTGGAATAGATAGGAAATTTTGACGAAGATCTGGCGGCCGTCGTTGATGAAGTGCTCGGGAGTGCGGCTGAGGTTGCCCAGCGGGTCAACGGTCACTGGGTTCGCCAGGTTCTGCAGATTGCTGTTGTAGCCCACATAAATCGCGGTGCCGGGATGAACAAAGTATGTCAGCAGCACATCGGCGTTGAAATTCTTTGCCGGCGGCAGGGAGCTGAGCGCAACCTGTGGGCGAAGGGCGTTGTAGTTGGAGAGCAGACCGTCATACTGTGCGATCACGCGCAGGGAAAGAGCGCGAGTGAACTGGTAGTTCCATTTCGAGCGCAGGATGTGGTCGTTGAAAATGTTCGCGCCGGTGTGCAAGTCCTGCAAGCGAGTCAGAAGGTAAGTGTTGTCCACGGTCAGCCCCGGCAAAGGCCGAATGGTGGCCGAGGCCTGGATGTTGTTGGCGTGGGCCGACACCGGCGGCCCGACCGAGGTGTCGTAGTTGCTTGCCTGGCCCCAGTTGATCTCCGCCGACAGCAACACCGGCTTCCAGTATCCGAAGTTGTACCAGAACCCGCGCTGGTAGTTCTCATAGTCCCGGTTCGTGGTCAGAGTGGTGAAGTCGACCGGGCGCAGCCGTTCATGCCCGATGTTTGCATACACTCCGAAATTGCTCGATCCGGTCAGGACGAACCGCCAGTTCACGTTGGTGAACCACTCCAGCCGCGTCCCGCTGTGGTCCCAGTTGTTGATCGTAAAGACGGACGGACCATGCCACTGCAGCGCACCGCGCTCGCGGCGAAAGCGATAGTTGGCAAACTGGCTCAGGCGGCGAATATCCGGCCGCCGGAAAAATCCGGTGTCGGTCTCAAAGCCGGCCGCGGTGTCCTGATAATTGATGTTGTATTCGGTTTTTGTAGAACTTCGCTCGACATACCAGTCATAGGCCGGCCCGCCTTTGTGAGTTCCGTCGTAAAACCTGGTATGGCTGTTCAGCGCCTGCACCGTGATCAGCCATTTCGCGTCCGGTTTGATTTTGGCGTCGAAACCGCCCACGCGGTTCGATCCCACGATGCACGGATTGTCTGTGCACTGCACCTCACCCGGAACGGTGTGCAGTTCGCGGTCCGTGTAAATCAGCCCGATGCTCGAAGCCTTGCCGATATCTCGGCTGACGCGCACAACCCCGAAATACGCCCGGTGCCCGGTCAGCGGGTCGTAGGGCGTCACGCTTCCTCCCGGCGAGCGGTCATCCGCCATCAATATTCCCGCCGACCACGGACCGCTCTTGCCGGTCAGCCGGACACCAAACTCCGGGTCGGCAATCCGCCGCGTGAACACCAGATTGACCGGCGTCGTGAAATAGCTGGAATTCTCCAGAAAAAACGGGCGCTTCTCCGGAAAGAAAACTTCGAAGCGCTGGTTCACCGTAATTTGCGGTTGGTCCGATTCCACCTGCGAAAAATCGGGGTTGATCGTCGCATCCAGTACGAACGAGTCCTTCAGCACCATCTTCGCGTCCAGCCCTGGCCGCACTTCCAGATGCTTGCCTCCAAAATACGGATTGGTCGGGTCGCGATCATCTAGATCGCGGAATGCCCGTCCGACCACATACGGGATCAGTTGCAGGTTGCGCCCGCCCGTGACTTTCTCCATGCCGTCCATCTCCACCGCCTGCGGCAAAAAGCCCTGCGCGTTGCTGGTGATGTGCGGATAGAAAGAATCTTCGCTGTTGCGCTTGATGTCCCGCTCGAAAAACACGCCCCACTTCTGCAGGTCAGCGGGCGGAAACCTCAGCGACTTGAATGGAATCTCAAACCAGGCAACATATCCCTTACCGGTCAGCTTCGCCTCCGAGTTCCACACCATATCGTAGGAATAGTCGGGGCCATTCTGGTTGAGGCTGGCCTCGTCCCAGATCCCGTCCTGCTGAACCCCCAACGGGTTTATGTAAAAAAATAAACCATGCGAACGATCGCGAAAGGTGTCCAGAACAAACCCGAACTGATCGTCGTCATTGATCAGCTCGCGTCGCACCAGGTGCGCTCGAATTTTGTCCGGCTCCGCGTCAAAGCAGATACACACCACATACAAATTCTTGTCGGTATAGCCGAGATACACTTCCGTCTTCTGCGACACGGGTGTGCCGTCTTTCGGGTCACGCTGCAGAAAGCCGTCCGCCATAAGCATTTTGCCGGCGACCGCCGGCGAAGGTTGCATGTCGATAAAATCCGCCAGCGTTGGACGTTGTGCCAGCAGGGGAATGTGGAGGGCGGCGAAGGTGTGCGCCACGGGCTGGATTACATTCTCGGCTTTGCCGCTCTTGCCCTTATCCTTATTTTTCGAGGAAGGCGGGAGGGCCAGCGCAGAACAGATCAGCGCGAAACATAACAATCCTGGCGCAACCGCCACTCGCGCCGCTCTCCGCCAGAAATCCATGCGCGACAGCCGTTCGCTCCAGGATTCGACTCCATCCTTGCCTATAGACGTGCGGGCAATCACAACGTTAGGGGGACGCCTCTGATTTCAAGGATCACTTTGTGCAAACGCTGAGAGCTGATCGCTGAAAGCTGGTGTCTAGAACAGCGAACTCTGCCGCGCATTCGGCTTGATCCCGAAGTATTCATAAGCCAGCTGCGTGGCCACGCGCCCGCGCGGTGTGCGGTTGAGGAAGCCGATCTGCATCAGGAACGGCTCGTAGATTTCTTCGATCGCATCCGGCTCTTCGGAAAGCGCCGCTGCCAGTGTGTTCACGCCGACTGGGCCCCCCGCATACTTCTCGATAATCGTCAGCAGCAGGCGCCGGTCTACTTCGTCGAAGCCGTATTGGTCGACTTCCAGCATTTTCAGCGCGGCCTGCGCGGTCGCCTCATCAATCTTGCCTGCGCCCCGCACCTGCGCGAAGTCACGCACCCGCCGCAACAGCCGGTTGGCGATTCTCGGCGTTCCCCGCGACCGCCGTGCAATCTCGGTCGCGCCCGCCGCGTTCACTTCCACCCCCAGAATTTCCGCCGACCGTTCCACGATCACGCGCAAGTCTTCGGGAGCGTAGAACTCCAGCCGCAACACGATTCCAAAGCGCGACCGCAGTGGAGCCGACAGCAACCCCGCCCGCGTGGTTGCCCCGATAAAAGTGAACGGCCTGATCTCCAGCGTATGCGTGCGCGCCGCCGGCCCGGTCCCGATCATGATGTCGAGCTTGTAGTCCTCCAGCGCCGAATAGAGCAACTCTTCCAGCACCGGCTGCAACCTGTGGACTTCATCGATGAATAGGACCTGCTTCTCCTGCAGGTTGGTGAGCACCGCGGTCACATCGCCCTTGATCTGCAGAAGCGGCGCCGCCGTCGGCTGGAAATACACTCCCAGTTCGTTGGCGATGATATTGGCCAGCGTGGTCTTGCCCAGTCCCGGAGGCCCGTAAAGCAGGACGTGGTCCATGGCTTCGCCACGCGAGCGCGCCGCTTCGATGGCCACCGCCAGGTTTTCCTTCACCTTGCCTTGCCCAATAAATTCCGCCAGCCGCTGCGGCCGCAGCTTCAACTCAAACGAAGAATCGTCCTCCATCGGGACGGCCGACACTAAGCGCTCCGGACTATCGCTCAGGTTGGGATTTTTCGCAGTGGCCACTGTTCCGGATGGTAGAACGAAATGCGAAGCCGCGCAATCTCGGGGTGAATCCGCCGCGCCTTCGCCGGTGTATGGGTGGATCGATGCTCGCTGCGAGGGTTCAATCTCGGCCTCCGCAACGCGAGCCTGTGGAAAACAGCGTCCCCACAACAATGTGTGCCGCTATTCACATTGGCTTAACCGTCTGTTCATGAATTCTTCTTCTGGGTGTAACGGCAGCCCAACACTTTCCTGCTAGTTTTCAAAAGTCGGGCGCTCTCCTCTCGGGCGCGCCATCTTGTTCCAAAATCCAAGGAGAACCTCCATGAAGAAAACCTTCCCCGTCCTCGCCCTGCTTGCTCTAGGGGCATGCTCCGCGATAGCCCAGCAGGGTCCCGTGCCCACCGGAATTCCATCACTGAACCACGTTTTCGTGATCATGATGGAAAATCATGGCTACGCCCAGATTGCGAACAACCCGAATGCTCCTTTCATCAATTCGTATGCCCAGGGCCACCACACCGCGACTAACTACTTCGCCGTGGCCCATCCCAGCCTGACCAATTATCTGGAAGTGGTCGGCGGTTCGAACTTTGGCGTGCTCGACGACAACCCGCCCGACTGGGGCAACGGCTCCTGCTCGCCCAACATCGTCTCCGGCATGTTCAATTACGAGTCGGTCACCGCCCCCATTTGCCCCATCGGCAGCTCCGGCACTGATGCGGCCACTCCGGCGCTGGATTGCAGCAACGAAGTTTCCGGGCCGCCTTGCGATAACAATCTGGATGGTGTCGCTTCTTTTCCCGCCAATTCCAGCACCCTGGGCATAACTATTGCCGACCAGCTCATCGCAGTGGGCAAGACTTGGAAAACCTATCAGGAAGACCTGCCGCTGGGTGGCGCCTATGGCGTTGACTACGCCGATGGGAACTTCTCTAACCTGACTGATTTCACTCAGTTCAATCCCCAGAACCCAGTCTTCACCAACAGCCAAATCGTGCAGCAGTACGCCGCGAAGCACGATCCGTTCGTTTATTTCGCGAATCTGCAGGCCAACAAAACCTCGGGGCTCAACCTGTCCAACGTCGTAGATTTCAATCAGCTCTACTCCGATCTGGGCAGCGGGCACGTTCCCAACTATTCGTTCATCGCCCCCAGCCAGTGCAACGATATGCATGGCCGCGGCAATGGCACGCCATTCTGCGGTTACGATCCGAGTAACAACGGTACTCAGAACGGTCTGAACCCCGCTCTGATCCAGCTCGGCGATCAGGCCGTGCAGCGACTCGTCACCGCCATTCACCGCTCCCCGGTTTGGAACCAGGGGCACAATGCCATTGTCCTGCTCTGGGATGAAAACGATTACAGCCAGGCCCCCATCACCAACCAGGTCCTCACCGTGGTCGACACAAACTACTCGGCCCACTCTTCTTCGAAAAGCAACACCTTCTACAGCCACTTCTCGCTGCTCAAGTCGATCGAAGGCGGCTTCGGGCTTCCCTGCCTGAACAACGCCTGCGCTCAATCCACCAGCACCATGACGGATTTGTTCTCCGCCAAGTAAATTGCCCTGCGTAACAAAACGGCCCATCCCTCCCCGGGATGGGCCGTTCTCTTGTTGCCTTCGTCTGTGCGGGACCGCCGGCCTGCTTACCGCTCGTCCTCGCGGTACGGCGTGGTCCGGCGAGGAACGTCTGACTGCGCGTGCGGAACCGGCCTGTCATTTGCCGAACTGAGCTGCCGCGCTTCCACCGCCGCGTCCAACCCGGCCTGGTTCGTATCCATGGCCTCGTTGAACACGCCGCTCGCCGGCGCTGCTGCGTCGGCAAACACCGCATGCACCGCCGAACCTGAGTAAGCAGCCGTAATGTAGTCGCCCACCATTTGCCCTGAAGTGGTCGACGGTAGCCAGGTCGTGTTGATGCCCTTCGTCAGCAACTTCGCCGGCGTCCACGTCGCCCCGCCGTTCGCCGACGTGATGTAGCCGACTCCCAGGTTGCAGTTCGAGCACGCCGCCGGCAGCAGGTAATAGAACGCCAGGGCTATGTGCGCACTGCCTCCCGAGGTATCGGGCTTGATCGCCAGGCCGGGGATGAAGTGGTCGATCGGGCTGGTGGCTCCGTCGATCGGCACCCGCACCGGGACCGTCCAGGTCGTGCCATCTTTTGTCGTCGTCATCACGATGTCGTTCTCCGCGCACTTCGCACGGAACCGGCAGTCGGCCCATGCAACGTAGACCTTGCCTGCTCCGTCTCTCGCCGCCGCAATCAACGGCAAGGCGCGCATTCCTCCTGCGACCCCGTGTTCCAGGATCGGCGTCACCGTTACCGTCGACGACCAACTCGCGCCGCCGTCGCTTGACTTGAAGGCCAGCACGTTCGACAGGAACGGATCGTCGATCGGCACGATCACCGTCCCATCGTTCTGCACGATCGGCAATCCGCCGTTGCCCGACGCAGCATCGGCCGTCGTCTGCTTCACGCTCCACGTCTTCCCGCCGTCGCGCGACGTGCTCATCTGGATCAGGTCAAACTGGCTGAAGTCGTCCCATTCGACATAGCAGTTGCCGAAAAACGGGCTCGTCGGCTTGTTGTCGCAAGCGATCCACGGCTTGTCGTAGTATTCGCCGCTATCGATCACCGACACCGTCGCCGGATTGTTCCACGTGATGCCATCTTTCGAGCTGCTCACCAGCACCGCCTGGCCGTGTACGCCGTTGGTTTCCGAAAGGGCCAGCGTTTCCGCCAGCCAGAGTTTGTACTTCACGTTGTAGGTCACCGACGGGTCGCTCGCGCGGTCATACGGACCGGTCCCTTCAATCGTGGTGATCCCCGGCAGCCGCCCGTGCGTCCAGGTCGCCCCGGCATCGGTGGACGTGGCGAACCCGATGTCGGACGAGCCTCCATCGGTGAAGCGGCCAATCTGAAACACTGAAACGATGGTGTTGCCCTGCGCATGACTGGCAGGCTCAACTTCCGTTTCGTGCTGGCTGGTCGTGTTCGAAAAATCGTCGCTGCTGATCTGCGTCAGCGGCACCTGTGCCACCGCGCCGCCAATCAACAGCAGCGTCGCCGCCATAAGAAAAAACAGGCATCTTGCAGTACGGCTGGTCATTGGGAGAGTTCTCCTGGCTTGAGATGAAATTGCGGAAATGGTTTGCAGCCGCGAAACCGGCGGCCGCGCACGAACAGCCGAATGGCAGGCGCCCCAGCCCATTTGCAGCCTTCAAAAATGAACGGGTCCGCCCGCGCCGACAAACTATAGCGCGATAGTAGAGCACGGGCAACGCGCAAGTTTTTGCACACTCGCTTTAAGCACCGCGGTTAGGACGTCATCCTTGAGCGCAGCCGTTTTTCAAGCGTAGCGAAGGATCTCCCGCTTGGCCGGCTTAAATGCGCAAGCCAAACTGCACACCGATTCTTGGACGTCAGCGCCGAAAAGTACTTGACATCGTGTCAAGCGTGCTTTACATTTGATAGTGTAAAGCATACTTGACTACCGGAGATCGCAATGGATGCAAACGTCAAGCGCTACTACCTGGAATTCGGCGGATCGATGGCCGCCTATGCGGCTACGGTACCGGTCTCGATCTGGCTGCTGCGCGGCCACGAACATACCGCCCTCGGATACGGCCTCGCATTTCTTCCCATCATTCCCTCCGCATTCGCGATGTGGGCGTTTATGCGATTCTTCCGCAACCTCGACGAATTGCAGCGCCGCATCCAGCTTGAGGCCGTCGCCTTCAGCTTCCTCGCCACCTGCCTGATCACGCTGACCTGGGCTTTTCTGCAGAACGCCGGCCTGCCGCGCTTTGACGTCAGCTGGGTCGCGCCCCTGCTTATCATGCTTTGGGGTATTGGCCTGGGCATCGCCAAACGGAGGTACGAGTGAAGAACTCAGTCCGCGATCTGCGTGCCCAACTTGACTGGACCCAGGCCGACCTCGCCCAGAAACTGGACGTCTCGCGTCAGACGGTCAACGCAATCGAAACCGAAAAATACGATCCCAGCCTGCCGCTCGCCTTCAAGATCGCCAAGCTGTTTAAGCGGCCCGTCGAAGACATCTTCAAGGCCTAATGTTGGTGTCATCCTGAACAAGCGTTCTTTGCGCAGTGAAGAGCTTCCCTGAGCGAAGTCGAAGGGATCTGGGCGAGCCGCGCGTCGCGTCGCGTTCTTTGGGACGCAATATCCGCGCGTTTGGCTCGCTTCCTTGATACAACTGTGCGACTACTCGCAATGCCCAGTTAGAGCATTTACTTCGGATACCACTCCAGTAGCCGCACCTCAATCCCGCTCCCTTCCAGTCCCTTCTTGAACACGGCGAGGTCGGAACCACGGTAGTGATAAGGAATCACCACTTTGGGATGGAAGGCCTTGACCGCGTCGGCAGCCTCGTCGGGAGGCATGGTGTAAGGCAGGTTCATGCACACAAACGCTACGTCAATATTTTTCAGCGCGCGCATCTCGGGCACGCCTTCCGTATCGCCGGAAAAATAAAATCGCTTGCCGCCATAAGTCAGCACATAGCCGTTCCCGCGGCCTTTATCGTGAAACAATTTCCCCGCTTCCGGCCCGCGCTTCAGGTTGTAAGCAGGAATAGCCTCAATCGTCCAGCCTTCCCACGTTTTCGTCTCGCCGTTGGCGATGGGCTTCGCGGTCGTAATGGTCTGCACCACCGCCTGCGGCGCAAAGATTACCGTCTCCGCCTTGCTCACAACTTTTTCCGCGTCCGCATCCAT
>Ga0075029_100000992_pt1 | contig 16274 bp, 19 predicted proteins | sample LitLauG_LLR_2013_FD_71391 | JGI IMG/M metagenome (GOLD analysis project Ga0075029, IMG submission 71391) | Freshwater sediment microbial communities from North America - Little Laurel Run_MetaG_LLR_2013 | ecosystem: Environmental > Aquatic > Freshwater > Creek > Sediment | place: USA...
TCGCAGGGGTATCCCCCGCGGGGTTTGGGGCAGCGCCCCAAAATGCTACCGCACAAAAGAATCCGCCAACCCTCAGATCCCCACAAAACTGACGTCCATTACAGATTCCTGCTCACAGCCGGGAATTGTTGTGTCCGGTGGCGAGCCAACTATCCATCCGGATATAGTCCGGTTACTTGCGCACGCGAAGGCGCTTGGCCTTTCTGTTGTGATGTCAACTCACGGCCGAGTTCGGCAGCGCGTAATCGACTGTGCTCAATTCACCGACTGGATAGCGATTCCAGTCGATGGAATCTCAAATTCCATGCTCGCGCAGATGCGCGGCAGGCCATGGGGACTCGCCGAGGCCGACAGCCTTGTGAAGGATCTCCGACGTACGAATCCAGGGATCCGCATTAAGCTGGGGACAGTGGCAACTGCTGTCAACCACTATGAGATCCCAGCGCTGGCAAGCGCGTTGGTAGAGTCGGGGATCATGATCGACACTTGGAAGATCTACCAATACACCGCACGCCGACAATTCAAGCACCGAGCCAGCGAGTTTCAAATGCCTGACGCCGCTTTCCGGGGCCTCCAAGACTCAGTGCACCGGGCAATTCCGACTTCCACGTTTCAGGTTGTGTTCTCCTCGAATGCTTCACGAAGGGGAGCCTACCTATTCATCTACCCAGACGGTACCGTGGCGGTGCCCAATGTGGGGGAGGGGATGGATGACTTCGTCGTCGGCAACCTGAACGCGGAAGGGCCCGAAGTCCTCGAACGAGCAAAGGCACTCGATTGGGACAACCACCTGAGGAACTATCACGGGACCTATGTGGGCAATGTCGCGTGTTTGCAATGAGTTGAGAGCGCCGCTTCGGCTTGCAGCGGCGCCTTGCCGGCGCTGTCAGCGCCTGTCAGAGGATCGAGAGCACGGCGTGCGACGATGCTACTGGAGGCGATGTGATGTACTTGCTCGACAGAATGCAGATGGAACTCGACAGACGAGACCCTTATTGGAATCGGCAGGTGAGCCCAGTCAACCCGTCGAACCCGTACGACTGGAGCCGCGTGCGGGAGCCGATCATACCAGTGCGACAGTTCGAACCGCGAATTAGCCCGACGAGGGCGTGCGTTTGGAACCCGGTGACCAGGCGATTCGAGTGAGGATCCCAGGTCCCACTCCACCTGTCCGGTCCGGGCTGGGGGAGACCAAACACTCATAAATGCTCTGCAGAAAACAGATTCTAAGCGGGTTCCGGCTGCTGTCCCGTCTGAGCAACTTCTTTGCCGGCCGACGTGGTAGAGGTACGGGGAGGGGCAATTGCCAAACCTGCAAGTCTTGCTGAACGGGCTAGTCAGCGGCGCGGGGTTCGCTCTCGTTGGCGCGGCGTTCGCGTTCTTGCTTCTGACAACGCGCACGCTCAGCGTCTCGCTGGGAGCGCTGTATGTCCTCGCTCCGTATGGGGTTTTGACTGGGCTAAGGCTCGGGGCACCCTTACCCGTGTCGGTTCTCGGTTCCGTCACGACGGCGGCTCTGGCAGCGATCATTTGCGAGGTGCTGATCCATTGGCCGCTCGAGCGCCGGAACGCATCGGCTGAGGCCCACCTGATCGGGTCTTTGGGGGCTTACTTAGCAATCGTCCAAATCGGGGTGCTTTTATGGGGCCCGGACCGTCTCGTCCTCAACGGCGGACTGCCATTGGTGTACGCGCTCGGCGGCATACGAATCACGCAGCCTCAGTTACTGGGTTTCGTTTGCAGCGTTACGGCAAGCTGCGTCTTTGTGGCGACGATTCAGCGGACTCGGTTAGGCCTGGGTCTGAGGGCATTGGGAAGCAACCCCTTACTATTAAGCACACTGGGCCGAAACGTTCAGGCCTATCGAATCGTGGCGTTCGGTGCCGCTGGTGCGTTAGTCGGCTTGGCAGCGTGTTTGGCCGCTTACGACGTGGGTTTTGATCCTAACGTAGGGTTAGGTGCCGTCCTTATTGGGTTCGCCTCCGCCATTCTGGGGGGCGTCTCGTCGTTATGGGGGCCAATCATGGCTGGAGTCGCCATCGGCATTCTGCGCGCCTTCGTCGGCTGGATGTTCGGCACTGAATGGGTCGATGCGGGCACGTTTACAGTCTTGGCGCTCGCTCTCATAGGGCTGCCTCGCGGATTGAGTGGCGGTATTGGGCGAGGCCGGAGCCTTGAGGCGGAACCATGAGCTACCTGTCCTACGTTGTTGTGCAGTTTGAGATCCTTGCCATGATCGCATTGGCGCTGAACTTGATCGTCAGTTGCGGACAACTCCACGCGGGGATCGCCGGTTTCTACGGGATCGGCGCACTTACGCTTGCTCTGCTCCTCAAGCGTGTCGATCCAGGCTTCCCAGCGGTCCTCGGCGCGGCCGGCCTTTCTGCCGCAGTAGCTAGTCTTGCCGTCTCTATACCCTCGTGGAAGTTTCGGGGCGAGGCGTTCGTTATGGTAAGCCTTGCCGCGCAGGTCTGTATCTATTCGCTGATGTACAATCTGACCAACCTTACCGGCGGCCCGTTTGGAGTGGTAGGCATCCGAAAGCCCGCGCTCGGTGGGCTTGTTTTCAATAGCTCGCAACAACTTGCGGTGCTGTACGGAGTCATTTTGGTGATCATGGTCATATTCCTGTTGGGACTGTTGAGCAGCTCCTTTGGCCGGAACATCAAGGCGATTCGGAACGACGAGCTAGCCGCTCGCTCATTGGGTATCCCCGTGCGGCGCGTGAAGACACAAGTCATCTCGATTGCCTCAGCTATAGTCGGTATCGCAGGTGCTCTGTACGCCTCCGCTGCCAGCTACATCGACCCGACGCTGTTCACCCTTGACGAATCGATTCTGATGCTCAGTATGGTGATTATCGGTGGAGCAGGCAACACGAAAGGCCCTCTTGTTGGTGCTCTCGTACTCATTGGAATTCCCGAAGCCTTGCGCTTCCTTTCCCTTCCGTCTTCGGTGGTTGGGAGCCTCCGAGTGGTCATTTTTGGCCTCCTCTTGATCGCTATCATCCGTTTACGACCCCAAGGGCTGGCTGGCAGGTACAGGATTGAATAAGTCATGTCGGAATCCGTTCAACTGACTGAAAACGGGCAGGCAAGGAGATCAGCGGTGAATCAGCCACTGCAACTCATCGAAGGCAGCGGCGTGACGTTCTCTTATGGAGCGCGGCGACTCTTTTTCGATCTCTCCTTCCACCTTAATCGAGGTGAGGTCGTGCTGCTACTCGGTGACAATGGGGCTGGCAAGACTAGTCTCCTGAATCTGATATCCGGATATATGCTTCCGTCATCCGGCAAGATTACCTACCATCTGCGTGGCGCTTGCCTCGCGTCTCCAGTTGAGCCAGAGAAGCTCGCGCGTCTCGGCATTGGCCGGCTTTGGCAAGAGATTCGCCTATTTCCAGAGTTGAGCGTTCTTGACAACGTTTTGGCAGCGACACCCAGCTTGACGTCTGCGGGGCCACTCTCTGCCCTACGGAACCTCGTTACGCACCGCAACGATTCGCACGCAATCGAACAAGCGAAAGAACACCTTTCGCTCGTCGGAATGGACGGCCGTCTCGCTTCCTCTTGCGACATGCTCTCTGTTGGGCAGATGAAGCGCGTTGCTATTGCCCGCCTCTTCCAAATGGGTGCCGAACTCCTTCTGCTAGACGAACCGTTAAGCGGCCTCGATAGAGGCTCCTGCGATGCCATGGCTGAGACAATTCGAGACCTCGGGGCGAAGTATGGCAAGGGCGTTCTCCTTGTGGAACACCTTCACAAGGCAGCCCGTCCAGTCGCGGACAGAGTTTGGAGGCTCCATGATGGGAACCTAGTGGCGGAGACCACGCCATGACCAACCTGATTCGTTTGGAGTACCTCAGGATGGCCGACACAAGGACCGCCCCGCTGGTCCTCGACGTTCGTAGGTTGACGATTCGGGTCGGCATACGAACAGTCTGTAGTGACGTTAGCCTTTCCTTGCGCCGGGGTGAAGTTCTACGGCTTGAAGCTGGCGGCGACGATCTAGTCCTCGTTACCGGACCGAATGGTAGCGGAAAGAGTTCCCTACTCAATGCTATCGCGGGCCTGCCACCCGCCCGCATTGAGGCGGGCACAGTCACCGTCAAGGGCCAAGACGTCACGACCTGGCCCACCCACAAGCGTTGCGCGTTAGGCCTTGCCTATATGCGCCAACGCGACAATGTGTTTCTTGACTTGACGGTGGAAGAGAATCTCGGCATCGCTCTTGGGACTCGTGGCCCCCAACTCTTTGCTGATCGCTTCGGTCGGTACGCGGCATCGATGTTCGGCAAGACGGCTGAGGTACTCAGCGGCGGCGAACGTCAGATACTCGCGTGGGCCATGACGCTCCTCAGAGAAGGTGACATATTGCTGGCAGACGAGCCTGAATGTGGTCTCGCTGACGAGGTCGAGCTTCCACGCGACAAGGCGTGTCTTTTGGTCTCGCACAGCATGGACAAGCCTAGGGAAACATTGGAGTAGAGAGAAAGGTGCACTCATGTTGAATCATCACGTAAGAACGACTATTGCCGTAAGTACACTCTTCGTGTTGGCAGGATGTGGAGGGAGTTCCGCACCTGGCAAACCGGGATACACAGTCGGAGTGCTCCTGCCTTTAACTGGTGGTGCCGCCAGCTATGGCAAGAACGCCTCGCGTGGTGCGCAACTTGCACTCATGGACTTTCGCCAATCTAACAGGGCCATTCAACCCAAGATGCAGATTGAGGATTCAGGAGGCCAAGCCGCCATGGGGACTCGAGGGGCGCTGAAGCTACTCGATCAGGATAGAGCGGTAGCGCTGGTCTGCGACGTGACTAGCGGAGTAGCGCTCGCAGTAGCTCCGATCATAAATGAAAGGGCCATTCCCACAATCTCTCCTGGCGCTAGCACGCCCAATCTTGCGGTAGCGGGTGATTACTTTTTTCGCACGTGGCCCAGTGATACTCTCGAGGCCGGCGCGATGGCCAAGTACATGGCCGCAAGAAACACCCGGAATCTCGCGCTCTTGAGGATTAACAACGAGTACGGCCTCGCCATGGAAAGGGCGTTTCGCTCCGCGATGACGAAGCAGGGTTTTGGCGATGCGATCGTCGTTTCTCAGAGTTTTGACCAGGGCGTGCGTGAAATGCGCACTCAGTTGCTCAGGATCAAGACCTCAAAAGCGACGGCGATCTACTTCATCGGCTTTCCAGAAGCAGCCATCGTTATGGGGCGTGGTTACGCGGAAGCCGGACTGAAATTGCCAGTGTTTGCAACCAGCGCGTTCGAGGATCCGCAGATACCGGCCTCCACAGGCGGTGCCCTGAACGGGACGGTGTTCACCAAGCCTGTGTTTTCTTCACCCCGAACGGCTGAGTTTCAAAGAGCGTTCCAGAAGGAGTTTGGCGATGCACCAGGGCTCACATCCGACACTGCATATGATGCCATGACGCTCATCCTGCGGGCGCTGGATACGGTGCAAGCGCGGGACGGCAGGATCACGGGTGAAGCTGTCCGCGTTGTTTTGGCCCAGACGAAGGACTTCGGTGGAGTCTCTGGCGTTATCTCGTTTGACGAGAATGGCGATGTGCAGAGCGATGTGAGCTTCCGGAAGCTCGAAAATGGCAGATTCCAGGATCTCCAGCGATGAGGAAGCGTCCGCACGTGATCAAAGCGTATGTTTCGGCGGCGTCCCGCGGCCTCGCTCTTGCGGCGGCAAAGGCTCTGGCCGGCGAAGGCGCAGAACTGGCGATCTCAAGCCGCAACGCCGCGCGACTCATGCACGCGAGAGCGTCCATACTGGCGGACAATCCAACTGCGAAGGTCATGACCGTGGTTGCCGACCTCGCTACTGAGGAAGGCCAGGAGCATGTTCTGAAAACTCTGGAGTTGAGCGGTTTCCTCCCGAACGTATTCGTTTGCAGCGCAGGGCACGCCGAGCGGAAGCGCCTCGAGGAGGTCAACCGATCAGAATACCGCGCTGGGTTGGGGATGATCCTCGATCAGGCCGTCTTCACGACCCAAGCACTCTTGCCCGCCATGGCTTCGCTTGGGTGGGGAAGACTCATCTACGTCTCATCAATCCACGCCAAGTACCCGAACGCCCTTCCCCCGGAATTTTTTCTATCGTCCGTTGCCCGGTGCGGGCTCCTCGCGTTGACTAAGGCGATCCAGCGGCAGTACGCTTCGGCTGGAATCGCCGCTTTTTCCGTAGCGTTGGGTTATGTGGATACTCCAATGCTGCGAAACGCGGCCGTCGGGAGGAGCGCCGACTCGGATGAGCCTGACATAGTAGACAGGGCACAATGGTCCAACCGATATGAAGAATGGTCGAAACTCATTCCCGCTGGTCGGATTGCAGATGCATCTGAATTTGGAGATCTCGTTCGCTTCCTCGTTTCGGACGCTGCCGACTACCTGAATGGACAGGCCTTCAGTTTCTCCGGTGGGCTCGACGGGAGCATCATATGATCACACCCCTTCAAAAGGCAACTACGCGCCAGGTGTCCACGCGTCTGAAAAGACTCGTAGTGCTAGATCGCATCATTCTCCTAGAGGATCAGTGGAACAGGTTGCGGCATGGCCGACGAGGTCATCGAGAGGCCCAGGCTCTCATCAGAAGAGCTGATGCGTCGCCTCGAAGACGAAGCCAACGCGATTCAGGCCCCTATGTGCTGGACGCAGCTCGCACAGGAGGAACTCAGCGTTCGCGATCTGAACGAACGGATCAAGGACGCGGACGGCGTAATCACTTGCTGGACGAACATCCCCGACGAGGTAATCCTGGCGAACTCCCAATTGCGCTACCTTGGCTTCTGGACAAACATCGTGGATCACCGCGTGAGTTTGGAGCTCGCGAATAAACGGGGAATCATGGTCACGTACATTCCGGACTATGGCACGGACTCCGTGGCCGAAATGACCATCGCTGGCATGCTTGCGGTCAGCCGGCATCTAGTATCGACGGTGCAAGACACAAAAAGGGGCACGTGGGCCTACGAACTGCTGAAGACCGGTCAGCGCGTTCCCTCAATCGACGCAATACCTCAGAAGATGCTCAAAGGCAAGAACTTGGCCATCCTGGGCTTCGGCGAGATCGGGCAACGCGTTGCCGAGTTGGCGCTTGCGTTCAAGATGAACGTAAGCTACCATTCGAGATCCCGAAAGCAAGCTTGGGAAGAAAAAGGTGTTCAGTACTTGGAGATCGACGATCTGTTCCGGCGGGCTGATATCTTCTCCGTTCATCTCTCTCCGTATGCTCCAGCCCGAATCGTTTCTCGGGAACGCCTCGCGATGCTTAAGGATGGAGCGATCATAATCAACACCAGCGCCGGAAGGTTGGTCGATCAAGAGGCATTGTGGGGTCATCTCCGGTCCCGTCGAATACATGCCTACATCGACGTCTATGAGAACTTGCCTCCCCGAAAGATTATTGGAGAGCTTCTGCAACTGAACAACGTCTTCACCTATCGTGCGGCTTGGTTTACACAGGAAGCAGTGACGTACAAGGGAGAGCGGTTGTTGGAGAACCTTCGTGAATTCATCGCTTCGCGAGACAGACGAGACGGCTAGGAAGTTGGCCGAGCTCCTTGAGTTTTCGTCGTGCTGCGCCGCTCCCGTAATCCAGCAAATTGTACGTCGGGGAACGCGTGACGAAGTCAAGATAAGCCTTCGCGACGCCCAACGCAGATTGGCCGAGAGAGTCCTGGAGCTTGCTCCCCGCAACCCAGGCGGCACTAGTGATGCTGCACCCTTGGATCCCCCGTCGCCTCTGATTTGGGTGAACGCATACTACGCCGAGAATTTCGAGGCGCTCGAGGGACAGGCAGTCCGGGCTGAGAAGCGACCCGAGTTGTACTACATCTTCAACGCTGCAACGCTGGGCCAATACGAAGATCTCTGCACCGCTGTGCATGCGCGGATAACAGAAGAGATCAAAAAGAGAGAAAGTCCCAATCACCTTAGTAACCTGTTAGCGAAGTCCGACGCGCCCGAAGAGACGGTCCTCTACTTGGACCTGTCGCATCATGATCATCCGCGGCTTGCCGTCGCCGAGAGTCGGATTTTCGACAGCAGCTGGCAACCTGAGAGGAGCGAAGGGAAGGACTTTTTCGATCAACCAGCCGAACGTGAAGCGGGCTCGAGATTGGACTGCAACCAATGGTACGCCCCTATACTCTGGGCTGAGGCAGACGGCGCCCATCCGGAGCGAGCAAATTGGGTGTATGTTCACATAGGCCTCGCGCAGCGCCGCGTACTTTCGGTCTGTGCCGCTGGCGTGTACTTCATGATGGGGAGTGTCGGAGAGTGGCAGGCTCTTCGTCCGTATCTGAAGAGTGCATTCAGGAATTTCCTGCTTGATATCCTCCTGAGCCACACGTTTCAGCGCACTCACGACGCGGAGCGAGCTCAGTTGGGCCAAGCCCGCGCCTGGGCGCACGATGTCAAGAACTTCACCAGTGCCATTCATGGTTCCCTCGAGTCGGCAGCCGCGGCGTTCCCCGAGGCCGCTGAGGACGAAGATTCTCGTGCCCTCCGCGATGCCACCGAGGGTGTCGTCATCCTTAACTCAGTCGCAGTCGCGATCCACACTGCACTCTCCGCGCGCTCCGGTGTTGCTCTCAACAACGATCGCCAACTCCAACGCCTTCCCGCCGCTGTCGGCTGTAAGCTCGTGTGCCTGGCATTTCAGTATTTGCTGCGCTATCACCGACGATGGTATCAGGAGTACAACGAACGGTTTTACCTGATCAGCACTGGCCCCGAAGAAGGGACTCAAGATGTCGTTCAAGCACTGGCTGCCGTACTCTCAGTACAAGAATCCGACCACTACGGTGATGAGACTTCGCGCACTAAGACGGTCCTCTCGGATCCACGCGTTGTGTGGGCCGTCGCGCTGCTTCGTGAAGTGGTCTGGAACATCAACTTCAAATATCGCGTCGGAGATCGCCCGACGATCCATGTCGAGTATAGCTGTGAGCAGCGCGGTAGGCAGGTGGTCCTGACGGTGTCCCAGAAGTGGCTTGAGAAGACGAACTGGCTCGAGAGCTGGGGCACGTTGGGGTTGCCGGAGGGGCTCAAGTCGGCGAACGACCTATACGGAGACAACGGAGTACGGCTTGGGCATATCGCATTGATAAGATCGACCGCCGAACCACTGCCTACCAGCAAGTGCTACCAATGTAATCTAGTTTTAGCCATCCATTTGTCCGCTCAAGGAGCCTAAGGCCATGGATACTCAACATAATCGCTGCAAGCTTACAGTGGTCATGATCGACGACTTGTGCACCCTTGATAGATCTGTGTATAGGGATTTGATCAACCTTAAACAGATTTCCAATGAGTCTGAAGTGCAGGCGCTGTTCCTGGGCGGACGAAGTCGGGACCTCAAGCCCGAGGTGTTTGTAGTGGACGTGGATCTTCAACACTCCATTCCCTCTCACCCAAAGATTCAGTGGCCTGAGAGCGACAAAGCGATAAAGCCCGTCGGCCCTCTTCTCGCGCTACCACTTCTGCATGCAGTGGGCGGAGCCGTCTTTAAGCCATACTCCAGCAACTGGGGGGACGCCAGCGTGCTTCCTAACGGTTTGGTTCTTACGGCGCTGAGCATGATTTTGGCGCACGAAAAGCAAAGCTCGGTGACGATTCAGGAAGCTTATGAGGAAATGACGGAGCGGGTAGGCACGAGCTGTTGACCACAGCGCCAGACGCGATCGCGGAGGGAGTAAAGGCTTACAGGCGACGGTTGTTTGCGCATGCCCAGGCGCATGCAATTGCATTCTTCGATATCGAGATGATTTGCTCCAGACTTCAACGCCTGAAAGAAGAATCCGCTGAGAAGCGCCAGCGATTATCGCTACCATTGTGCGACACCGAGCCGATTAAGATCACCTTCATCGATCTGGACGGGAAACGGAGGAGATTGGAAGTGTCCTCTTTGTTTGCGGATAGGATTCTGGAGTTGAAGAAGAGGCCTGCGTGTATTGATGTTATTTCAAAAGAGCTTATTGGGGAACTGGGGGAGTACTCGATCTCCGTTACCCTGGAGTCATTCTACGCCAACGTTAAGAAGCTCTTCTGGCAGCTTCATGAAAAGGGTGTCCCGACCCACTACAAGAAATTGTGGTCCGCCTATGTCGATGATCAGATACTGCAGCTCAAATTGTCGGGGTACGAGGACCTGACAAGGAGAGTTCTTGTTGAGTTTGCCTGGGTGTGTGCATGGCAGATCGCTCGTGGCGGCACAGACGCAAAGCGATGCCCTGATGCCGAGCCTGAGTATTCGGGGACCCTGAGTAAGTTTCTGATCAAGGAAGTCTGGGAGTGCCTAAACATTACAGGCACACCATCGACGACTTATGGGCGGATGATCCCCCGTCTTCAAGAAGTTATGATGACACCGTTCTGGCGTAGACCGTGTTGGCCAGAATATTCGGAGACTTCCGGAGACTTAAACGGAGCGTACCAGCTAAACAGAGACGAGGAGGCGCAAATGACGCCCCTAGAAGCGTGGCTATGCCGTAAGTTCGCAGAGGAGCCACAGAAGGATGGCGGCTTAGGCTGGAGCGATTCCGAGGAGTGTCCATATCCTGCCTGGCTTCGTGCCGCACGCTCCGTGCCGGCATCGACTTTACCCAGTCCGGACAGATCCGAATCGCCTGCGGACACGGGGATTGGCCGACCGTAGGCCGGCGCCTACTCAACTCCCGTATCGATTCACTACCGCGCTGACACACGGTGACAGCCGACGCCTCGGCATGTCAGGAGGTGTGTGTGCGGCGTCTTTACAGGTTGCCGCATTCCTAGTATCGTTGATTTCAGCCGTTAGTTAGACGGGCTCGGCCGCGGGAAGTTACGGTATTTGTCAGAGCCTGGCTAGGGCGGCGCCAGCCAGCGCCAGCCATTCTCCCTGCGGGAGGAAAACCGCAGCCAGTGAGAGGTGAGGTGTGTATGGTCGAGGTCAGGAAAAGGAACGGATCTCTATTTGGCGAGGTTTCCGACGCGCACGCTGTTGACTTACAGGAGAAGGGTTGGGTGACGCCGGTCAGGAGCCCCGCTGGCAAGTTGCGATTCGTCGCGCTTAGCGAAGCCGCCGAAGTGCGACTAGCGACGGCAGACGCGAAGGTGCACGCGACCGGGACGCATTGTACTCGAGCATACGGAATCGGAAGCTGCACGGTGACGTTCGACGGAGACCGGCGGTCGCAACGCAACTACAGGCACATCAACGCAAAGTGCTTTCGGTGGCGCCTCGCGGAGGCGCGAGACAGTTCGTTACGAAAGGGTTAAGCCATGCTCAGCGAGAATTTCCAAAGCCGTGCCAAGCCGGCGGTGTTCGTAGATGGGTCGGGTGGGACAATCGCCTCGGTCCCGTCGCCGAACGGGCGGCAGGCCAAACTTGCCCTGGACGAGATCGTCGACAGGTTCGTACCGGAGGTGCGGAATTACGCTCGTCTGGTTTGTCCGTCTCCTGGATCAGGAGAAGGTTGTGAGGAACTGATCGACAGCACGGAAGCCGATCATTCCCATTTTACGAAATGCGCGAGTGTGCACTTCCGACAGATGCAACGGCGTGGCTTGGTTGGGCAGGTCCGCCCCGCGGGGACCGACACGCTAGACCGCATGGCCTCCCGGATGCGCCTAATGCTACGCAATCCGACGATGCCCATCATTATCACCGGCGCTCAGCGAGGTTTCGATGAACGGTGGTCGGACGCGCCGAGGAACTTCCGCGATGCTGTGTTCGCGGCGTCCCATCCTGAGATGCCAGCCGGCGTGTGGGTCGTCTTCAACGGTCGGATCATGGATCCGCGATTTGTTGTTAAACGGTCGTCCTCTGACGTGGATGCGTTCGCGTCTGTGAACGGCGACGACGTCGGTGAAGTTGAAGCACCTGATCATCTTCGCATTTCTTACACCGCCGCCCAGGCCGACGGTGACGAGGAACCCCAATTGCTGCCTGAGTTTGAACTAGGTGTCAAGGTCGAAGTGATCGATCCGGACTACGAACCCAAATGGCTGTCGGCGGTGCTTGAACGACCTGACATCCGAGGTCTGGTGCTGCGGGGTTACGGCCTTGGGAATATCCCGACGCGCCTCCGTCCTCCATTGCAGAGATGGGCTGCTACGAAGCCGATTGTAGTCGGGACCCAGTGCTTCAGCGGTCCGGTGAATCTTGGAAAGTACGAGGTCGGGCAGTTGGCCCGCGAAACCGGGGTTCTTTCGGCTGGGAACCTGTCACCAGCTTACGCGGTGGCCCTTCTGCAGTGGTTAATGCCGCGGACTGAGGGGCTGCAGCACCTCCGGGAGGTCTGGGACAACACGGTTCAATCGTCTCTATGCCCGGGCACTCCTCCGACTCTCAAATTCGCCAGAACAGCGCAGGCCGCGTGAGACGGGGCGGCCCGCTGAAACAATCGCCGGCGTAATGCTAACTGAATGACGGTCGGGATGCCGAGGAAACGTCGCGCGCCTTGATCCGGCAAAATGTGGCGCATTTGGCTCTTAATGTGTTGATGATTACGGTGAGAACGCCGGTCCCCATCTGACGTGACGGTGCAAACTCCACCAACGCATTGCGGCGCGAGTCACGCAGCGGGAGAGCATGGCCGCAGGATTCCGGTCTTCGCCGTTGACGGAAGCGAATGCGTCGCTGTCGCAGCAGGACCGTTTCACCGGGACCGCGGATCGACGGTTCTGCCATTGAAGACGAAGTACACGCAGGTCGGCATCTTAACCGATGACCCCGTGCGACTTTGCTATCCGGTGCGCCGGCTTTCCTTGACGCCGGCCCTGGCAAGACCTGGAGTGACCCGCGTGCCCCCGGGGAGGCCACGCCCGCTTCGGTCGTACGCAGCGTGCTCTTTAGTCGCGCTGCTGTGCGTGGGAGGCCAGGCACCGCGGCTCCACTCGAGTCGACCAAGGATTGTAGGCAGCCCTGCCGATGAAGCGACTGCTGCATATATATAACCTAAGCACACGTAGATCAGATCGATGGAGATCATCACAATGCGAATGTGGGTCGCCGTTGTCGCCCTTTGCCTGCCGGCTTTGGTCGTCCTCACCGGATGTGACCAGATGCAGTCTGCGATGGTGCAGGTCGGGATCGCGGACCCTGAGCTGCCACCGCCCAACACAGTGGACGTGATATGCGACGCGAGCGTCGGATCGACATGCACGCGCGAAACTCTCTACACGAGTTTAGGCAGCGTCCTGCAATACGCTGGCCGACGGCCCGGTAGCACCGTTCGGCTTTGGGTGCTCGGCATGGACTTCGCGAATAGCGCTCTTGTCGGAGAGCAGGTTTCAACGAGGCCTGCCAGGAAGGGTCCAAAGATTTACAAGGCGCACATCGAGCGATGGACAGAGAGCGTCCGCGAATACTTTTTGAAGGCCGCTGAGCCATTCATCTCGCATCCCGGCAACACGCGCAGCCCAATCGCGGAAGGTATTTCGAAGGTTGCAATATACGGAAGCCCGGGAGGAGTACCGCGAGTGATTCTGCTCATCTCCGATGCGCGCGAAGTCTCTGGGTTCGGGGACTTTGAATGCGGCACGCTGCCAACCGCCGACACTTTTACAGGCAAAGCGCATCAGGCCGGCGTGCTGGCACCCGGGTCGTTGACGAACGCGCGCTTCCTGTTCGCCTACGTTACTGAGGGTGAAGTGCAGGGGCACCGTTGTGCGTTCACGGTAGCACGCGCTGCAAAGATCAGGAGGCTGTGGGAAGAAGCGTTGCGCCGTGCTGGTGCCACTCAGATATCGATTGGCAGTGGACCTCCGGCGTTGTCAGAGTGAAAAAGCCGCAATGGCACGAAAGGAGAGCTTAATGTTCGAGTTCCTCACAATTCGACGGATGCGCGAGTGGGCCGTGCAGGACGCGCAAGTCGGAGTTGACCTTGAATCGGAGCGCATACAGGGCGTGCTAGGATCCCGTCCAAGCTTCGCTCCCGCTACCAACGATCACGACCAGCAAATGCTGCAGGAGTCCCGCCCGGATTATGTCGAGGAGTTCCGAGATGATTACCGCCGCGCGGAACAAGAGCTGATCAAGCATACATCGCCGCGGGGTCTGACCGTCGCTCTCGTTGCCACCGGGATTGGCGGTTGGATCGGTTCCATCGGCGTGCTGGCGGCTGCTGGCGTCGAAAACCCCGACCGGATAATTTTGGGTGCCCTCCTGGACGCTGCCATCCTGTTCGCCGTGTACACGGCGTGGAAGCTGGCAGGAAAGGGCTCCAAGTGGGTGTATTTCGCCGTCGGTGCGATAGGTGTCCTGGCGCTGGCCATCACGACACTGCGCGTGGAGAGCGTGGCCGGAGAGGACAGTTCTCGCGCAGCGGATCTGGCACTCGGAGTGGTGATGCTCGCCGTCACGCTGGGGGCTGCGCTCATGGCAGAACGGCTCATGAAACTTCGCGCTCCGGGAGTCGCGGCGCTGAAGGAGCGAGCGATTGCACGCCGGGGGGTTCGCGGAGCTCAGCGGAGCAGCCGCTTGGCGCGGATGTACATAACCGCTCGCGGGCGTGACGGACTCCGATGGGATGCTGACGCCGCAAGACTCGGAGCCGTTTATCGGTCCAACTGGCGCGCTACCCGGGCCCGGGTCGCAGCCCGGTCTACCGCAACACCTTCCGCCTGAAAACAAGAACAACAAGGAGATGGTATGAATGATCAGCTCGGGCGGGACAAGCTCCGAGAGAAGAGGTTTTCTCGGAGTAGACAGGTCACAGGCTGTATCGGTTTTGTGAGGCATTACGACCTCGTCAAGGAGATTGGTCAGACCTGTGACTGGAGCGCCACCGTAAGGCCGGCTTGCCGGACCTTGAATAGGAGAATGGTGACCGCCGTAGAGCCCGTCTACTCCACCTGCAGTTCCAGACAGGAGGAGTATGCAAACGCCACGACATATCGGCATCGACCTGCACCGCAACCAGTTCACGTGTTGCGTGCGGTTGGAGAACCGAAGGAACTATTTAACGGATTGGAAACTGGAGGATCTGCCGCGGTTCATTAAGAAGCTGCGGCCGGACGATGAGATCGCGGTCGAAGTGACCGGCCACACGCGGCTGTTTCGGGACGCGGTGGCGCCGAATGTGGGACGAGTAGTGGTGGTGGACCCGAACCAATTTCGGGTGATCAGCCAATCGGTAAAAAAGAAGACGGACCCGAACGACGCACGGAACCTAGCGCTTTACCTGGAGAAGGATCTGCTGCCGGAGGTGCGGATGAAGGACTAGACCCAAGAGCAATTAGCGAGCCTGACGCAGACGCCGGACACGCTCGTCAAATTGCGCACAGCGCTGAAGAACAAGATCAACAACATCCTTTCGGCGCACGGGACCAATCTGGAGAAGTAAGCGCTGTCAAGCGAGAAGAAGCTGCAGGAAGTCCTGGCGATGAAGTTCGACCCAATGGTGAAGATCGAGTTGGAAGTGATCGTCGCGGAGATCCGCAGCCTCAACCAGAAGGTCGCGAAGCTGGAGAAACCATCGCCGACGAGGGCAGCAAGCTGGAAGGGCATAAGAATCTGACCAGCATCAAGGGGATTGGTCCGCTGACCGGGAGCATTCTGCTCGCGGTAATCGGGGACATCAACGACTTACAGGATGAGGGCAAACTGGCGGCGCACTTCGGCATCGTGCCGCGGGTCTCGAAATCGAACGAGACGGAACACGCCGGCCGCATTACCAAACGCGGCAGCAAGCTGGGCCGCACGGCCCTGGTGCAATGCGCGTTGATCGCGCAGCGGTACAGCCCTTATCTGAAGCGGCGTTACGAAAAGATCAAGGCGCGGTGGGGGACCGGGAAGGCGATCATCGAAAACTCCTGGGGATCGTTTACCGAACGCTTAGAAACAAGTGGGTGTTCGAGGATTTTCCGAACTTCGTGTTGGCGGAGGCTTGAAGTGGAGCGGACGCGATTCTTGATGCCGCGCCAAAAACGCGCGGTAAGGTACGCGGGGCGCTGCCCCGCACCCCGCCAGGGGGACACCCCCGGCCCGCTTTCCCTTCTGCCCTATGTTCCAGAACGGTCCTCGCCGTCAAGGGTTTCGCTCCGCCGCGCAAAATGCGCGCGCCCTTGACGGCTCCGGGCCGTTCCGAAGATTCAATGAGATAAGGGAAAGCGGGCAACTGCAAAGCTCGCTTGCGGCCGGGTCCCGCCTCCCGTTGGTCGGGTACGCCAGGATAAGCCTGGTTTGATCTTGTGAATTGAAAGGAGTTCACCGTGTAAATTGCCTGTTCAGCACGTAGCCGAGCGAGCGTGGGTTTCAGTAATGGAACTGGCGAA
>Ga0075029_100000994_pt1 | contig 16236 bp, 12 predicted proteins | sample LitLauG_LLR_2013_FD_71391 | JGI IMG/M metagenome (GOLD analysis project Ga0075029, IMG submission 71391) | Freshwater sediment microbial communities from North America - Little Laurel Run_MetaG_LLR_2013 | ecosystem: Environmental > Aquatic > Freshwater > Creek > Sediment | place: USA...
TGCGCCGCCCCGTTCGGCGATGCGACTTTTGCCAGTCCGAAATCCAGCACCTTCGCCAGCCCTCGCCGCGTCACAAAAATGTTCGCCGGCTTGATGTCGCGATGCACTATGCCCGCGCCATGCGCCACATCCAGCGCATCGGCAATTTCCGTCCCCAGCGAGAGCAGCGTCGGAAGATCGAGGGCGCGCCCCGACATGAGCTGCTTCAGCGTCATGCCTTCCAGAAATTCCATCACCAGAAACGCCTGACCGTCCTGCTCGCCGATGTCGTGGATGGTGCAAATGTTGGGATGGTTCAGCGCCGACGCCGCTTTGGCCTCGCGCCGGAACCGCTCCAGCGCCTGCGGGTTGCGCGACAGTTCCTCGGGCAGAAACTTCAGCGCCACGTAGCGGTCCAGGCGCGTGTCCTGCGCCTTGTAGACAACGCCCATGCCTCCGCCGCCAATTTTTTCGACGATGCGGTAGTGCGAAAGGATACTTCCGAGCAGGGAGTCGGCGCCGGACATGCGCTTTGATCTTAGGTTCGGCTTTTGCCCAAGTCAACGAAGGTTGCCCCTCGGATGGAGTATCGCCCGTTGCAGCACCCCCGTGCGCACTGTCGGGACGGACACGACTTCACGGGATGGGAAAAGCTCCAGCTGGCAAAGGTTTGGAAAGGGCACGAGTTCACTCGTGTCGTTAAGTTCCTCCAAATACATCCGCGCTTCAGCGCCTGGGGCGCGGCTTCTCAGTCTGCCGACAATTTGTTTTGGGTGGCGCAGCGCTTTCAGCGCTGCGATAGGCCTTCTCTTTTCTGGCCAGGGCTTTAGCACCCTGAGGTACCCAGAGGTCGCGCACTTAGAGTCTTTTGACCATATCCGCCGGCACGATCCCCAGCACGCCCTCGCCCAATTCAAGACTACGCGGCTTTCGCGATGTCCTTCTCATTAATCCATCTGGGCGCGTACCTCTGAGATGGCCTTCTGAGCGCCGCATCTCACGGCCCCATGACAGAATTTGCCAGGTTCTTTTCTTTCCTTCATCGAGGTGCCAGCCCATGTTTAACTTTTCTAGATATGATTTCTCTAATTCAGGACGCAGGCGCGCTTGCGAATTCTTCGCCGCAGCTGCGCTGCTCGCTCTCGCCGGCTGCGGCACGCAATCGGGAAGCTCCGGCAACTTCGCCGCAACCACGACTGGCGGCGCTTTCGCAATCACCGGTGTAACGCTCAGCCCGGCCAGCGTGATCGGCGGCGGTTCCGCCGAAGTGAGCGTGACCCTCGACCAGCCCGCTCCTGCCGGCGGCCTCAGCGTGCAATTGCTCAGTTCCGATGATTCGGTCGCCAACGCTCCAGCCACGATGACGATTCCTGCCGGACAGACCAGCGCCGCGGTTCCCATATCCACACTGCCGGTCGCTTCAGCCACCACCATTAGCATCACCGCTGCTTACAGCGGCAGCCTAGCCGGCACTTCGCTGCAGGTCGCACCAGCGGCCTCATCTTCATTCACCATCGCGTTAAGTCCGTCCATCGTCGGCATGGCTCCCGGACACAACGGCTCGACCACAGTCACCACCACCGTGCCCTCCGGATACAAGCACGCGCTTACCCTGAGTGCCTCGAATCTGCCTGCCGGTGTCTCCATCACTTTCAGTCCGACACCGATTCCTTCTCCCGGCGGAGGATCCTCCAAAGCGACGATCGCTGTTCAAAGCAGCGTCAAGGTTGGAACGTACGCTGTGACGGTGAAGGCCAGCGACGGCACCACCTCGCACGCGGCCACGTTGACTCTCAAACTTGCCATCAAAGATCCGGGAGCGAAATTCCGCGGCTGCTGGTACCACTCGAACGGAAACAAATATCAGGGCGTGGACCTTTCGGTGGCGAATCCGGGCAACTATCCGTTCAACGCCACTCTCTACCACGGTGCGACGTGCAATCCCAGCAACTGGGCCGACGAGTTTGGCTACGGCACCATTCTGAACTTCGGCGGCTTCAACTACATCTTCTGGTTCGCCGACTTTCACGATCAGACCGACACCTCGGCCATCTGGCAGGTCGGCAGAGACAGTTCCGTCTGCGTGAACTACAACACCGCCCCCGACTGCTGAGGCGCGGGGAATCTTGAATTGTCCCGGGATTCGACAAACGCGGGTTGCCCCGCTCGTCGCAACTTTCGACGGGCGGGGACAAAGCTCACTTCATCTTCTCCGCGATGGTCACCACCCAACCCTCGGGATCTTCAAACGCAAACTCCCGCATGCCATAGAACTGCTCCTTCAGCGGCATCGTGATCTTCGCGCCGTTCTTCTTCACCGCCGCTAGCGCTTCTTCAATGCCTTCCACTTCCAGAAACAGCGTGAGGCTGCCGCCGATGGGTTTCGCTCCCAGTTCCGGATAATCAGCCGCCACCATTTTCTGCTCGTTGAAGAAAATCTCTACCCCTCCCCCGCTTACCGCGCCAAACACATAAGGCGGCTGATCGGGAACGGTAATCGTTTTCGTAAACCCCAGCACCGATGCGTAGAACTCCATGCTGGCGGCCACATCGCGGACCACAAGATTGGGCGTTAGTTTCTGCAGCTTCATTTTGTCTCCTTGAGACTTTGTTCAGGTGGGCGCGGCGCGTTTCCATCATGCGGAGGCGCGGCGCACACGAAAGTTGTGTGCTCGCAACGCCTCCATCCGCGGTCCTTGCGAGTGGAACGCGAGTAGGGCCGCCTCATTGTCGGTGGCACCGGCAAACCGGCGCGCGGGGCCCGCGAGGTACGCCGCCAGAATAGCATGGCCAGTCAAGCGTTTCACCGTGCCTCTGTGGTGATCGGTGTTCCTCTGCGATACACTAACCCGCCATGAAACTGCTCTTTCTATCTGCTCTTCTGATGGCTTCGCTGGTCATCCCAGCTTTCGCGCGCAAACCGGAAACCGGCTTCCTCGATCGCACTCTGAAATTTGAGGGCAACACTTATCGCTATCAGGTCTTTGTGCCGGCGAACTTCGATCGTCATCAACTATGGCCGGTGATTCTGTTTCTTCACGGCCGCGGAGAAAGCGGTTATGACGGCCTGCTGCAGACCGAAGTCGGCATCGGTTCGGCGATCCGGCGCTCCCAGGGCAAGATGCCGTTCATCGTGGTCATGCCGCAATGTCCGGGCGAGAAGAGCTGGACCGATCCTGACATGGGCGAAATGGCGCTGGCCGCGCTCGGTTCCGCAGTGCGCGAGTTTCATGGCGACAGCAAGAGCCTCTATCTGACCGGCCTGTCCATGGGCGGTTACGGGACTTGGGAGGTCGCAGCGCATCATCCCGGCAAGTTCGCGGCTATCGTTCCCATCTGCAGCGGCCTGCACCCACCCGACGGCCACCCTGAAATCGTCTCCAGCTTTGTCGACGATCCAAAGGTTGCCGATCCCTACGCCGAAGTCGCCGCCCGCATCGGCCGCACGGCCACGGCGATCTGGATGTTTCATGGCGCGAACGACCCCGCCGTGCCGGTCGAGGAGTCGCGCAAAATGGCGGCCGCATTGCGCGCCGTGGGAAGCAAGGTGAAGTACACCGAATATCCCGACACCGGCCACAACTCGTGGGACAAGGCCTACGCCGAGCCGGGATTGTGGGATTGGTTGCTGGCGCAGCACTTCGCGAATGTGGACACCAGGCGATAGCGTAGACGATTGACTCAATCCACTTCATCCTCGGCGCTGCGCAAGGCGGGATTGTTCTACCTCGTCTTCGTCATGTTCTCCTACACCACCGGTGGCCCCTTCGGCCTGGAGGACATGGTCACCACCAGTGGCCCGGGCTTGACGCTAATCTATCTGCTGGTTCTGCCGTTTTTCTGGTGCATCCCGGTTTCTCTGGTCTCGGCCGAACTCACCACCGCGATGCCGGTTTCCGGCGGCTTCTATCGCTGGACGCGCGCCGCCTTTGGCGACTTCTGGGGATTTCTCTCGGGCTGGTGGAACTGGACCGCGTCGTTTCTGCTGGGTGGCGCCTACGCCGTGCTCTTTACCGACTATCTCGTCTACTACTTCCCCGGCCTCGTCGGATGGAAGCACTACGCGGTCTCGGTCGCACTGATTGTCCTGATCGCGTGGATCAACATCCGCGGCATCGAGATGGTCGGGCAATTTGCCACGGCGCTGGAAGTTTTTATTTTTCTGCCCATCATCGTGATGGTCGTGAAGGGTTTGATGAACTGGCATCACAATCCATTCGTGCCTTTCATCGTGCCGCATCAGCCGGCCTTCAAAGTCTTCGGCGTGGGACTGGCGCTGGGCTTGTGGCTGTATTCCGGCTACGAACAACTCTCCACCGTGGCCGAAGAGGTGGAGGACCCGCAGCGCAGCTATCCTCGCGCGCTGGCGCTGGTGGTGCCGCTCTCGATCGCGATGTATTTCCTGCCCACCTTCGCCGGACTTGCCTCCGCGGGCGAGTGGCAGAAGTGGCATACCGGATATTTCTCCGATGCCGCCGCCGCGATTGGCGCGCTCATCGGCGGACACGCCTGGCTGGGCACCTGGATGACACTGGCGGCAATGATCGGCAACGTCGCGCTGTTGAATGCGACGGTGCTCACCACGACCCGCATGCCGAGTGCGATGGCCGAAGACGGATACCTGCCCGCGGCGCTCACCCGCCGCCATCCCAGCTATGGCACGCCATGGATTGCGATCCTTGTGTCATCGGCGATTTACGCCGCGCTGGCCTGGCACAGTTTGGGCCAGCTGATTTCGGTTTACATCTGGCTGCGCTCGGCAACCACCGTGCTCACGGTGCTTTCCGCATGGAAACTGCGCCGCTCGCAGGCGGAGATGCCGCGTGCATTCGTGGTGCCCGGAGGAAGAGTGGGCCTGCTCTACGTGGTCGGTGCGCCAGTGGTGATGGCGCTGGTCGCGCTGATCGGCAGCGACCGCTACGCAACCATCGGCGGCGCGATCGCGCTGGCGCTGGGCCCGGTGGCGTATGGAGTGGCGAAGAGAGTGATTAGTGGACAGTGACGGCTGACCATCCGGAATCCGTTTCGCCGGTCCTGACCGGCGCGGCGAAACCCCCGCGCCGAGACGCTGAGGGCTATTTCTGGTGCTTCCGAGGACGAGATCAAGGCGAAGCATGGCCGCAAAACCGGCCGCTCCTGAGCAGAGGTAAATCGATTGGCAATTATCCCTTGACAGCACGTTCCTAATAGTATAAAGTTCTTTGTATCATGAATCAACGGCAGACAATTCCGGCCCATCTACGGTACACGATCAACCACTTCAACGAGCAGTTCCCTGATGATGCCGCTTGCTTGGAGCACCTGAAAGAGCAACGCTGGCCTGGTGGGGTTGCCTTCTGTGAGAAGTGTCAGCAAGAGCGCAAGCACCACCGCATCAATGGGCGTCCGGTCTATTCGTGCGACGTGTGCCTGACGCAAATCTCCCCGATGGCGGGAACGATCTTTGAGCACAGCAGCACATCTCTGCGGCTCTGGTACTACGCCATCTACCTCATGGGATCAACCCGTTGCGGAATCAGCGCAAAGCAGATTCAGCGCGAAACTGGAGTGACCTACAAAACCGCTTGGCGGATGTTCCGCCAGATTCGCTCGTTGCTGTCCGAACCTGACATGCAACTGGAGGGAGAAGCGGTGGAGATGGACGAAACCTATGTCGGTGGTCGCCGTCATCGAAAGTATCAGTCTCGCCGTGGACGCCCTTCACCGCTGGATACGAGCAAGACGTGTGTAGTTGGGGCAGTCGAGCGCAAGGGCCGCGTAGTGGCTCTAGTCGCAACTGATTCCACGAAAGCCACGCTCCACGGCATCGCCCAAGAGTTCATCCTGCCTGAAACCACTGTGTACACTGACGAGCATCATTCCTACACTGGCCTCGACAAGATGGGCTATGAGCACAAGCGGATTCAGCACACCGCTGGCGTTTACGTGCTCGGCCAAGTTCACACGAACACGATTGAAGGATTTTGGAGTTTAGTGAAGCGGGGAATCGGCGGGGTTTATCATTCAGTGAGCCGCAAGTATTTGCAGAGCTACTTGGATGAGTACAGTTTTCGTTATAACCGCCGGACTCAGGGGAACTTGATCTTCACTTCGATTTTGAAGCGCGTGGCTGAGAGGGCTGTGCCGCACGCTTTAGCATCTGCTGAAATGAAGCCTTTGACAGAGGTTCCATTTTAGCCGCAACCTCTTTAGAGGGTTGCAATACATTTCGACTCGCAACGGGTCGTTCGCTTCTACCTTGCCGGGATGAGCGTATGCCCGCCATGTGTTTTCAGTTTAGCACTGAAAACAGAGTGGCGGAAGTGTGTTGCAGCCAAGCCGAGAATATTTAGGAGTTCTTAAGGAACTCTCGGAATGCCGGGATAACAAGTCTTTCAATGCCATCCAAGCAAAACTTAAGCATGTCATGGGCCGGGAGTCGCGTCGGATGGTTGCCGAGGGCCGATTCATCGAGCGTTACAAACGGGGAGAAGCCACCTGTCATCTTCACGCCTTCGGGAAAGGGGGCTTCAATCTCTGCGCCGTCCTCTTTGCGAATGATGGCAGTGGAATGGTAGCCGTTAACAACGGCATCGAATCGCACTTGAGCTTCCCCTTTTGTGGGATGCAGATATCTATGTTTGTCGATATTCGAGAGTATGGCGAGAGTCCGCAACTGGGCAGGACCATCCCCACCGTTATAAGGCTGCAAACTCTCGATGAATGTGAACGATGCCTGACTGATACCGGGAAGCGTATTGATGAAGTAGTTGTAGGGCAGCGGAAGATTGTGAGGAACAGGCGGATTCCCTTTAGTGGGTACTTCAGTGAGCAAGGGGAACTCACAGCGTTTCTCCCACCCGGATGGAAGCTGGATACCGCTAGCGTTATGCTTGACGAGATCGAACGCCAAGTGATCCAAGGCAGACCTCATCTGGTAGAGGGCTTCTCCAGCGAAGACGGAGATATCGGAATCCGGCGGTTTGGTGAAATGCAATTGAGGCTTGCCGTGCGGCTCCAAGGAAATTCCTCCCGGCTCTGTGCGGAGATATTCCCAAACGGCATCGTTGACAGCATCAATATGTTCCGCTGCCCGGACGAGTTTAAGTTCTGCGGATTCCAGACCGCTAATCACTCATCCAGTGTACGTGAGTTCAAGGGATAATTGCCAATCGATTTAGTGAGCGAGTTTAAGTGTATTGTTTTCATGCAGTTACGGGCTATTTTATCCACAGGCGTGCCGGGCTCAAAACAGGCGCGGGCAGGCCCGTTTCGGCGATTTGAACCGTATGCAGTGCATTTCGTGAAAATCTGGCTGTTGAGCACAAAGGGGTTACGAGAGGCGGCATTCACTGGCCTTTACTCGCCGAATACGAAGCGGCCCATTTCGTCACCGAGTTGCTTTACTTCTTCCGGATCGGCGGCAGCGCGAAATCGCTCCGCCAGAGCGAAGAAGGTTTTCTCTTTTTCCTTTTGTGCTGCGAGGCCCTGCTCGACCAGTTCGACGAGCACGCGATTGTCGCTAAGGCGGCGCTTCCGGGCGATGCGGTCCACCTGCTCCGCCAGACGCGTGGGCAAGGTCAAACTTCGCCGAACCTGCTTCGTGGGTGACATGTCACCAGTTTACACCATAATGGTGCAGTTGGGTTGGAAGTAGCTTAGGTAGTGGTACAGTCTGGCTCACGCGGTAGGTCTCTGCAGCGGGAGATCCTTCGCTACGCCTGAAAACCGGCTACGCTCAGGATGACAAATTGATCGTTCAGCTCACCCAATCCAGAAGCTTATACCAAGCACCCGCAAACGGCAGGAACCACGGCTTGCCGTTATAAAGCCCGAGTGGTGCGCCGGGGAATGGAATGCCAACAAACGGATTTTCCGGCTTGGCTTCGCCTGATCCCGCGGCGGCCATGAGTTCGGCGATCTTCTGTCCTTGATACGTCGCCATGGCGACGCCGTGTCCGGCATAGCCGAGCGCATAGTACATGTCGTCCATCTGACCGGCGTGGGGCATGATGTCGAAGGCGAAATCGAGTGTGCCGCCCCAAACGTAATCAATCTTCGCGTCGGCCAGTTGCGGATAGACGTCGATCATGCCGCGGCGCAGGATTGCCGCGCTCTGGCGCACGGTCTGGTCGTTCTCCGGAAAAAACGCCGCGCGGCCGCCGAACAACATGCGGCGGTCGGGCGTGAGGCGATAGTAGTAAAGAAAATTCTTGGAGTCGTAGATCATGCGGTTGCGCGGGCTGAGCTCGTGCGCCAGCTTATCCGGCAAAATTTCGGTGGTGATGATGAAAGAGCCGATGGGGATGATCTTCCTGCGCAGCGCCGGAGTTGCGCTGCCGGTATAGCCGCTGGTGGCGACCATCACTTCATGCGCCCAGAGCGCCCCGCGTGAAGTGGTGACCGTCCATCCGGTTTCTCCGTCGCGCGAACTGCGCGTGATGGATTGCACGCGCGCATTCTCGAAAATCTGTGCGCCTGTTTTCATCGCCGCCGCGGCGAGGCCGGCGACATAGCGCGCGGGATTGCAGCCGGCGCTGACTTCGTCCACCATGCCGCCGAAATAAATGCTCGAGCCGATTTCCGCCGCCAGATCGCTCTTCTCCACTACGCGAATCGCATGATTGAATTCGCGGGCGATGACTTCCGCCTGGCGTGCATAGTCGTCGAAATGCTTTTGCTTGCAGGCGACTTCGAGGTGCCCGCAGCGCGAGAAGTCGCAGGCGATACTGTCTTCTTTGACGATCTGCTCGACGCAATCAATGGTCGCGAGCGAGGCGGCGTACATGCGCCGGGTGAGCTCGCGCCCGTATTTGGCGATGAGCTGATTGACGCCGAGTTTCATTCCAGTGAGCACCATGCCGCCATTGCGGGAGCTTGCGCCCCATCCGATGGTTTCGGATTCGAGCACGGTGACGCGCGCGCCACGGCGCGCGAGGGTGCGTGCGGCAGAGAGCCCGGTGAATCCCGCACCGATGACGGCGATGTCGGTGACTTCCGGCAGGGTTGGCCCGCCGTTGGCGGCGGGCATGTTGGTGGTGGTGAGCCAGTAGTTTTGTTCTTGCATAGTGGGAGAAGAACGATTCTAACGTGTGGGCAAGGGCACTGCCTCGGCCTGGGAAATTCGTTGCCACGGATTCACGCGGATCAACACGGATCAATCCAAATAAATGTTCTCCTTGGCGGAGCTGGCAGATCAGGATCTGTTGCTGAGGGATGATCCCTTCGATCCAGTCATCCGTGACAAAGAAGTCTCCCGCTATCGAATCGGACGTACATGTACTGCTGGGCCTGATCGGTGTGGCCGTCGGTCGGTCGTAACTTGCCGCGGTTACCCGCGCCGCCTAGGCTGATGGGGATGCCATTACGCTGCCTTTTGTTTACCGGCGATGAAGGAGTGCTCCGCCCTGTCCAGCAGGCGCTGGTTGAATTGGGCATGGATGCCGAGCACCGTCCCGACGCGGCCGAGGCCGTGATCGAGGCGAAGACGGGCGATTATCAGATTGTGGTCGCCGATTGGAACCTGGCGGAATCGGCGAAGCTGATTTCGGCCGCGAAAGACCGTCCCAATGGGGTGCGGCCGCTGATCCTGGCAGTGGTTTCCGACGTTGCCGACACCAAAGCGGCGCTGCGCGCGGGAGCGAACTCGACATTGCGGCGTCCGCTGGACCCGGCGCAGGTGCGGGACACGCTGGACATGGCGCGCGACCTGCTGCGCGCGAAGGAATCGGCCAAGGCGGTGGCAGCGGCGGCAGGAGCATCTGCGGCCGGCGCGTCGTTTGCGCCTGCTGTGCAGGAAGCTGACATGCATCTGCGGGCAGGAGAATTCCTGTCGAACGCAAGCGTGTCGCCGAGCGCGCAATTTCAGGTGGAAGCGGAAGCGCCCATCGTTTCGGACCATGCCGAGGTGCCGGAGGCGGTGAAGCCGCTGATCGAACTGGAACCGATGGCCGCGGAAGTGGGCGTGGCAGACTCGATTCTGGAAGTGGGGCACGCGAGTGTTCCGGTGACGCCGGTGCGGGTGGTGGAAGCAGAAGCGCCGCCGGTGAAAGAGAAACCGAGATCGCTGGAGGAGCTGCTGCAGTCGCGCCGGCAGGCCGCGCCCGTGGTCGCGGTGAAGCCGAAAACCGGCGAAGTGATGGGCTTTGGCGACATGCATGGGACGGGGGCGGCGGTTGCGCCCGCGAGAGAAAAAACGGTGGAGATTCAGGCCGCGGCTGAGCCGAGCGTGGCCGAGCAGCACCAGGCGGCTTCCGAAGCGGCGCTGTTCAGCTACATTTCCGGCGCGAAAGAAGAAGAAAAAGAGGCGGGCGCGAGATTTGAAGCGCGGCGCTGGATGCGGCCGGCGATTCTGGTTGCAGCGCTGGCGATGGTGGTGGCGATGGTGGCCGTGAAAGTGCCGCCGCAGAAGTGGCGACAGAACTTCGCGATGATTTACGGCGCTGGGCACGACTGGCTGAATCCTCCGCTGCAAAAACCGGCGGAAGCGCCGGCGGGGCATGAGAATTTTGGACGCGCGGGTGACGAGTACAAGCTGCCGGCTGCGGACCCAATACCGGATGCGACCACGGACCCCTCTGAGATTAGAGTGGTGCCGGTGGTTGATCCGACGGCGAAGACGAACAGCGGTTCGACGCCGAGCAGCACGCCCGATCCTGCGGCTGCGACTGCGACCGTGCCACCGACGGTGACCGAGAACAGCGGCGACGCCTCGAAGAGCGCTGCTCCGGATGCGGGAACGCAGCAGACGCCAGTGAACGGTAGCGCGACAGTCGTGGCGCCGGCCCCCGATCCACACGGCGAAATTTCGACTCCGGCGACGCAGCGCAATCTGGCGGCGATTGCAGCGTTGCAGGGCAAGGCGAACGCGACTGCGCCGCCGCCGGCCAACCAGGGAATTCCTTCGAGCCTGCAGTCACAGATCGCGCCATCGGACCCTGCGCCGGGCGGGGTGAAGCCTGCCGAAGCGGCCTTGCCGGCGATTGAGCCGGTGAACCTGCCGGAAGCCGACGCGCGCGCACTGCTGGTGCAGGTGGTGCCGCCGGCGTATCCGCATACCGTGGCGTTGAATGCGCAAAAGGGCAGCGTGGTAGTGGCGGTGCTGCTGGGGCGCGATGGCAGCGTGCAGGATGCAAAATTTGTGCAGGGGTCGTTGAGCTTTGCCCGATCGGCGATCGATGCGGTACGGCAATGGCGATTCAAGCCTTACACGGTGAATGGACGGGCCGTGACCGTGCAGACGGTGTTGACCCTAACTTTCAGCCCGCCGGCTTAGCTCGGGGTTCTCGCGCAAGGGAACTGCGTTACTTCACCTCAAAACTGATCATCGACCCCGCTTCAATCCTTTGTCCCGCCGCCGGCGTCTGCGCCACCACAAAACTTGCCGGACTGGGTTGCCCGGTCGCGTCCGGCGCGGCCGTGACATTGCCCAGTCGAAAACCGGCGTCCATGAGGGCGCGGCTCGCGCTGCCCAGCGGCTGCCCGATAAATTTGGGCATCACATACGCATGCGCCGGCGGCACAGCGGCAACCAGCAAACTAGTCTTTGGCGCAGCTACTTCTCCCGCGTTCGGCGGCGGAGTTTGCGCTGCCACCGTCCCCGGCGCGACTCCGCTGATCGGCACCTGCGCGGTGAACGCCACATCGAGCCCGCGCCGCTGCATGTTCAACTCCGCCGCGCGTTCGCTCTCGCCGCGCACGTCGGGCACGGACACCCGCATCGGCCCCAGGCTCTGCGCGACGCGCACCTGCCAGCCGCGCCTTACCACGGTCCCCGGCGCAGGCTCCTGCGACATGATGCGCCCCGTGCCCACCTGCGGGCTGAAATACTGCCGCTCCACCGTCACCTGCAGCCCAAGATTGCCGCCCACGCGCTCCGCCTCGCTCGGCAGCATACCCACCAGCGCCGGCACTTCCACTTCGCGCCCGTGGATCGCCAGCCGCATCGCGGCCAGCGCCGACACCAGCGCCACCGTCAGCAACACCAGCGCCAGCAATGCAATGCGGAAAAATCGTCCCATTAATGCGTCTCATCCTCACCCGGCGCCGTGTCCGCCGTGTCCACCTTTTGCGGAGAGTGGGCCGTTTCCGGCGGCGGCTGAAACTGTCCCGCATCTTTTCCCGCCATGGCCGCGCTCATAAAGCCCATCCAAACCGGCAGCGCCGCATGCGCCCCGGTTTCTTTCGCACCCAAAGTTTTCTTCTCATCGAAGCCGACCCACACCCCGCAAGTCAGGGAAGGCGAAAAACCTACAAACCACGCATCGGTAAAATCGTTGGTGGTTCCGGTTTTGCCCGCGACCGGAAACGGCAGCTTCCCCGCCGCGGCCGCTGTGCCGTGCAGGGCCACGTCGCGCAGCATATCGGTCATCACCCGCGCCGTTCTTTGCGCAATCGCATCTTTCGCCTCGGGAAAGTCTTCCTCCAGGACCTGCCCGTCCGCATCGGTCACCTTGGTGAGAAAGCGCGGCGTCATGCGCACTCCGTCGTTGGCAAACACGCTGTAAGCAGAGGTCTGCTCCATCAGCGTGATCTCGCCCGCTCCCAGCGCCAACGGCAGATAAGGCGGCAGCTTCGACGTGATGCCAAATTTTCCCGCGTAGTCGATCACCGTCCTGATCCCCAGTTTGTTGGCCAGCTTCAGCGCCGGAATATTCCGCGACTGCGCTAAAGCCCGCCGCAGCGTGATCACGCCTTCAAACTTGTCGTCATAGTTGTGCGGAACATACGGCCCCGATGGCGTATCGAAACTCACCGGCCCGTCAAGAATCGTGTCGTCCGGACTCGCTCCCTGGTCCACCGCCGCCGCATACACATACGGCTTGAACGAAGATCCCACTTGCCGCAGGGCCTGCGTCGCGCGATCGAATTTCGATGCATCGAAATCGCGCCCGCCCACCATCGCCTTGATTCCTCCGGTCGCGTTGTCAATCGCCACCAGCGCTCCCTGCGCTCCCGAATCCTGCTCGAGTCCGACGCGCGCCGCGCCGTTCGCGCTGAGCGACGCGATCTTTACATAGCAGAGATCGCCCACCTTCAGCAGGTCGGGGAGTTTTTTCTGCGTCCAGGCGACGTCCGACTGCCCCATCGCCGCGGTATAGCGGCCAAACTTCAGCGTCGCGATGCCGACTCCCACCGACGTGACCACGGCGTGCACATAGCCGTTGGCGTCCGGCTCCGCCGCCCAGTCCGGGTCCTCATACTTGTCCAGCGTGTCGCCGTCGGCAATCACGTTGTCGAGTTTTCCTTTCCACCCGTGCCGGCGCTCGTAAGCCGCGAGGCCGTCGAGCAACGCCAGGTTCGCTGCTCGCTGCATCGCCATATTCAGCGTGGTATACACCTTCAATCCGCCTTCATGCACCTGGTCGCTTCCATATTTTCCTTCCAGGTACCGCCGTATCTCTTCCACGAAATACGGCGCGACGGAATTCGGGTCGGGCTTCAAATGCAGCGCGAGCGGTGCGTTCCGGGCGTCCAGCGCCTGTTTTGCGGTGATCTTCCCATCTTCGAGCATCGCGTTGATGACCAGGTTTCGCCGCCGCAGCGCGCGGTCGGCATGATTGATCGGTGAATACACTCCCGGCCCTTTCGGCAATCCCGCCAGCAGCGCCGCTTCCTCCAGCTTCAACTGCTTCGCCGGTTTGTTGAAGTAGTATTCCGACGCCGCCTCGAAACCATAAGAGCCGTGCCCCAGAAAAATCTGGTTGGCGTAGAGCGTGAAGATTTGCGGCTTGGTAAAGCGCCGCTCAATCTGGATGGCGAGCATCGCTTCCTGAATTTTTCGATGGAACGAGCGGTCGGGCGAGAGGAAGAGATTACGCGCCAGTTGCATGGTCAGGGTCGAGGCGCCCTGCACTTTGCCGCCCGACTCAATGTCGCGATAGGCCGCGCCGACGATGCGCCAGAAATTAATCCCCGAGTGACTGTAAAAATCCTTGTCTTCGATCGAAACCAGCGCGTCGCGCAGCACCTGAGGAAAGTCGTCGTAGTTGGCCACCACGCGCCGTTGCAGGGCAAACGAACCGATCACCTTGCCCTGGTCGTCATAAAGTTCCGTCACTGAACTGGGCCGGTAATTTTCGAGCGCGTCGACCTGGGGCAGGTCGGTGGTGTAGACGAGCAGAAATCCCGCTGCGCCACCCACAATGGCGGAGATAAGCACCAGCGCGCCCAGCAACAGCAGGCCGACAACCTTCTTGCCGGCAATCTCCACCGGCGGAAGATGTTCGTAGAGGCTTTTCATGGCGAGGGTGCGCCCAGAATATCAGGCGCGCGAGATTTCGCTCGGAGAGAACTTCATTCGCCACGGATCAACACGGATTTTCACGGACCAGCTGGCGACAAATGGCGATCAACATTAGGAGCCGGAGCGAATGCGACGGCGGAGTGCAGAGCCTGCCCTGAGCAAGCGAAGCGCGTCGAAAGGAACCTGCTTGCCCCGCCTTACCCGGCCCGCTTCTTCAATACTTCCACGGCCTTCTTCAACTGGTCGTCGCTGTTGCTCTTCGGCTTTTCCGGAGCGTCCGCGTGGGGGGTGCCTTCTTCCTCATCCACGCCGGCCAGTTCTTCTTCGTCGGCCACGAGCACGTTCGGCGTCACGCCGGTGTCCTGCAAGGTTTTGCCGCTCGGCGAGTAATATTTCGCGACCGAAAGAATCAGCACTCCGCCATCCGGCAAGTCGATGGTCTTCTGCACCGACCCTTCGCCGAAGGTCTTGTCGCCGACAACATCGGCGCGCGCGTTCTCCATCAGCGCTGCCGCAACCAGTTCCGCCGCACCCGATGTGCCGCGGTTCACCAGCACAGCGACGGGCAGCGCCGTGATCGCCTTCGCCGGGTCGGCGGTATAAGTTTCCTTGGCAAACTTCTGACCCTGCAAGTATCCAATGGTCCCGTGATTCAGGAACAGGTTCGCCGTCGCCACGCCCTCGGATTCCTCACCCTCGGCGCATCCCCGCAGGTCGAGCACCAGCCGCTTCGCCCCGGCTTTCTCCAGCGACTTGATGCGCGCCGCAATTTCCTGCGCCCGGCCTTTGGTCAGCGCCTCGGTCTTGATGTAGCCGACGCCGTCTTCCATCATCTTGTCTTCCACCGGCGGCATGCCCATTACCGCGCGCTGGATCACAACCTTCTGCGGCTCCGCCCGCCGCGCCCGCACCACCTGCGCGTTCACGTTCGATCCCTGCGTCCCCGCCAGCATGGAGCGAATCTCCAGCACCGAAAGGTCGCGCGTGCTCACGCCTTCAATCGACTCGAAAATATCTCCCGCCCCAATTCCGGCATGTTCCGCCGGCGAACCCGGCAGCACCGAAACCACCGCCGCATATCCAAAGCGCTTCGCCACCACCGCCCCAATGCTGGCCTTGCCCTCGGGCTTGTGCTCTTTCAGCTTCTTGTAGGCTGGGGCCGAAATGTAGGCCGAGTCAGCGTCCAGCGATTCCAGCAGCCCGTGCAGCCCACCGTCGGTCACCTTCGGCACGTTCGGCTCTTCCACATACTCGGTGCGGATGCGCGACAGCACCTCGCTGTAAACCTGCAACTGCCGGTAAGCATCGTCTTTCGAGGCCGCGTGCACGCCCCAGTTCGAACCCACCACCACAAACAGCAGCACGCTGAACGATGCGAACAATACTGCGGCTTTGATCTTCATCGACATTTGAGGAATTCCCCGCCCGGCTGGACGTTTTCCGGCTGTACCCATTATATCTGTATCAGACGCGCGAACCCCGCCAGGGGTTATCCGCAAAGGCATCGGGAAAGCACTCTGGGACGGTGACCCGCTCGAGCCAGAGCGTTACGGGCGCTATTTCTTTTCCATCAGCGCGGCGAAGAAACCGTCGCAGGGATGAATGCCGGGCAGGGTGCGCAGGTAGGGGCCGCGGGTGAGCGGCGCTCCGTGCCAGGCCAGTTCGCCATCGGAGCGGAGCTTCTCCAGAGTGGCAGAGCAATCGAGCAGGCGGATTTCGCGGTTGGCGGCGAGCGCTTCTTCGATCACGTCTTCGTTTTCTTCTTTTTCAAGCGAGCAGGTTGAGTAAAGGAGGCGTCCACCGGGTGCGACACTCTGCATGGCGGAGAGAAGAATCGCGGTCTGACGTCTCTGCAAGTCGAGCAAGTCGTCAGGCTGGAGCCGCCATTTGATTTCGGGATTGCGGGCCAGGGTGCCGGTGCCGGAACAGGGGACATCGGCGAGGACGAGATCGAACTTTGTGTTGAGCGGGAGCTGAAGTGCGTCGGCGGCGATGATTTTGATGCGGTCGCCCGCGCGGCCGAGCAGTTTGCG
>Ga0075029_100000996_pt1 | contig 16233 bp, 20 predicted proteins | sample LitLauG_LLR_2013_FD_71391 | JGI IMG/M metagenome (GOLD analysis project Ga0075029, IMG submission 71391) | Freshwater sediment microbial communities from North America - Little Laurel Run_MetaG_LLR_2013 | ecosystem: Environmental > Aquatic > Freshwater > Creek > Sediment | place: USA...
TGTATGAAAACTTGGATCGTGCTCCTCGGTTTGCTCCAAAGGATGCCTGGGAACAAGGAATTGTAATTATTGCTGATCATCTATACAAGGATGGTCTTGTATCAGACCGCGAGATTAATGCTGCAGCAATGTTGATTGAGTTGGGGAAGGTGCCGTAATGGGAGAAGACGAAATCGAAGGCACCGTTTGGGATCCAAACGAAGAAATAGACGTAGGAGACTGGTCGCTTGATACATCAGGTAATACTGTTCCACTAACAACATTACCGTCCAACTGTTCAGGCGTTGCGATGCAATCCCCAATGACTCCACCTACGATGGTGATTGCTGGAACTGATCCTGCGTTCGATAGAATGATCACAATTAATGACGACGATGGTAATGTGCTCGTTGAGATTATGAAAACCGGAAAGATTAAATTTCATGACATATACGAACCGGATACGACAGCAAGAATATTTTGGAATGCAATAACAATGCGTGGTAAGCAATTCTATACATTGATGAAACAAAACGAGGATCTTGAACGAGAAGTACAAAACCTAAAACAACAATTACAGGAGAAGATGCGATGAGCACAAAATCACAAACAGGCGACTATAATCTATATCGACCAACCAGCCAACTTGGCACAGGTCCAACATATGTCATTCCATACACAAACGTTTTTGGCAATCCATCAACGTATGCATTTGGTCCTCCTGCTACGTACAGCTTAACAAGCCCATTTTATTACCTCGATACGCGTAGTAGTCTAACTGCAGAAATTGAAAGACTCCAAGCACGAGTAACAGAACTTGAAAATAAATTACAAGAGGCAGAGGAGACTATTGATCTTATGTCATATGTTAAATCAATTTCAACTCCAGTACCAGTATCGCAATTCTATTATGATAATCCTGACTTGGTAACGTCATCATTTGATGTCGATCTCGCAGAGCTAAAGAAAGCAATCGATCAACTAAATGAAATGCACCAATCTGTTGCAAAACACAACGATCCATCGTTTCCAGACGATGACGATGATTATAGTATGGACGGTTGCCAATGCGATCAGGGCACAGAACTTCAACTCGATCTAAATCTTGATGATTGGATTCGTGCAGTAAAGGAAGAAGAGAAGCGACAAGAACAAGCAACAAAGACACCGGAGCAAGTTGCAAATGAAGCATATGAGCGTTCAATGAGAGGTTTTCGATAATAGTTGTAAGTGCGAAATACACATAAGGAGAATTACCGTGGCAAGACGCAAGAAACCAGAAGATGAAACAGATCAGCAAACAGCAGTCCGTCGCTTGAAGGATGCAATTGCCGACAAGAGCACGCGATCTGAAAAAGTATCATGGGATCGTAAGATGGACCTAATGGTCAAGAAAATATCAGAACTTCGTCCAATCGAGGATGAAATTGTTCGTCTTCAATCACAGAAAATTCCATTATTTGATGAGATTGCTGCACTGCGCAATGAAATGGTTGAGTCCTGCACACATCCATTTACTCACCTTACAGAAAAAGACGGAAAGATCATCTGTAAGTTTTGCAACCACACATTCGCTGTTGTGAACAATGGATAAGAAACTTGACTTGTTTAAGACGTTGGGGCAAATCGATCGTAAGAATTATCAAGCGTTTTCAGAGTTTGATGATGGGCAACGAAAAGAATTTGCACCGTACGTTTATCTCCGTTGGCTGTCGGGGACTTCGAACAAACAGCAAGTTGTTCTCCTAAATGAGTTCGTCAATCCTGTTGCCTTTTACTTCACATTGAAGGATCATTCGCACAAGGAATTATTATTCAAACTAATGACAGTATGCACTTCTGGCTCGGGACAACGATATAGTTGGAGCATTCCTAAAAGAGCACAAGGTTCAAAACCATTGAGCAATCAAGTTGTCCGACAAGCATATCGTTATAATTTTCGTAAGGCAGAAGATGCACTGAAAGTTTTGACAGCAGAAGATGTCGTTGAGATGGCGGAGCAGCAGGGAAAGCAAAAGGACGAGATCAAATTAATAACTAAGGAATGGAAATGAGAATTAATAAAACACCAGCACCAACAGTAGTCTCCCAGCGTCAATATCATCGCAGAAACTTTTTTCGTACGTTGAAAGAGTTTTGTGGAGACGTCGAGTTTAAGAATGGTGATATTCTTCACAAGAAGATCGAACTTCGTGCTGCAAAGACGAAGCATACAAAAATTGTTAATTTGCAAATGGAGATTGCTGAAAAGCAACAAGAATTGCTTGCACAGCAAGCAAAGTTGAAAGAAACGTGTCCTCACCCGTTGGAATATTTAATGCACTGTGAAAAGTATACAGAAGATGAGTTTGGTTCTCACTCTGCAAATATGGACACGGAGTGGATTGAATGTGAACTGTGTGGAACACAAACACATGCTACAACGCGGGTTTAATATTAATGAGAGGATTATGAGCTCACGAGGCAAATGGACATGTAAGTTTTGTCACAAGCCTTTCGTTCTCGAACTTCGGTTTGAGGCGCATAAGTGTAAGCAAATGATCCGTCAAGAAGAAGCAAAGACGCCAGATGGTCAAATGGCGTACTATTACTATCAACTTTGGCTTCGTGCAACAAAGAAAAATCCACCACCGATTTCGTCGTTTATTTCGTCAAGATACTTTCGGACGTTTATGGAATTTGCAAGGTTCGTCAAGAGCGTCAACTTGCCCAAGCCTGAAACGTTTATCAAACTAATGACAAGCAAGGACTTTACGCCAACGATGTGGCGATCTAATGACGTGTATGTGATCTATTTGGAATTTGTTGATAACAAACTACCGCCAATGAAGCACGTAGAATTGTCTGTTAAGACAATTCTTGACTATTGCGAAAAGAATGAAATTGAGACATCACAGTACTTTGAAACTATTAACCCAAATGAAGTTATTCAGCTAATTCAAGCTCGTCAACTGTCTCCGTGGTTGCTATTATTGAGTAATTCGTTCAAGAAAATGTTCGCAGAACGAACAAGTCCTGAGCAAAAAGTAATTCTTGAAACGTTAATCCGTCCCGAAACGTGGGGCGAAAAGATTGCAGAACGTGCAGAAGACGTCAACCGGATAAAGGTCCTGATCAAAGAGTTGTCCGTATAAATAGGAGATAAACCTATTTAATGGACAACACGCATGTCAAATTACACGCTTGCCTTTTCTGATCCGCTAAAAACGACAATATCGTTGAATTCTTCTGGTGCTGGCTTCATTGGACCAGTTGGTTCAACATCGTCGCCAGTATTGAATATATCATTAGCGCTGTATGGCCAGAACCACACACAGTGGGGCAGTGGGTTTGATAATAACCAACTATACCTGCTTGAAAGCTTTGCTGGTGCATCAACACCTCCGTCTCCAGTAGAAGGACAAATTTGGTATACAGTTCGTGCATATCGTTATTGCACAGCCAACAGCACATGGTATTTTTGGAATTACACATTGCAGACGTGGTCGACAATGTCAACGCCACCATCATATGCAAATTTTGCTTCATTTCCAACGTCAGCAGTAATTAACTCATATGCTCGTGCTACAGACACTGGTGCTTTATATCAGTTTATTCAACAAGGCGCGCCGAATAATTTAACAGCTCCTGCATGGATCCAACGCCGTTATGATACCGTTCCTGCTGATCCAACAACAATCGTTGGTTCGCCAAACTACTATCCAACGTCATATGTTCGTTATTACAACACAGGTCGTGGTTGGGTTAATCCATCGCTTGTTACTTCTGTTACAGCAACAGCAGATATTCCATATGGAAATCGTGGCGTTGTTGATGGAGAAATTTGGTTTGACTCAACAAAAGGTGTGATGTCGTTATACGACGGTCTTACTGGTCTACCTCGTCCAGTAATTGATCCAAACGTTGCATCGCCAATCTTTGTTCCAACAACCGGTGGTACAATTACATCTGGCACGTTGACAATTTCTTCATTGACAGCAAATTCTTTTATATATTCTGGTGCAGGTGGTACATTGACAACAACTACTGCACCAACAAATAGTCAAGTTCTTGTTGGTAGATCGGGACTTGCACCAGTAGCAATGACACTACAAGCTGGCACAGGAATGAATTTGAATAATACAGGTGCGGCAATAATTTTTAATAATACTGGTGTTACTGCACTTAATAATTTTGGCGGTTTGAATATTTCTGCATCAACAGGTAGCATCAACATTTCTAACGCTGGTGTCCTTACTTTTAATACAAGGGCAGGTGCTGTTACATTAACGTCTACTGATGTTACATCAGCTCTTGGATATACTCCTTATAATCCGGCATCTGGCGTCGTTACCAGCGTAAATGCTGTTTCAGGAAATTCAGGAATTTCTGTATCTGGCGGTCCAATTACAACATCAGGAACTCTTACAATATCAGGAAATCTTTTCACGAGCGGTGCACAAGGTGATGTACCAGCATCGGGTGGTGGAACAACAAATTATTTGCGAGCCGATGGTGGTTGGCATTCAGCATTGCAGACAGCAACTATTACAGCAGGTGCAGGTCTATCTGGCGGTGGAACAATAAGTGGTTCTGGCGGATCTGTTACGTTAAACAACACTGGCGTCACAGCAATCTATGCTGGTACGAATATTTCTGTTTCTGCTAACACCGGTGGTGTTACAGTCAATAGTACAGCAGTTGCACCAACATCATCTGTACATTGGAGTTATGGAAACGTCTTACAAAATACAGGAAGTAATTCTGTGTTGAATTTTCAATCTGCTAATAGTAGTCCTGTTGGATTATCAAGTTACTCAGGTGGTACAGTAGTTGTTGGTACTTCAGGCTATTATTTCATAAGTGCGAATGTTACTGTTGGATATAATGGCGGCGCTAGTGGAGCAGGAAGCCATATACAAGTTTTCATCAATGGTGCTGGACAATATGCACAAAACCGATGGACAGAAAACAACAACACAGGCGAGTGGAGTTCTCTATCTGTATCAGGAATATTCTATGTTTATGCAGGACAGACAATAGCAATTCATTATACAAATGAATATAATTGCTACTGCTTTGGTGGATATGGGTCGTTCTGTGGTTTCAGAATTGCATAAGAGGAAATATAATGGCATACATAATTAATTTTTCTGAACCAACAAAGAGTTCATTTACAATCAACGATAATGGATTCGATGGTCCAGGTGGAAGTGCACAAAGCTCGACACTGCGACTATATGGTCGTGGTGCTCTTGAATGGGGCGAGAGTGTTGATGAAGACTTGCTTCGTTCATTAGAAAGCTATGCAAGTGCAACACCACCATATCCAGCAGTCGAAGGACAACTTTGGTTTGGTGTCGCTTTGTACTGGTACAATATTGGAACTGGACAATGGTTCCGTTGGGACTATCCAGCAGGAACATCAAACTCAAGCACAATGGCTCCATTAAATTCAAATGGTGTCGGCTCTACATTAGCTAATGGTTCGTGGGTTTCAATTACACCAATAATCTATACATCGTATGCAGCACTACAAGCAGCAACAGGAACAATTGGTCAATATGCATTCGTTACTGATACGCCAGGAAATACAATTCGTCAACTGTATCGTTGGGACATTCCTTACGCAGAAGCAGCACCACAGTGGATGCCAAGATTGTATAGATCAATAAACGGAAATCCAACGACTGGTAGTAATTTTCCAACGGGTAATTTGTATGTTTATAATCCATATATTCTTCATCACGAAGTTGCACCAACACCAACGTCGGCAAGTGCAAATCTCCCAACAATTAATGGATGGTATGATACATCTTCCATTCGTGTTCAAACAGGTTTCCCATCAAATCCAACTGTTGGACAAATGCTTCTTCTTACAAACGGTGTACCAACATTAATGGTTTGGGATGGTACTAGTTGGGGAATTGTTAATATTACATATAACGATATACGATATGTTTTTAAGTCCGGCGATACAATGACTGGCCCACTGTATTTAAATGCTGATCCAACACTACCGACGCAGGCGGCAACAAAGAATTACGTTGATAGTATTGTTGGTGGAGCATCATACGTTCACATTGCTGGCAGCACAATGACTGGCCCACTGTATTTAAATGCTGATCCAACATTACCAACACAGGCTTCAACAAAAAACTATACAGATTCTAAACTTGCAGTAACAGGTGGTCCGTTATCAGGCACGTTGAACATGACTGGAAACTATATCACAAATGTTGCAACGCCAATCAATAACAACGATGCAGCAAATAAGATATATGTTGATAGTCATGCAACGTTCACATTACCCGTTGGTGCTGTTATTATGTTGTATGGTGTTAATACAGCGCTTGGTGGTCCTAACTTTGATGGAACAGGTCTAGGAGTTCCAGGAAGTCCTTTTGCAGGTGCTACCGGTACGTGGGCTGTTTGTAATGGCAACCACGGAACGCCCAACTTGATTGGACAGTTTGTTCTTGGTCTTGCACCAGGAGCTGCAAATGCAACTGGTGGATCAAGCACGACAAACGCAACATCACTAACAGGAGCAACTGCAAATGCATACACAGGCGTTTCTAATATTGGTACAGCATTGACGGCAGCGCAACTTCCTCCTCATCAACACGGTATGTTTACAGGAGATTATCCTGGATGGCCAACAACAGCTCCAACTAGTTCGTCAAGTGTAGCTTCTGGAGGCGGCGGTCATGCAAATTATGAAGCTTACTTTATGGCTCTTGGAACGTCAGCCGTATCTGTAGGACGGACAGATAGCGGTGTTGGTTTATCAGGCAGTGGACATACTCACACAGTAAGTGATCCATCACATGCACATAGCATCAATCTTGGAACACACACGCACACGTTTACGCCACCATACTATAGTCTCGTTTATATCATGCGTGTTGCGTAATAAATATTAAAAACTGAGGAACATCGATGTCAAACTACGTAATTAGCTACACAGATACAACAGATACAACGGCTGGATATCTCAGCTCGTTTACTGTTCGTCCATATACATCTAATGGTCCTTCAAACCCAACGACTGCAGCTCCACTACCAGCAACCGCGACGAGTGCTAATACTTCCATTGAAATCCTCGGTAAAGGATTTTTTGACTATGGTCAAGAAGTTGCAGAAAGTTTTGTTAACATGTTGGAGAATTTTGCTAACGTAAAATCTCCAGTTTATGCAATTCGTGGTCAGCAGTGGTACAAAAACAGAGCAGACGTAACATCAGCATTCCCAACAGATTCAGGACAGTTGTTTATTCGTCGCAACTTATCTGCAATGCAGCTTGGACAAAATCCAACAACAGATGTGCCCGTGTGGGATCAAGTAGTTGTTGCTGGTAATCCTAATGCTGTTGTTCGTGGATCAATTCCTTTTGGCGGAACAGCAGGTGTGACAATTACAGGTCTTCCATTGCCGGCTGCATCTGGTGACGCTGCAACAAAAAGTTATGTAGATACAGCTGTTAGTACTGCCGGCGGCAGCTTTGTGCCTTTGGCTGGTGGAACAATGACTGGTTTATTGACTCTTTCAGGAAATCCAACAGTAGCACTTGGTGCAGCTACAAAGCAATATGTCGATGCATCAGTGATAGGTTTTGTGCCATTGGCTGGTGGAACAATGACTGGTTCGTTGGTATTAAATGGAAATCCAACATTAGCACTTGGTGCAGCTACAAAGCAATATGTTGATACTGCAGTAACAGGAATTACAGGCTTTGTTCCTATTGCTGGATTTGTAACAATGACAGGACCGTTGATCCTTAACGGAGATCCAACAGCATCATTTGGTGCAGCAACAAAAAACTATGTTGATACAGTCACACTTGGCACAGCACCACACAAGATTTCTGACGTTGTCGTTACAGCAGCAACGACAGGTCAGCTTCTACAATTCAATGGTACAAACTGGGTTAATGCTACATACGTTGCTCCTTCAACACCAATTAGCGGTTCGTTCAATTCAACAACAAGCACATTGACATTAACGACAAGTAATACGATTAATATTCCTATTGTTGTATCAACATCAACGGTTGCATGGAATGCTGATCCGTTGATTACAGGATCAGCATTGAGACAAGGTGCTGTGCAAGATCCAATGTATCCAAATCTTACAATTACAGATGCAATATCAATTATTGATCAGATGTTATTTGCATTGCGCAGTCGCAGTCGTACTGTATTCACAGGTGTGGGAATTAATTTTTCTTCTCCAACGCCGTTTATTGTCAATTCAAACTCATCAGAAGTATACATCGATGGGATTAAGCAAATATGTGATACGCGTGGAACATACTTGCAGCCAGTTCAACAAAAAGCTTACTATGTTACAAGTGTTGTTACAGGAGCTGGTGGTAAGTGGGGCGTTGGTCCTGGTGATGTTAGTGGAGACTTTACAGTTGGTGAAAAAATTATTATTACAAATAACACATCACTTGATGCAAGTGCCGTTCCAGATCAAACATCGTACACCGTTGCAAGTGCCACATTTGATGGAATTTCACAAACGCTTGTTACAGTCAATGAGACGATTCCGCCAGGAGCAATCGCAACTGGTAAATTAAATCACGCATTTGTTAATGGTACATCATCGGCAGCATCACCAACTGGACTCAGCTATAGCACTCCTTACTCATTCAATGCAACAGTTGATGGTGTAGGACCAACATTAGTCGCGTTTAGTATTACACCACCACCATCTCCTGCACCAGCTATTAGTTTTGTAAAACTAATTAGTATAATTAATACGGCAATGATTGCCTTAGGTCTTCAAGCTACAGCGATGCAACAAAATAATGCCGTCAATACATCTAATGGAATATTATTTGTTTGTAATACATCAGGTGGAACAGGTACCGGCGCCGGAACAATATCATTGACAGATGTTAATTTATTCTCATCGTTAATGAACGCGACTGGTGTAACTGTAACGCCAGCATCTACTGTTGGCACATCATATGGATATCAGGAACAGGGTCAGCCGGGCTCTCCAACAACGTCAATTCAACTTGCTGCTGACCTTGCGGGTGGCACGATTGAATTTATATCCCTAACAAGTCTTCCAACGACTCTTGAAAATCTGGGCTAATAGTCGTATGATGTCTGTATGGACATAGATATTGATCTCCCGACATCTTTTGATCCTTTGAAAACATTCAAAGGTGCTATCCCTGCGTCTATGGTCAAGAACGACGAGTTGTCAAAGCATCCTTGTGGGGTATATTTCCAACAAATTCCAACTGATCAGTATACGGGATTATCAGCAATACCGTACGAGCAAGCAGAACAATTAGGTTATTTTAAGATCGACTTCTTGCACCTTAATGTATTAAATACTATAACGAGTAAACAAGAGCTTCGTGAATTGATCGATCAAGAGCCAGACTGGAATTTATTTAATGATCGCAAAGTTGTTGAAAAGTTATTCCAACTTGGGAAGCAATATGAATTGATCTCAAAGTTGAAACCAAAGTCTGTTGATGACGTTGCAGATGTTCTTGCATTGATGCGTCCAGGAAAGAAACACTTACTGCAAGACTATCTAAATAATAAACAAGAAGTCCGTAAAGAACTATATAAGAAGAACGATGACGGATATACATTCAAGCGATCACACGCTATCAGTTATGCGTTGACTATCATCGTACAGCTCCATTTAATAAAACAAAAGAGGATCTGATCCGATGTCAATAATTAATCCATACTCGTATGAAATATCTGAAGAACAACAAGAAAAAGCTGAGAGCTTTACGACAACATACAAGCGTGACAAGCATATTCTATCAATGCTGATCGTCCAGAACGGACAAATGACATATGGTGAATGGCAAGGAATATGTAGCACATACAAGCGAAGTGAATTTCCTCTAAGGCTTGGAATGCGTTTTGACGACGACATTATCAACAGACTTCAATACTATGCTACACGAGGAGAATATCACGTAACGTGTTATTCTTATGAGCAGACTCTTATAGCAGGTCCTCGCGATAAACATTTTTATTATGATGTAAACGGTATCTATCAAAATTACATCTATGGTCCTCTATCAAATACAACATTTTGGAATACAGCTGCTGGAATTACAGGATTGACTGGTGCAGCAGGTATAACAGGTAACGTTAGCATAATGGGCGGAGGTGGTGGTGCCGGCGCATGGTCAGGAGTAGTTAGTGCTGGTGGAAGTATGTCACTTCCTGCAGGAACAGTTATAACAACAACTGGAAACATAACAACTGGATCGTGGTATCCATCAACACCATATTCAATCACGTCTGCAGGAAGTGTAGGAATTAATTCTCCAACGAGCGGAACGGCTTTACCTGTTTATCCATCAACAGCATCGTCGGCATCAGTGCCAACGATAACGACAACACTTCCAACGGCTGCTAATGTTACATATACACCGTCTAAAGAGCCAAACAAGAAATCTTGGCTTGATAAAATTGATGATTGGTTTGATAAAATGTGGGGAGTTTGAAATAGTCTCTATAACCAAAAGTAAGATAAATACTACAACAATAACAAAGGTATATTATGAGAATTCTTCCAGCGCTCCGTTTGACGGACACACAAAAGCAAGTGCTTGCTAAGATCCTTGCATCGCCAACTCCAAAGGTTGCTGGTGAGCAGATTTCCAAAGATCAAAACTCAATCGCTGCTCGTGATATTCTTGTCAAGCTTGGTTTGATCACATACTTGAATGGCAACGCTGCATTGACAGACAAAGGTCAGCAGATTGCTCAAGATGAAGATGTTGAGAATCAAGGCGGTGATCTAACACAGTCCGGAGAGCAAGATGCATTCGGAGACGAGGGAGCTGATCAGATGGGGACACAAGACATTAATGGTTTGGGCAGTGAGCCAGAGTTGGCTCCCATTGGCGGCGAACCAGTCGAAGAGCCAGAACCACCACGTGAAAGTCTACGTCTTGTGCAAAAAGGTAAGATGATGAAGACGATCAATGAAGAAACGAGCGAGAAGAAGTCGCTCGTCCGTCGTGTATCAAAGCAAGATATCAAAGAGAGTGAATATAAGTCGTTCTCAACATTCTTCAAGTCAATCTAATATTACCTGTGTATCTCAACAGTAGCAGGAATAGGCTTGCGACGACGTCGCTTGATGCTCTTGATGCTCTCGACACCAACTGGAAACTGTGGGACAGGTCCAATCAATCTTGAAACATAGTCAAGGCTCAACGACTTATAAATCTTTGACGTAATACCAGTCAAGTTCTTCTTTGAGAAAAAGATTGAGATTGGATGTAAGAAACGACTCGTCTCATACCATTCTGCAGCTGCAGCAATAACCAACTCTTCGCTAACAACTTCTGGACCACACATATCAAGAACGTATGCTTTGATGTTTTCTTCATCGACGTTATCAACGATCGTTAGCATATGTTGCTTACGATATTGAATCAGAGTAATGAATGGATATCCGTAGTAGTCTTTTGGATGATGTTCAACGATAAGAGGGACACCTGACTTTGTTTTGATTTTTGTGTTCTCGACAACCATCTGCTTTTTCATATATTCTCCTGATGTCTTCAGGTTCTATTTATAGGCCTAAACACGCGTAAATATAGGGTATTCATTGAAGTAGTAAATAATAAGACACTGGAGATACAAATATGACAACAACTATAGTTACAGGACTACTACAGCCTGCACAAAAGAATCGTTTTCGTTTTTTGCTTGATAATGAAGATGCTATTAGCAACCAAGTAGTTAGTTTATCGCTCGATATCGTCAATCGAACATTTGTCGTTACTGTTCAGCAGCCAGTAGAGGGACAACATATTTTTGATATGATCCATAGGATTACTGCTGGAAAATATAAGACGACACGCGTGCCATTCAATATTGACATTCTTGATAGTAACTGCGAGACTATGTCTCGTGTTCAAGGGTATGCTAAACTAATCAAGCATTCAATGGATCTTGACTACGGATCGTCGAAAGTCGTCCTCCACAAACTAACATTTTCATACACAGAGAAAATACTATGAAGTTCGAAGCTAAACGCCTGCAATATCCACTCGATGCTCTTGAGGCTGCTCTTGCTAAGCAGGAAGTCGATATTCATTACAACAAGCACACAAAAGCGTACTTCAAGAAGGTCAATGAGCTTGTTGTAGGAACAGCATTTGCAAAAGCCGAATCACTTGAAGCTATCCTCAAGAGAAAGACGTTGAATATTGACACACCAATATACAACAACGTGGCACAGGCATACAATCATGACTTTTACTGGCAGTGTTTGACGCCGGATAAAACGGAGCGAAGCGAGCAGTTAGAACAGGCGATTGTGAAGGACTTTGGGTCTTTTGAAAAGTTCAAAAAAGAGGTAACAGAAAAAGGGACAAATTTCTTCGGCAGCGGATGGTTGTGGGTCGTGCAAGAAGGTGGTAAAATAAAGATATTGACGCTCCCAAATGCACAGACACCTGCAACGAATCCAAAGCAGAATATTTTGCTCGCTATAGATTTATGGGAGCATAGTTATTTGTATCAGGAAGAGTATTTTGCTAATAGAAAAAAGTACTTGGAAAACATTTGGCGTGTTATCAACTGGTATTTCGTAAGCGAAAACTACAAGAAGGCAAACGTGGTATAAATGGAACAGATTATTACACGACAAGAGGCAAAGCAGCAAGGACTGCGTCATTACTTTACAGGTAAGACTTGTAGCAACGGACACATTGATATTCGGTTTGTGAGCGTTGGGAGCTGTCGTTCATGTCAAAATGCTCACGGAAATAAACGAAATGCAATATTATATAAGAGCGACGAAGCTTATAGAGAAGTGAAGAGGGCAGGAGCAAGAAAGTCATATGCTAAACATGGAACACGTTGGTATAGTGAAAATAAAGAAAAGGCATCAGCTCAAAATAAAGCATGGCGCGAAGAACACAATGAAACATTCAAGAAGTATTGTGTTCAATGGCGAAGAAATAACCTTGATAAGCTAACTAAAAATACAGCAGCATATCGTGCAGCAAAGTTGCAAGCAACGCCGCCTTGGCTTACGGAAGATCAGTTGATAGAGATAGAATGGATATACCATGTTGCGGCATGGTTATCTAAAGAAGTGAATGGCATGATAGACGTTGATCATATCATTCCTCTCAATGGCAAGGGTGTTAGTGGATTGCACGTTCCGTGGAACTTGCAAATACTAAATCGCTCACAAAACAGTTCAAAAAACAATAGGATATAGTATGAGCGACGATACAGTAGAACCAAAAGAAGTAAAACCAAAGAAGCCACGCAAGCCTCGTGCGAAGAAGACAACGGCGCCAGGTAAGCGAGGTCGTCCAAAGACGAAGCCATATCTGCCCTATGCGGAAGCAGTTGTGTTTGTTCGTGATCAAAATATTACATCTGTCCTTGAGTTTCAGAAGTGGCACGATAAAGAGAAGCCAGCTGTTATCCCACGTTGGCCGCACCGTGTCTATATCAAAGACTGGACGACGTGGAACAATTTTCTTGGAACATCAAATACATTCGAAACCGCTCGTCGTAAGTGGAGAGGTTTCGAAGATGCATGCGAGTGGGCTCGTGCATTGAAGCTAGAGACAGCTGCTGCATGGACAGAATATGTGAAGAACAATACAATCCCAACAGACATTCCAAAGCGTCCCGATCTAACTTACAAAACGTGGAGAACGTGGGGATATTTCCTTGGCAACAAACCAGAAGCCGTTGTTGAAGTTAAACAACAACAAGCACTGAAGCCTGTATTCTATATTGTTCGTGAAGGTGGAGATATAAACAAGCCAGGAAACATTTATAGATTTGAAGTTGAACCACAAGGCCTTCGTTATGTTTATAACAAGTGGAAGCGAGAACAGTTTGAGATTATTAAGTTGTTCTGGTTTGAAGATGCACAAACAGAAGTCGTTAGAGGGATCATCAACTCTCTATCGTCGTCGTACCAATCACAAGATAGAGTACGGATCGTTCCTAACATCTATGAAATATTGTGGAGACTGCAGACGTTATTTGTTACAATCTCTGATCCACTGAAAGAGCTTGAAACTCTTCCAGTGGATACGACGCCATCAGTGTTTGACTAAGAATTTTAGTTCGTTATACTTGAACGTCTTTGGTTTGCCGCTACCAATCGTTGCATAATTTTGCTGGAATGCGTCCGGATCCATTTGCAATGCAAGCCACAGCAAGTCAAGAGCCAACCACATTGTATCGTCATCAATCGTTTCGACATCATAACAAATTGATAGTGGTATATCTCCATATCGATCAAGCGTAATATGTTCTTGAACGAATACAACTCCGCTGTCTGCCACTTCCTTGACGTCGAGGTTTTGTCCTGCAGCATATGCAAGACAACGCTCGTAATAGTGTTGTTTTAACGTTAATAAGTGAGCTTCGGAAAACTTTTCCTTCAGCTCATCGGCTGTTAGATAAACTTGGGACCAGTCAGGCTTACTCATTTTGAGGTGATGCTAATGTGAGCGTATCTGACGATGTGTCAGGCAGCGTTGCAATACTAACAGGAGTCGAAACAGCATTTTGCGTGTTCTTTGCTTCTTCTTGCTTTTCAAGTTGCTGCTTAGCGGCAAACATCTGAATAATCTTACCACGAAGTTTGTTGACCTTTGCTTCATAGTATTTCTTCTTTGTTTGCGTCTTTGCTGTTTGAACATATCCCATATATTCATTTGCAGCCTTGAGCAAGTCGTTTAGTTCTGCATCAACCATATCTTTCAAGGACGGCTTTTGTGTTGTTGTCATAATGAACCTTTCAGTAGAATATACTTTATATTACAGCATCTTGTGTACGAAAGACAACATATAAGTATTTTTACCCTCTTGCATAAATATTCAGTCCCGAGGGAGAACTGGCTTGCACAAACTTCTTGCTGCTGTGCTGTGTTTTTGTGCAATGCTATGCAGCACGCCTATAGTGTACGCCAAAGACTTTAATCCGCGTGAAGTGGTTGTTCCAATAACGATCAAAGCTCATAAAGTTACTACAATCAAAGATAATGAAGAACCGAAAACAGAATATACGATGCGATACGGTTCTGGTGTTATTATTTCTCCTGGATACATTATAACCAATGCTCACGTTCTTGGAGATGCATCACCAACTGCTTCGATTGAGTTTCATAGAATGAACTCGCCTCGAATCTATTCTGCAACAGTTGTTAGTATCAGCAAAAAACTCGATTTGATGCTACTCCACAGCGACGATGCTAAATGTCCTTGTGCGCCTACAGCCGAACTTCCGCCTGTCGTTGATCAAGAAGTTATTTCTGTTGGATTTCCAAAGTTTTCTGATTCAGATATGCAAATCCTTGAGCACGGACACTTTCAAGGATTTGAAACAACGTTTGAAGACGGAGGACCATCGCTTCTTTCTACAGGTCCTGCTTCATTTGGATCTTCTGGTGGTGCATTGTTTGGATTGTACGGCAAGGAATACAAGTTGATTGGAATACTCGATGCTATTCCAACATTGCCAGGACACGAAAATAAAGCAGCAGTGCCTGTTATGTGGTTATCGTATGCTATTCCTATACCAATCGTTATCGACTTTATCAACTCTTCGTTATCAGTTATGCACCGCCCGCCAAAGTAATCAGTGCGTTGGAATAAATCTGACTTTGTAAGTCTTTCCGTTGAATACAAACGTTGCTCCGTTCTTCAAAGGAAAACGGAACATTGCTTTCGCCATTTCAATACGGAGTGGTGATCGATATGCTGTCATATTATTTCCCGTCGTCAGAATGACCACACTTTGGACACTTCAAGCAAGGGATTAGCTTGATCTCGTCAGCATTCATAGTTATCGGTCCGGGAAAGCAACCACGCGTCTCATATATCTGCTTGATTGCTTGACCAGCTACCATTTCAGTATTATAGCATCGTGGGCACTTCATCGCGTTTCACTCCTGCGGTCTTCCTTCGTACCATATCGATTGTCATCGAGAGGTTCGTAGTATTCGTGGTTGATAACAAAGTGGCTCAAGTAGTCGGTGATGTCGGGAAGAGTCGTTTCATCAAAATCGCCAATGTCATAAGACAATGTCATATGGCTTTTGAACTCTGGGAAATCGTATGTTGCGTTGTGTTTCTTCATTAGCTCGTTATGGCGGTTTTCAAGATCAGGACTTTGGTAGTGAATAACGAGGCAACGCTTGCCTGATTGTGTTGGCCACACTTCAATCTTTGGACTGTGTCCCATCCAAGGCTCTTTCAGATCGCCAAGTGGCTTGTATTCAGGACA
>Ga0075029_100000997_pt1 | contig 16228 bp, 14 predicted proteins | sample LitLauG_LLR_2013_FD_71391 | JGI IMG/M metagenome (GOLD analysis project Ga0075029, IMG submission 71391) | Freshwater sediment microbial communities from North America - Little Laurel Run_MetaG_LLR_2013 | ecosystem: Environmental > Aquatic > Freshwater > Creek > Sediment | place: USA...
GGGGGGCTATACGCGAGCAGCACTGCAGCAACACACACCAACAGACCGGTTAGTTCGTTTTGGGTCCTTCGAGCTTGATCTCCAAGGGGGCAAACTTACCAAGACGGGGGCGCGGATTCGCCTGCAAGAGCAGCCGTTTCGAATTCTTGCGCTGTTGCTGCAACATCCAGGTGAACTCGTCACCAGGGAAGAGATCCGTCAGAAGTTGTGGTCGGACGATACGTTTGTAGAGTTTGACGCCGCATTGAACACGGCGGTACGGAAGCTCCGCGAGGCCCTGAACGATTCAGCCGACAACCCGAGGTTTGTGGAAACCGTTCCCCGCCGAGGCTACCGTTTTGTAGCGCCGGTGGCGTCGCTGCTAGAACCGCAAGCCGTGACCCCAATCAGGTCCCGAGTCCGTCGGCACCCATATCTTTGGCTCGCCGCCACTCTGATCGTGGCAGGCGCAATCATTGGAGGATTATGGCGTCTTCGGCGTCCTGGCTCCCGAATCGCTCCCGAAGACACCATCGTTCTCGCTGACTTTGCCAACAACACGGGCGATGCGGTGTTCGACGAAACATTGAAGACAGCGCTCGCGGTTTCCCTGCGGCAGTCTCCCTTTTTGAATGTGCTCCCCATTAGCAAAGTCGCGACCGCCTTGCAACAGATGACCCGCCCAGCCAGCACCAAGCTCACGTCCGACGTGGCCCGCGAGCTTTGCCAGCGGGTGGGCAGTAAGGCTTACATCGCTGGAGCGATCGGTAGTCTGGGCAGCGAATATGTGCTGGAGCTGAAGGCGGTGAATTGCCAAAGCGGAGACACGCTGGCGCAGGAGCAAGTGACTGCGGCCGCGAAAGAGAAGGTACTGGATGCGCTGGGTGAAGTGGCGTCGAAGTTGCGCGGCGAACTTGGCGAATCGCTGACCACGGTGCAGAAGTTTGATGTGCCGCTGGCACAAGCCACCACGTCATCGCTTGAAGCTCTGAAAGTGTACAGTCTAGGATTGAAGGCTTTTGGTCAGGGAGGTTCATCCGCTGCCCTCCCTTACGATAAGCGAGCCATCCAGCTAGACTCGAGTTTTGCGCTGGCATACGACGAACTAGGCCTCGACTACACCAACCTCGGCGAGGCCGGACGGGCCAGAGAATACTTCAGCGAGGCATTCAAGTTGCGCGAACATGCCAGTCAGTGGGAAAAGCTCGCGATTGCCGCCGACTACTACTTGAATGTAACCGGAGAATTGGATAAAGCGGCCCAGACATACAGGGAGTGGATTGACAACTACCCGAGGGATGACCAAGCACATTTGAGTTTAGGCGTAGTGTACGCCACGCAGGGGCAGTATGAGCAGGCCGCTGCGGTCACCGCTCAAAGCTCGCGCCTTGCGCCGTCGCTAGCGTCGTACGGAAATCTAGCCAGCTACGCCCTTGCCTTGCAGCGTTTCGACGACGCCCGGCGGATCACGCTCGATGCGCAGACGCGCAACATGGACGCTTTCGAATTCCACAGTTTTCTTTACGCCCTTGCATTCCTCGGGGGGGACTCTCGGGCGATGGCGGGTCAGCAACAGTGGTTTGCCGGCAAGCCCGAAGAGAACTTTGGACTGGCGCTTGCAAGTGATACCGAGGCGTACGGCGGCCATCTGGGTGGTGCACGGGAACTTACCAAACGAGCTGTAGATGCCGCAATTCGAGCCGATAGCAAGGAAAGCGGGGCAATCTGGCAGGCGAATGCCGCAGTCCAACAAGCGGCCTATGGCAATGCTGTGGGAGCACGGCAGACCGCGGCAGCGGCCCTGAGACTTGCTCCCGCCAGTCAAGGAGCCGAAGTCGAAGCCGCGCTCGCCTTAGCCATGGCGGGAGATACTACGCGGGCCGAAGCCCTGACTCAAGACCTGGGGAAACGCTTCCCGCTGGACACCCAGATGCAATCACTTTGGCTGCCTACGATTCAGGCGCAGCTGGCGTTGAACAGAAAGAACCCCGTCGCTAGCATCAATGCCCTGCAAGCGGCTACGCATATCGAGTTGGGGCAAGTTCTGTTCGTCGCCAATGTTTCCTGTCTCTATCACGTTTATATCCGTGGAGAGGCCTATTTGGCAGCCGGACAAGGTAGTGCAGCAGCAGGTGAGTTTCAGAAGATTCTGGACCACGACGGCATCGTCTGGAACTGCTGGACTGGAGCGTTAGCCCATCTCGGCGTGGCTCGCGCCAATGTCTTACAGGCGAGAACCTCGCAGGGCGTCGATGCCGATGCTGCCCGCGCTCGGGCACTCGCCGCCTACAAAGACTTCCTCACCCTCTGGAAAGACGCCGATCCGGATGTCCCCATCCTGAAAGAAGCCAAAACTGAGTACGCGAAGTTGCAATAGCAGGCGATCTTCGAACAATGCCTGATCTCTGAAATGCTGTTTGAGAATCCGCAGCTTCTGTCCGTACGTAGGGAAGGATCCTTGCGGCTAGCCTTCAAAATTCCCGCCCTCTTCTCCCTGTACTGTTTTCGACTTCTATTCCGAAGAGCTATTTGAGCATCTCGTACTGTCCGCGTGTCAGTCCCGGGCTCCTGGCGTCGGGGGGGAGCGCTGAAGGATGTGCACTCCCAGATCGCCACCAACCGAGGATAATGTGTTCGTCTTGCTCGGCATCGACAGCGAAAGAGTGTCAGAACAAGGTTCTTGGCGCAGCGAGACCATACTCCACGATGAAAGACGCCGATCCCGACATCCCCATCCTCAATGAAGGCAAAGCTGAGTACGCGAAGCTGCAAAGCAGTTACCTTTGAGAAGCGGGCGTGACCAGAAAGATCTAGACCTCGACTCTTCGTCTCTTTTGTACGGGGGCGGGGATCGGCCGCCCCCGGGGCGAACGCGACGGCCCCCCGCGACTTTGGTGTCCTCACGTCCACCGGTCATGGCGTTTCAACTGGGATAGATCTGCGTGGATGGCAATAAATTCAAGCGTCTGGCGTGGTCACGCGGCGTCGCTGAAGGTCGGATTTACGGTGATGCCCCATTCTGCAAGTAGCCGTTCGGGGATGTAGATTCGATTCCGGTTTTCTTCGCACCAGGCGCGGAGTTCACGCGAGGAGGTATCCCTGCGCGAGTACAGGCGCCATGGGAATAAGAAAATGAAGCACCAGATTGTTCACGCGCTGCAGAAATACGTGCTTAACCCGCCTATTAAGCTGATGTTCGCGGTGGGCCTGGCGGCACCCGGGTATGGGCTCCTTGAGACGATTGGGCGCAAGAGCGGAAAACCTCGCCGCACGCCAGTAGGCAACGGACGCATCGGCGGGCAGTTCTGGATCGTGGCAGAGCATGGCATGAAGGCCGGATACATCCTTAATATTGAGCGTAACCCCCGCGTGCGACTGAAGCTGCGAGACGGACTCCGCGCTCGGTGGCACACGGGCACCGCACACTTGCTGCACGACGACGATCCGCGTGAGCGCCAAAATTGGCTCGCCGGTCAGGTGCACCTGCGCCGCCCTCTCGCATCCCTACTGAACAGCTCGACATTCTCGCCGGTAGCCAGACTGTTTTCAAGCCCAGATGCGTGATTCCCGAAACGACGGGTCAGAGTCAAGTCCGGATTCGCGTAACGATCGGTTTGTGATCGCGTTGAATTCGCCGGATGGAGTCGTCCAAAGCAGACTGCAAATGGGCCCATCAGAGAAACGGGCCACAATACTCGCCTGGGGCGAACACGGTGAAACAGCATTTGCACTGCATCCAGTGTAGTTGATTTTGCGCGCCCTAAAGTTGCTCCTGTTTTTTGTCGATAGGCATTCCAGGAGGCACTTGTGAACCAATCGCTCGTTCCGGCTGCTCAATACCTGCGGATGTCCACCGACCATCAACAATATTCCCTCGATAATCAGGCTGATGCGATTTCACGATACGCGGAAGCCCACGGCTTCGTAGTGGTAAGAACATTTTCTGACGAGGCGAGAAGCGGCCTGTCGATCAAACGTCGAAGCGGGCTTAAGCAACTGCTTAAGGAGACTGTAGAAGCTCATGCGGATTTTAGAGCAATCTTGGTCTACGACGTGAGCCGTTGGGGACGGTTTCAAGATGCCGATGAGGCTGCCCACTATGAATTCCTGTGCAAGTCCGCAGGCGCTCCCATCTACTACTGTGCCGAGTCGTTCTCGGGCGAGAGCGGATTCTCGGCCACAATTCTGAAGGCTCTGAAACGGACAATGGCGGGGGAATACAGTCGAGAACTCTCCGTAAAAGTTCGCGCCGGGCAAGCGCGATTGGCCACTCTGGGATACAAGTTAGGCGGCACTGCGCCTTACGGCTTGCGCCGGATGTTGCTCGACGCTAACGGAAAGCCCAAGCAAATTCTCGCGCCGGGGGAACGCAAGAGTCTTGTTACGGAGCGGGTCATTTTTGTTCCCGGACCGGCGCACGAAGTCACCACTGTAGAACGGATTTTCCACGAGTTCACAGAGGAACATCGCAGTTTACGGAGTATCGCCAAAAGACTGAATGCTGATGGCATTCAATACTTCAGCGGGGCCAAATGGAACGCGAACACGGTAACGCGTGTCCTCCGGCATCCCGCTTACATGGGCATGCAAGTGTGGGGCCGGACAAGCATGATTCTTTCCAGCCCAAGGAGACAAATTCCTTCCCATCAATGGGCGACTTGCGCCTCCGCCTTTGAGCCAACTATCAGCAGAGACATTTTCGAGCGCGCCCAACGCGCATTCGCCAATTTCATCCACAATCTCACTAATGAGGACGTGCTTGAGCGATTCAGGGCGGTCCTCAACGAACACGGAAAACTTTCGGGAAAGATCATCCAGCAGTCGCAACTTTGTCCCGGCCTGACCACGGTCAGGTCGCGCTTTGGCGGCCTTAACGGTGTATATGACCGCCTTGGATTGCCTCTGCGAAGAGGCTTCTCCAGTCTGTTTAGAGAGCGTTGGCGGACTCTGCGCGCAGATCTCATAAACAGCATTGTGGGCACATTTCCCAACCAAATTGAAATATTCCGGCGTGGCCCACGATTTCGAGCATTGCTCAAATACCGAAAGACTGGGTTACTGGTGTCGGTATTGTTGGCGACATGCAGTCCAACCAAAGCAGGAAATCGACGTTGGCTTGTCCACCCACCGCGATACGAACGCAACCGCCCAACCGTTGTGGCATTCCTGAACCAGAGCAACACAGTTATTGAACGAACACTTATATTTGATCGCATCCCCTTCACAAAGACAAAAGTACTGGAAGATAGCGAATGGGTGCGCTCTGGAATCCCGCTCAAGAAAGCAACTGATTTCTTAAACATCATTCATGGACTTCGTGGAAATCGAGGCGTGTACGCCTCTTGATAAGGGAGACGCCCGCTTCTGTACCTCGCAAACGCTTCCGTGGATAAGTGTGGCCATCTTGCGCGCCGCACCTAGAATTGCTGACAGGTGCTTGGCTGCTCTGTGATCCTTTGAAACGAACTCGGCCATCAACTCACAATGCCCGATCACCACCCCAAGGGAGTTGTTTAGATCGTGTAGCATTCCACAATTCGCTGCCCTCGTGATGGCCTGACTGACCGTCTGGTTCTTGACTCGCACGCGGACGCCTTCCGAGTGCGGATTGTCCGAACGTCGAACCTGACTCAAATTCGTGTAAAACTCAGCGCGGACCTTTTCTAAGCGCTCTTGTCGCCGGAAATAGTCGGCGCGGTCCTCGACGGTAGCAGTCGATTTCAGATAGTAAGCTCGGTCTAGCAAGGCAAGTGCAGAGAGTTCTGCTGCGTAGCGTTCGCAAATCTCGGTTTCGCTGCCCAGCATATCAGTGAACGTGTCTTGCTTGTTCAGCACGCCTCTCGGCATGCAATCAGAGTTCCAACTCACAACTCTGGCTATCTCGTTGCTGTAGCTCGGAAGTGCGCTTATTGGCCGGGGGGTGCCGCCTAATCGGCAACAGTGCCGATGTATCGGCAACGCGGAGAGTGGACGCGGCTCATCGCTCATGGAAACTCTTGAACCCAGTTGACGGGCGGCCGAGATGCCCCACACATTTGCGGGGTCATCCAGTGGTATTTCCAGCAGCAGCCAAAGTTTTTCAGGCTCTCCAAAGGAGATACATTTTCGGAGATGGTCCGGGCGAAATCTCTCGCCAAGATTTCACGGGAGATGGGACCGTGCAGGACCCGATACCCGGAACCCACGTCGGAAACTTTGATCGCGGGAGCGCCGAACGCGGTTTCCCATGAGCTGTCAAAGGTCAACCCGCTCGCGCCGCATCCTCGAACTGTGATCGCATTGCATTCGCCTCATGCCCCTCCTCGAAACCGGACTGCCCATGTGCCCTTCAGAGAAACTCCGGCACATTGACGCCACTCCATCCCGAGCAGTCCGTTCTCTCCGGTCCGGTTTGACTAGGATTTATTGCGAAATGCGGGGCATGTTTCGCGTCATTTTCTGTGTATTTTCAGAGGAAGATGAGCGGACTTTCTCTGCAGTCCAGACTACATGGCGGAGAGGAGGGATTCGAACCTGCGGTACAGCTTTTGGCACCCTAAACCCCGGTGTGTTCGTAAGTTGCAGATAACAAAATGGCAGCAGAGAATTTTGGACCGAAAGGTGCCCTTCGCGCTTTCCGTCCAATCCGGTTTCCATTCGCTATTCCATCGACCCCAAGAGGCGAATGGTTGGCGATTCTGTGGCTGAAAGTGGTCCACGTGAAAAGCGCTTCTCGGTCAGCAAACTGTGTGGGCGGTGACTGCCCGCCATGCGGACAGTCAGTGCCAACTTTTTCTCCGATTCTAAGGGAGCCGCGCAGGATGGAATCCCTCTGCGTTGTTGAAAATATTTGTACTCGCTCTTCTAAGAGCGTGGGCCGTAATGAGTGTAATGGGGATGTGTCGCCAACTATAGAGGCAAGTGACCTTTGTAATTGTGGTGGTGAATCCAAGCTCGGCTAAACTAGAGCCAAGGTTGCGATTTGCTCAAATGTCTCTTCGCCTTAGTTTCGTTCTCCTGTTGCTGCTGCCGGTGGCATTTAAGGCTGCGTCCGCCCAGGATTCCGACACTCCACGGCAGGCACGCGAAGTGGTGCGTCGAGTACCTCCGACCTATCCTGATCTCGCGAGGCGTTTACAGATTTCCGGGATCGTGAGGCTCCGGGCTACAGTTGCTCCAAATGGTTCGGTGAAATTCATCGAGCCAGAGGGCGGCAATCCTGTGTTGATGAAGGCCGCCCAAGAGGCCGTAGCGAATTGGAAGTACGCCCCGGCTCCCGACGAAACGCGGGAGCTGATCGAGCTCCGCTTCAACACACCGCACTAAATCACCAGCCATCACTGGAACCGCTCACTATTCGGTCAAATGAGTGCTATCGAGATTTTTCGCCAACTAACATGCATCAGACTGCTGTGAACATTCAGGTCAGGCGCTTCGATAGGGATAAGGGAGAAAAAAAGTGAGAAGGGACTGGCCACATGGAGTAGAATCCGATGCGGCCAAAACGCGCCGCGAAAGCGGTTCTGGTCGTATTCTGAGGTGGAGTGTCCCATGGCAAAAGCTAATCGGCTAGCGCTCTTGGTGCTGGTTGTTCTTTCCCTCGCGGCGTTCGCCGCGGCGCAGTCCTATACCGTTACCGATCTCGGCCCGGGTGGAGCTAACGCGATCAACAGCCTCGGCGACGTCGCGATAGGCGTAGGCAATGGCACCAACTCGTTCGTCTGGAGTCCTGGCGGCAGCCTCCTCGCCCTTGCACCGCTAGCGGGAGACAGTTCCACAGTACCCTTGGGCATCAATCGTAACGGTCTCGCCGTAGGAGCGTCCTTTACCGGAAACCTGTCCTCCGCGGTGCTGTGGACGAACGGTGCGCCTCTCGACCTCGGCACGCTTGGGGGCACGACCAGTGTGGCCACCGGCATCAATGCGTCCGGGGAAGTCACTGGATCCAGCGCTATCCCTTCCAGTACCGCCGCCGAGGCTTTCCTGTGGACCAAGGCGACGGGCATGCAAGGTCTTGGCTTCTTGCCGGGAGACGATTTCAGCGCTGCCAGCGCGATCAACCGTTTCGGCCAGGTTGTCGGCACCTCGGCTGGCGCCAACGGCTCCTACGCCTTCATTTGGTCGAAAACTACGGGTATGAAGGACCTCGGCAAGCTCCCGGGTGGCGCCTTCAGCAGCGCCAGTGCGATTAACGACCTCAGCCAGGTCGCTGGCTAATCTAATTGCGGCACCGGTTGCGACCACGCCGTGCTCTGGAGCAAGGCCAAAGGCAGTATGCTCGACCTCGGCCTGCTGCCGGGGGAGTGGAAAGTTATGCCCAGGGCATCAACAATGCCAGCCAGGTCGTCGGTGTGGTCTATTACGGTCCTAACCGCTTCCACCCTTTTGTCTGGAGCCCGTCCACAGGAATGTTCGATCTGAACAATCTCATCCCAGCGAATTCTGGATGGTTGTTGCAGTTCGCCAATGCCATCAACGACCAGGGCCAGATCGTGGGTCAGGGCACGTTCAACGGCCAGTCAGAGGCTTTCCTATTGACGCTGCAGTAGACAAGGTGCGCGATTGGATCACGCGTCGAACACGTACCTGGGTGCTGTTAACAGGCGATTACACTCATTGACCTGGGATCAGTCTGCTACGCCATTTTCCAACCCATCTCCTCATGCAGATCACGGAAGCACCCATCGCATATCCAACGATTGTCCTCTGTAACGTAGCCTTCCGTTAGAGCATCTGGCGAGCCGGATTCCATGGACTTGTCCCAACATCCTTCGCAGTGGTCGTGATCCCAATCCTGCCTAGACGCGGTGTACTTCTGGAGCCGGAGCACCGCCCCGCGAGTCATTTTTGCATTATCTGTGCGCCAGTCCGCCATAGTAGGCAGCAAGCCTATCATGCACGTTTGACGAAAACAGGCGATAACGCTCGGTGAGGATCCCGCGAATTCACCCGCAGCGCTGAGCGCGCTTCTTTTTCGGCCTCGTGTTCTTTTCCACCCGCAGCCTACCGACGCGTGGAGCACACCGACCAGCACGGGCGCTGGGCTGCATGGTTTCGAAATCAAAAAGAGCGGGAGGGATGCTGATTCGAGCAATCTGAATACTCGGAGGAGCGGCGTATAGAGAGGGCGCCCAGAGCGCCAGAAACACGGCGACTGGGGCGGTTCTCAATCCGAGTTTCCTGCGGATCACAGAGCTGACCAGCATGGCCAGAAGAAGGTTAGCACGTCAATTGGCGCCAAATCGGAGCAAAGCCTCAAAAGAGAAGGTCGCCACTTTAGTTACCCAGAACGGACCATGAAAGTATGGGTAAAAAAGAAGTCGCCCGAGACAACCGGCCGGCTGTTCTCTATGCCGCCCGATAGAAAAAGCAGATCAGATTGTTCTAACAGTAGACATCCGGGTCGGCAGTCAAAAAGCAGTCGCCAGCCCCGCCTACTGGATCTTCCTCACTCGGGCTACGACATCGTCAACCAGATAGACGACACCAGTCACGGGATTCACAGCCAAATCGATCGGGTCGTCTATATTTGTGCTCAGCGCTGGCAAATTGTTCCCGTTGTAGCCTCCGTAACCCGTGCCCGCGATCGTGGTAATCACTCCGCCAGATACCTGCCGTACGCGCTCGTCTACTTCGTCCGTTATGTACAAATGGCCTTTCGAGAACGCCAGGCCCAAAGGAGTGTTGAGTTGCGCCAGCGTAGCCGCGCCGCCGTCTCCGCAAGCCGTGGCGCCTCCTGCGCAAGCCGTACCATCTCCGGCAAAAGTCATGATCGTGCCCGACGTGTTGACTTGTCGAACGCGGCTGTTGCCGGCATCGCCAATATAAAGATTGCCTGCGGTGTCAAAGGCCACACCATAGGGGAAATTCAGGAAAGCCGTAGTTGCCGGGATGTTATCTCCGTTATATCCGCAGTTATAAGGAACGCCGGCCGCGGCCGTGGCGTTCCCTGCGGAATCGAGCCGCCAGACCACGCAAGCGCCGCCATCGCCTACGTTCAGGCTTCCGGAGGGATCGATGGCGAGAAACGCCAGACCTCCTCCGAAATTAGGATCGGCGGAGAAAGTCTTGATGATATGAGTGCTCGCGTCGACCTCGCGAATGACGTTGTTTCCCGTGTCAGAGATGTAAAGGTTTCCCGCCCCATCAACCACCACTGCCTGCGGCAGATAAAGCTGTGCTGCAGTAGCCGGACCTCCATCGCCGGAGTAGCCACTGACGCCGGTCCCAGCGACCGTGGTGATCTTTCCCGAGGTATCGACTTTGCGGACTCGATGTCCACTCCACTCGACGACGTAGAGGTTGCCCGCCTTATCGAAACCTACTCCCTGGGGTTGGACTAATGCCGCTGCCGTCGCAAAGCTACCGTCGCCAATATAACCTCCGGCGACCGTAGTAACGATTCCGGCACTGAGCCGACGCACGCGGGCGTTGCCGACGTCGAGGAACAGCATGCCTCCATTCGGAAGAGCCTTAATCGCGCTAGGCCCATACAGTTGGGTGGCCAAGGGGCCGTGATTGTCCCCGTCGTAGCCGAGTGTGGATCCGATGAAAGTGTTGATGATCCCAGCGCTGAGCGTCACGTTGCGGATCCGGGCGGAACCCGCGTTGGAGATATAGAGAACTCCTCCGCTCACCGCCAGTCCCTTAGGATTGCCGATTGCAGCCAGCGTGGCCGGCCCGCCGTCGCCGCTGAATCCTGACGCACCACTTCCCGCCACAGTGCGAATCACGCCCGAGGGACTCACCGCGCGGATCCGACGGTTTCCACTGTCCGTCACATAGACGGTGCCTTGCAGATCAACCGCAAGTCCTTTCGGCACATTCAGACATGCCTGCGTGGCTTGGCCGCCATCTCCACAAAATCCTGCTGTTCCATTCCCTGCGAACGTACTGATAATCCCCGCAGTGTCCACCTTGCGTACGACGCTGTTGTAGACATCCGAGATATACAGATTTCCGGCGGCATCGTAGGTTACCCACAAAGGTATGTTCAATGTCGCACTTGTGGCCGGACCTCCGTCCCCGGTATAGCCAACTACCCCGGTTCCAGCAATCGTCGAAATAATCCCGGCTGCCGTAATCCTCCGGACCCGGTCGTTGCCCGCATCGGCAAAAACCAGATTTCCCGCGGGATCGATTGTCATCCCGGCGGGTGTACAAACCTGCGCCTGCCGCGCTTGTCCGCCGTCGCCGTTATAACCGCAAATCCCCGTTCCAGCATAGGCGCTGATCACCCCAGCCGCGGAAATTTTCCTGACGCGCTGTTCTCCTTCCTCGGCGACATAAATATTGCCGCTCGCGTCTTGCGTCATTCCTATTGGCGTTTCGAAGCTGGCCTCGGTCGCGACTTTGCCGTCGCCGATAAATCCTCCGGCGACAGTCGCCACCTTCTGCGCCAAGGCGGGAATGCTAAACGCAGCCGCTAGAAACAAAACAAGCAGGAACCCGGTTTTGCGTTCCATGTGAGCCTCCAGACTGAGTTGTGGAGCCCGAAACAACTGAAAAAAATAAAACCGGACGAGTTGTTCTACGGATGTCCGGACCAGAGGCGTCCGGAGAAGCAGATCGGCGGAAATATCCCACTGGTCGCTGCCAATGTCAATACGCAAATGTTTGCATGTCGGTAGCACATGATATGTCCGGTTGAGATAGCAAGTGATATGTCCGCTTTTCGGGCGGCGGGGGTAGGAGACCATGCCCAGCATGGATTTCTACACGAGGGCCGCAGTGGCCTGCCGTGGAGTGTCGGAATCTTGGGCGGAAACAGCCCTAAATGCCACCGGCAGCAGCAACAGAAGAACGAAAATAAAACGAACAGACATTTTGAGCAAATCGCAAACTTGCCTGGTTGTTCCGTGCGGTGTGTTGAAGCGATGAAGGCCGGCCAAGAGGCCGTAGCAAATTGAGGGAAGCAGCGCCGGGTATCCCCAACACACCCTCTAGACCCCGGCTGCGACTTCATCGGTGGAGTTTATGCCGCGGCGCAGTTGACTTGCCCGTGAGTGTTGCCATGCTGATGATGAAGCGTGGTGAGGAACCAGCATTCGACCGGTTCAGGTACGCCGGCGTTAAAGCATAACTGTCGCAACCAGGCGATGTCACAAGCTTGCGCCATCTGTTCGCCCTTTCTCGGGGATTTGAGTGTGGCGATATTTCAACAGTTGTTGCCCGGACGTTCACCATCGCACGTCGCCGCCCGCCCCACTACGCCGTCGCGAGCGGCATTTTGGGATCACCGCGACTTAGTGTGTGATCTCGAACACCACGCCGGTGTCATTAAGCCCGCCTTGATAGGTGACGCCGTAAACATTATTCGACTTGTCCAAAATCAAGTTGCCAAGGGGATTGTATCCGTCCTTGCCGTTCTGGCTGAAGGAGTGCAGCACAGTTTCAACCCAGCCACCGCCTCGTTTGGGCGACAGCTTAAAACCCGATCCTTGGGGGAACCCGTCGAAGCCCCCATTTCCCATTCCATAAAGATTGCCGGCTGCGTCCATCACAAGGCCGCCATATGGATCCCCACCATCGGCCAGGTAGGTCGCCGTCCATTGCCCGCCCGCCTGGGGCGACAATTCGAAAACCGCGCCGAAGAAATTGAGATCGCCAAACGTCGTTTCGTACAGATTGCCAGCCGTATCAAGGATCAATGAGGCAAACGAGTTGGAGCCCACGATTCGGTCAGACAAGCTGAAAAGCACGAACTCGTTCCATTGCCCGTCTCCCTGAGGCGACACCTCGAACACAGTGCCCGAATGATAGGCGCCACCGTAAGCGGTCGTGCCGTAGAGATTGCCGGAAGCGTCGAGGATGACCCCCGCAAAGGGAGACTTTCCGTCCTGATAATTGAAATCATGCAGTATGGTCTCGGTCCACTGCCCGGTCGCGGTCGGCGTCAGCTCAAACACAGTGCCGTTGGAATAAAGGCCGCCCCCAACCGTCGTTCCATAAAGATTGCCGGCCGAATCGAAGACAACGCCCGCAACCGGAGCCTGGCCGTCCCGCGTGTTGCTGAAGTTGTACAGAATGGTCTCTTTCCAACTCCGGCCTGACTTCGGCGTTAATTTGAATACTGTTCCCACCCCGTACGCACCGCCGCTGTTCGTCGTGCCGTAGAGATTGCCTGCCTTATCGAACACAAGAGAACTGTAAGGTTGGGTCCCATCGATTCCATTGGAGTTGAAGCTGTACAACACTTTCTCGGCCCAGCCTCCCGTTGGTTTCGGTTGCAATTCAAACACGGTTCCTTCTGAATAAAGGCCGCCCATCGTCGTCGTACCGTAAAGATTGCCGGCAGCGTCGAAAATGAGCCCACCATAAGGAAGAGAGCCGTCGCCCGCGTTGAAATTGTGCAGGATCGTTTCCCCGGCGGTCGCACTTGCGGTAACCATCAACAGGAGAACAAAAATTGCCACGAGTTGCTTGCAGGTTGAAAACTTGAAGATCGAAAAGAAGATGGAAAAACTGTTGCTTGGCATAGACCGTACCTCATTTAAGCTTGGGCAGAGTTTTTTCTCGCAAAGCAAATTTCAAAAGGACGTTGAAGGTCCCGACGCCGGCCGCCCGAATCAGTCCTAAAGAATGCTGTGGGCCAGAAGCATTGTCAACGTGCAAGAATCTGCATATTGCCCGAGATGCGAGTTGACGGAATTATCGGACCCGGCCCTGAAGAACTTGTCCTGATCCGCGCGGGGGGAACAACGGGATATGGTGGAACGGGACGTTCTGCGCTGGCAAACGCTTTGAGCGGCAAAGTGCCATTTTGAGTGAAATGGGGATTCTGCAACAGCTGGCTGGGACCCTCATGAACACTGACTTCCGGCATCATCGTGCCAGTCATGCCGACAGGTTCGGCATTGTCGAGCCTTTGGCGTCCGTGCCAGTGCGCCACATTGTGGACAGCAGTTCAATACAATCTGGTCTCTGTGGTCATTCAGAATTCTCTTGCCCGTGCGCAAAACAAATGCCTCAAGCCCATCGCGTACCAATAGGAGCACGGTGGGGTCATCAGACAACATTTCTCGCAAATAGTAAACGCTCCCTTTCGCTTCCTCTTGTGCATCCGCATCACTGCGGCCATGGGTAGCTTTTACCGTCCCGGCCAGATGCCAATACGCCCTTCGTTCGTGCTCGGTCATTAGATGGCCGTAGTATCCGATCACGTACTTGGCCTCGTCTGTTTTCATCGGTTCCGCTGTCACGAGTTCTCCATCGGTCCGATTTTACGCGTTCACGTTCCGGTAGTGCAGGAGTCCATAGGCGATTGTTGTCGTTAACAGCCGATTACACTCATTGAGGTTGGCGGGCTGGCCGACCGGGGTCAATGAGTGTAATGGCGATGTTACGCCAGTTGACTCCATACCTTTGCATTGCGGTTCGTAGCGGTCACCGTCCATCAGTGTGACCGAGCTCACTGACATAATGCACTCATTCGGGTGGAATGAGTGGTGTTTCGCCTCTCCTAAGAGCAGTCCCCATCAGCGCGACGCACACAGGCTGTGGCGAGCTAACCCCACAAATACGAGGTGCGTCGTGGAGGGCCTCTTGAATCCGACGCCGATTGCCCTGCCTGTCCTCATAGTATTGGTTGCTCTTTTCGTCCTCACCCTTTCGATCCGCCGACTTCGGAGGCTCTCGCGTTTGCCACATAGGAAGTGGCGTCGAGTAACCGAGCGCCTCGTGCTGTCGGTGGTCATCTTGGTTTGCGCTGCAGCCACGCTGACGACTGTGTACAACACAATTGCGGTGCGTTACTACGAGTCGACTTATGGAGCCCCCGGAAAACTCTACGACGTCGCAGGTTACAGGATGCATCTCTACTGCACTGGCGAGGGTGCTCCTACGCTTGTCCTGGAAGCGGGGCTGGGGGACAGTGCGCTGGGATGGGGCAAAGTGCAGCGGGAGTTGTCGAAAACAACCAGGGTGTGCTCATACGACCGCGCGGGGATGGGCTGGAGTGAACCACGTCCAGGGCCGCGGGATGCGGACCAGATTGCTATTCAACTCCATGCCTTGCTGCAGGAGGCCGGAGTGACGGGGCCGATTGTTCTGATGGGGTTCTCCGCTGCGGGGTTATACATACGGGACTACGCGAGTCACTATCCTCAAAATCTAGTGGGGCTGATTTTTGTCGACGGTTCCACTCCCTTGCAGTGGGAACACGGTTCCCCCGAACTAAGACGCGAACTTGACATCATCCCGACCTACGAATACTACATTCTGTCGGCGGCGTGGGTGCTCGGTGTTCCGCGGCTGATGGGCTTATGTTCCAAGGTCGAGGCAGGCTTCGAGGAACGTGCCGGGCGGATGGAGGCGGAAGGCAATTGTGACAGGTTGGTGGGTGAAATCTGGAGGGAGTTTAAAGGCGCCCGTCAGTCTGGCGACGAGACGATTCACACCGGGCCCTATGCAGACCTGCCGATTTTGATTTTTTCGCAGGATCCGCAAAAGTATCCGGGCTCTGGCACTCCATCACGGCTGGATGTTGAGGGGAGCGTAGTATGGAATCAAATGCAGGAAGACTTGAAGAAGCTTTCCACACACAGCCGGAGAATTATTGCCCGAGGAAGTGGACACGTAATACCCTTCGAAAGGGCTGATCTGTTAAACAAGGAAGTGCCCGTTTTTGTTCGGCAGATTCGAAACGAGGCGCCACAACCGACGGATTACGGCTCGACGAAAACAGAATAAGGATGGGGGCGAACGATCCCCGGGACTGACGACATTTCCAGCCATCCGTTTCAATCACCGCACTCGGATATTCGTAACTGTTGAAATCAGGCCATTACACTCATTGAGAAATCGGGCCGGGGCGGTCCGGTCAATGAGTGTAATGGGGATATTACGCCAATCTGTTCGTCCTGCTCCTCAAAGGGCCTGCAGCGATAGCCCATAAATACGCCTTTGGAAGACTTCTCTTTTCTGATATGGACGGGGTCCGGACAGCGCGGGGCGGACGAAAGCGTCCGCCCCTACATAACCGCATGACCGTCGCCTACGGCGTGATCTTGTAGATGGTGCCGCCGTCGTTGGCTCCGCCGCCGTCCGTGGTGCCGTAGAGGTTGCCGGCGGAATCCATGATGGGGGCACCGAAGGGATTAGCTCCGTCGGAGGGTGAACCGGTGAACTCGTGCAGAATCCTCTCAGTGCCAGCAGCGGTGATTTCGAAGACGACCCCGGCACCGCTCGTGCCGCCGTACAGTGTGGTGCCGTAGAGATTGCCGGCGGAATCGAGCAGGAGTTCGCCATAAGGGTGCTGGCCGTCGCTCGT
>Ga0075029_100000998_pt1 | contig 16206 bp, 24 predicted proteins | sample LitLauG_LLR_2013_FD_71391 | JGI IMG/M metagenome (GOLD analysis project Ga0075029, IMG submission 71391) | Freshwater sediment microbial communities from North America - Little Laurel Run_MetaG_LLR_2013 | ecosystem: Environmental > Aquatic > Freshwater > Creek > Sediment | place: USA...
ACCCGCGCTTCCGGCGACAGATAACTGAAGATGTGATTCTGCTGCTGATCGTCTCCGCGCATGCCTTCTGGTATCACAATCGGCTGTGGATTAGGAGTGGTTTTTCAGCAGCCTGCTAGTAGTGGACGATCCCTTCCTTTGCGCCTATGAGAATCGAGCAGTGTTTGCATCAGGGATCAGCCCCTCGCGGCGTGGCTATTGTTTTCAGCTGCAGAAGTTCCAGTTTCGAAAGAAGTGTTCTCCCGCCCATCCCGGGTCCGAACATCGAAGTTGCGCAGGAATGCAGCAGGTTCGTTCCAACGTCATGGTGCTCGCAACTATAATGGTGCTCGCGCACATGTTCCTGCGAGCATCCCGACGAAAGGTTCCGGTTGTCTTGCACGCTATTCACCCTTGTGTGGCCAAGAACGGTGAGCGCATATGGGACTCGCCAACCTGTTCTGTAATTTCAGGTTCTAACCCGAGGCGACGATATGCTTAGGAGACTACTGTTTTGGGCATACAGACGTGACGACGACGGCTTTCGCGAATTCATCCTAAGTGTCGTCAAGAAGCTCGAGCGTGGCGATTTGTACTCGCCGACTCTCAGAAAGATCTTCTCGGCCTATCACGATGTCCACATCGGGATGTATTCGATGGGTGGATGCTTCCTGATCCGGCATTTTGATCGGCATACCACCATTGGGAGGTATTGCTCCATCGCGACAACAGCTTTTGCCATGAATCGGAACCATCCCGTGGAGCACAAGTCAACCCACGCGTTCTTCTACCACCCCGCATTGAAATATGTCACAGAAGACTTGATCGCGTATGTGCCTCTCACGATTGGTAACGACGTGTGGATCGGCCACAATGTCACTATCATGCCTGGGGTGAAATCGATCGGCGACGGGGCCGTGATCGGTGCGGGAGCGGTCCTCAGCAAGGACGTGCCACCGTATGCTATCGTGCTAGGCAATCCCGGAAGGGTTGTGCGGTATCGGTTCTCGTCGGCGACCATCGAGAAGTTGATGGCGGAGAAGTGGTGGGATAAGTCGATTGACGAGCTTCTTCCTCATTTTGACGAGTACCGTAAGCCCTACGAGGAGCGCAGAATGCTTGCGACTAACGATTCGGCTCGCATTACTCCCGAAAAACTCCCGCACCCGGAGGACACAGGTCGATCTCGATCGTTCTCGCATCCTTCGGCCGCCGCTGACGCGTCCTGATCCCCACCTCAGGGGAATCCGGCGCCAGCCCGTTGCGCATCTGTAGGGGTCTAGCCATGTCTTCCAGGGTGAGACGGATCAAGCTTTTCCCCTCTTCTCCTGCCGGGAGGTGGCCAGTAGACTGAGATCTTTTATTCAGACGCTCCACGGAGGACCGGCCATCCCTGGACATCGAGCCTTCCGAAGATGGTCGAGCTGGTTGATGTCTCCTAATGCAGATTAGGCTGGTCAGTTCGTCCGTGTTTAAGTCTTGCGTGCATGCGGCACTTCTCTCGATTCACACTAGCTGACAACTTATGTGCGGCATATCCGGAATCGCGAAGTTCGGCGGAGGCCCCGTAGATCGGGATCAACTTGCGGCGATGCTCGCAACGTTAGTCCATCGCGGACCCGATGACCGCGGCATCTCCGTTATCGGCTCGATCGGGTTGGCCCATGCCCGCTTGAGCATCATCGACCTCGAAGGAGGCCGGCAACCGATGTCCACCGCCGATGGCACGTTGTGGATCACTTTCAACGGCGAGATCTTCAACTATGTTGAACTTCGAGAAGAGTTGATAAAAAAGGGTCATAAGTTTATCACGCGTTCCGACACTGAAGTGATCCTGCACTTGTATCAGGAGCACGGGGAAGAGTGCGTGCACCGGTTGAATGGTCAATGGGCGGTTGCCATCTGGGACGCACCGCGCCGTAAATTGTTTCTGTCGCGCGACCGGCTTGGGGTACGGCCCTTGTTCTACACGCAAACTCGCGACAGCTTTATGTTTGCTTCAGAGGTTAAGGCGTTGCTCGCCCATCCGGAGGTAAAAGCCGAACTGGATCTGCGTTCACTCGACCAGATCTTCACCTTTTGGGTTACGATTCCACCACGCACCGCATTCAAGGACATCTGGCAGCTTCCGCCGGGACACTCCCTCGTTGTGCAGAACGGCGATGTGCAGATACGGCGCTACTGGCACCTGGAATACTGTCCTCAAACGGAACTTTCCAGGGCTGCGGAGGAGAAACTCGCAGAAGATCTCCTCAGTCTTCTGCTTGATGCGACCCGCATTCGTCTGCGCTCGGACGTTCCAGTCGGTGCATACCTCAGTGGAGGGATTGACTCGACCGTGATCTCCGCACTCGCGCACCTGCTGGTCGGGGATCAGCTTAGGACTTTTTCCATTAGTTTCGCAGATGCTGTATTCGACGAAAGCATGTACCAGCAGCAAGCGACCAAGTTTCTTCACACCCACCATACCGATGTCTGTTGCTCGTACGCTGATATCGCGGAAGTCTTTCCGAAGGTGATCTGGCATACCGAACAGCCTATTCTCCGCACCGCACCGGGGCCTCTATACCTTCTGTCGAGGCTGGTGCGAGAGAACGGGTACAAAGTTGTTCTGACCGGCGAGGGCGCTGACGAGATTCTGGGCGGATACGACATTTTCAAAGAAGCGAAGATCCGCCGTTTTTGGGGACAGAATTCGGAATCACGCTGGCGCTCGTTGCTGCTCAAACGGCTTTATCCCTACATGGAGGGCGTTCAGCGGCAACCGGTCGCCTATTTGGAGCACTTTTTCCATGTCACCAAAGATGACCTAAACAGCCCGTTCTTCTCGCATCTCCCACGCTGGGAACTAACGGCCAAATTGAAAGCGTTCTTTACTCCGCAAGCCCGTGAGGAGATGGGTTCCAGCCCCACCGACTTGCGGAACGCACTACCTAGTTCGTTTGCCTCATGGGATCGGTTCAATCAGGCCGAATATCTTGAGGCGAGTTATCTTCTTCCGGGCTACATTCTTTCTTCTCAGGGCGACCGGATGGCCATGGCACACTCGGTCGAAGGGCGATATCCGTTCTTGGATCACCGCGTGGTTAGTTTTGCTGCTCAGCTTCCGCCTACACTGAAAATGAAAGTGTTAAATCAAAAGTATTTGCTGAAGCAGGCCGCGAATGGCCTGATCCCCGCCTCCATCAAGAACCGCCACAAACAACCGTACCGTGCGCCTGACGCGAAAAGTTTCTTTTCACCCTCCCCCGAATACTTTGAGGACCTGTTGTGCGAAGAACAACTAAGAAGGGACGGAGTTTTCCAAGCTTCATCCGTCACCGGACTGGTGCAGAAGTTCAAGAGTGGAAGGGCTACCAGTGAGAAAGACAACATGGCACTGATCGGCATTCTGTCTACCCAGCTTCTGCTGCATCAGTTCATTCACCCAACACGAGGGTATCTCGCATGCGAACCGCGATCGCCGCAGACGTGCGCAACTTCATAATAGGGAATTTTCTTTTCGGTCGAGAAATGACTCTAGGGGATGATGTGTCTTTTCTGGAGGAGGGCATTATTGACTCCACAGGAATTCTCGAAGTGATCTCCTATCTTGAACAGACCTATGGAATCGAAATCACCGAGCGGGAGTTGGTCCCGGAGAATTTGGATTCTGTCGCCAGGATAGCCGATTACGTTTCCAAGAAGCTGAGTTGCATGGCGGAGTCCGGCCAGATCGGCTGTGCGCCGCCGCAAGAATTTCTTCTCTAGCTGAACGCCGCGTCACTTTCCTCGGTTGAGATTAGTGCGTCCGATTAACTTGGGAAACATCACTGTGAACGTTTGTGATTACTTGCTCGAGGGAAAGCCTGGGTGTTCTGTTGCACTGCTGACCACACCGCGTGAGTACACCTATGGATCGCTGCGATCGGCTGCCTGGGAAATTGCCCGCCATCTAATAGCGCGCGGAGGGAAGAAGGGGGGCCGGGCTCTACTCATCGCGGACAACGGAGGATTTTGGGTCAAGGCCTATCTTGGAATCCTGCGGGCGGGAATGGTGTGTGTGCCGGTGTCCCCGAGAATCTCGCCACAAGACCTGGAATACATTTCCGGCACGACCGCGCCGGCATTCCTCTTTGTAGAAGCCAAGCACGGCCATCGAATTCCAGAGTCCTTGTGCGGAATGCCGGCGATCACGGATCAAGCTTGGCCGACGGTTCCACTGAGTACAGTGCTTCAGTTGACTGAGTTGCAGGGTGGCAAAACCAGTGAAGAAAACATGCTGCCCGAAATCGATCACGACGATCTCGCGACTCTGATGTTTACATCTGGCTCTACGGGCAAACCTCGAGGGGTGATGATTTCGCACCATAACATCATCGCCAACACGGATTCCATTATTCAGTGCCTGTCCCTGACGGCTCAGGACCGGATTATGGCCGTGCTACCGTTTCATTACTGCTTTGGCACCTCGCTGCTCCACACCCACCTGCGAGTTGGGGGTAGCATCGTCATCGATCCTCGCTTCATGTATCCGGAGAAAGTTCTCCAGAGAATGCAGGAAACATCCTGCACGGGATTTGCAGGCGTACCCAGCCACTTCCAGATTCTGCTGCGCAAATCCAGCTTTGCGCGCATGAGTTTCCCAAGTCTGCGTTACGTCCAGCAGGCGGGTGGACCGTTGGCTCCGAACTTCATTCGAGAGTTAGAAGGATCTCTGCCAGGTAAACAGATTTTCGTCATGTACGGCCAGACCGAAGCAACAGCGCGGCTGTCCTATCTCCCGCCGGATCTGCTGGAAAAGAAACTTGGTTCGATAGGTAAGGGAATCCCAGGAGTGAAGCTCTCTGTTCTGAATGACTCAGGGGGGGCCGTTAGTCCGGGAGAAACTGGTGAAGTCGTAGCGGAGGGGGCAAATATTGCCCTAGGGTACTGGCACAACGACGAGGAAACTGCCCGCTGCTTTCGCAACGGGAAGCTGTATACCGGAGATCTAGCCACCGTGGATGAGGACGGTTTTATCTTCATTGTGGACCGGGCCAAGGATTTCTTGAAGTGTGGCGGCACACGCGTCAGCTGCCGTCGTTTGGAAAATGTTCTGCTAGAACACCACGAGCTTCTGGAAGCGGCGGTTGTCGGCGTGCCCGATGAGACCCTCGGCGAGGCTGCCATAGCTTTTGTCGTTCCCCGGGATCGTAAGCGCCGACCCAGCACCGAACAACTCAATACCTTTTGCCGCCAGCGCATGCCGCTCCCGTTCGTTCCCAAGGATTTTATAGTGCTGCAGTCGCTGCCCAAGAACAGCTCCGGTAAGGTACTCAAGCCTCTGCTCAAAAGTCAGGCGATTCGGCAATGAGCAGAAAAGCATGTCCAAACGGTCGAGACACTCAGCACGAACAGCTACGCTCCTTTACATCGCGATGCAACTTTCGGCATGCAGGAGAACTGAGGTGCCATCCTCAGCGACGATGAGCAGTATTGCATTGACCGACGAGCAGGCTCGTCATCTTGTGACGCAGCGAATTTTCTTCGGCCACCAGTCCGTCGGGGACAACATTGTGCAGGGCATCCGCGAATTGATGGCTCGCGATCCACGTGTCTACCTGAACATCATCAGCGATGCTGACCCAGGCCGGATTAGCGGACCCGCTTTTGTGGAGCGCCATGTCGGCGAGAATGCCAATCCCTGGTCCAAGAATGAAGCTTTTCGGGCTATCGTGGAGAACGGACTGGGAACGCAGAATGCGATCGCCATGTTGAAGTATTGCTATGTCGATATCGGGTCCGGCACCGATGTTCGCGAAGTGTTCAACGCGTACTCCGACTTGATATCGAAGCTGAAGAAGAAAGATCCCACGCTCAAGATCGTCCACATCACAGTGCCGCTTACCACGGCGGAGCCGGCAGGCAAGGCTTGGTTCAAAGGTGTTCTGGGGAAGCCTACAGCTCGCCAGGACAACATCAAACGCAATCAGTTCAATCAGTTCTTAAGAGAAGCCTATCAATCTGATTCCATTTTTGACTTGGCTGAAGTCGAGTCCACCTGCGCAGATGGATCGCGTTGCCTCTTCATGGATGGCGATACCAAGGCCTACACACTCTCCTCTGAATACACTAGCGATGGTGGCCATCTGAACCACGCCGGGCGCCGCGCAGTAGCACTGCGCTTGCTGATGATTCTAGCAAACACGTAATAACCCGAAAGACACACCTGGTCCAGAGAGGTCCAAATGGCCGCTTCGTCTCTATCCGAAGTTGACGTCTTGCACATTGATTCCGGCGCCGAAGCCGATCGCATCGCAGCTGCCATCCGCGATATTGTCTTTGTCCGGTTCAAACGCAAAGGGGCAGTTGTAGCCGTTTCCGGTGGAATCGACAGCAGCGTCGTTGCCGCCCTCTGTGTCCGCGCACTGGGTCCCGAGCAGGTCCTTGCCCTGTTTCTCCCTGAGGCCGATTCCTCTGCAGACAGCCTGCGTCTTGGGAAAATGCTGGCCGGGTCTCTCGGGATAAGCGCGATCACGGAAGACATTACGACGATCCTCCAGGCCGCCGGCTGTTACCGGCGCCGCGATGAGGCCATTCGCTCCGTGATTCCTGACTACGGGGAAGGCTGGAAATCCAAGATCGTTTTGCCGAACCTAGTCGAGGCGGATCGTTACGCAGTCTTTTCCCTCGTGGTGCAGTCTTCTAGCGGCGAAATCAGAAAGCTCCGCCTCCCGCTTGATGCGTATCTCGGTATCCTGGCCGCAACCAACTTCAAGCAGCGCACCCGCAAAATGATGGAGTACTACTACGCCGACCGCTTTCACTATGCAGTAGCCGGTACACCTAACCGGCTGGAGTATGACCAAGGCTTTTTTGTTAAGCTGGGCGACGGTGCCGCGGACCTGGAGCCGATCGCCCATCTGTACAAATCACAGGTGTACCAATTAGCTGCATATCTCGGTGTGCCGGATGAAATACGGCGGCGCCCGTCAACGACGGATACGTATTCTCTTGAGCAGTCGCAGGAGGAGTTTTATTTCTCGGTGCCTTTGGGGAAGATGGACCTGTGCCTTTACGGGAAGGACCACTCCATCTCTCCGGCTGAATTAGCGCCTGCGGTCGGCCTTACCGCCGAGCAAGTCAGTCGTGCGTACAAGATGATCGAATCAAAGCGCAAGTCTGCTCGTTATCTTCACCTTGCACCGGTGCTCGTCTCTCCCCTGTAAAAACGAGCCTTAACCCCCCCGAATTAGTCCGTTTTGCCACCACGGTGACCCTCCTGCCGAGGACGACAAAGGTCCTTGAAGGAAACGCCAAAAACAGTTTGGTCCCCGCAATCGGCAATCTGCTGAATTCAGCGGCTTTGAGTCAGAAACAAGGGGATCACGATGAAGATTAATGCAGTTGCACTGAATTCATGTTCTGAGCTAAGAGGCAAAAGAACCCTAGCAGGCTGCAGAAAAAGTCCGTTAACGCGCCAAAGACCACCACGGGGGCTGAAGCCCGCATTGATTCCATGTGCTTTACGCGGCCCTGAAGGGGCCGCTCTTCCGCGGAAACGTGAGCACTCCGAGTTCTTCCGCAGCCTGCTAGAGAGGCGCGAGTGGAAGTTGTAGGACTCGGCTATGTTGGGCTGTCTCGCTCCATTACATCGCGTCTATCCGAAATCGGTGCGCCAAGCATGAATTCACGAAGCTCCTGCAATACTCTCGTCAGTGTCGTAGGCTGGATCCTATATGGCCTCTTGTGCTCGTCGTGCTTTGCACAAGATCCTATCCCGGCTGAGCCAAAACCTTCGGCCGAACTCTTGATGCTGGTGAGGATGCCTCCGCAGGAGGCACCCAGTGCCCACCATTTCTGGGACAAGAAAAATTGCGTTCTGTTCGCCGCCGCAGGTGTTCTAATCTCTGCCGACTTCGCCGTGACTCGTGCCAATCTTCAGAATGGCGGCAGCGAACTGAATCCGGTGGCGCGTGTATTCGGCAGATCCACCTCGGGATTGGCGGCGAACTCTGCCGGGCAAATCGCGGGCGCGATTGGCATCAGTTACCTATTTCACAAGACCGGACACCACAGGCTCGAGCGAATCACTTCACTGGTTGACATTGGTGCGTCCGGCGCAGCCGTGGCTTATGGCCTAAGGCACAGATGAGTTCGACCGCGAAGCTTCTCGGCAATCAGGTGATGCGGTCGTCAAGGGCGATGAGGTGAACTATGCTGTGGGATATCCTCAGCTCTTAGCCGCGGTGGATGGCTGCACCCTTTCGGTTTTCGACGGGCAAGGGTGTGCGGGGTGAGGCGGATTATGATCGTGAGACGTCTGCTGTGCAACGTGTTGGCCGTTCTGAAAATGCACAGCCAGGACTGTGATCACTGTAAGGTCCACCAAGATTGTTGGGGGATCGACATACGAAAACGCCTTCAGGAGTTAGCCCAGCAGGAGCAACCGCCCGAAGACAGAAGCACCGGGCCGCTCAAAGCGGATTTGCGATTGAGGGTCCGGTGCGCTTCCGCTGACGAGTGCATTCATCCGTCGAATGGCATGAGGTACTGAGCGTGATCAAGTTCCCTCGGAATCGTCTCCCAGTCGACTGCGGAATTCCTTGTGGTGCACTTCTAGATTCGACAACGTACCGCACGACTGACAGCGCCAGCCGTCCCGACGTTGCTCTTGTTGCCCCAGTTTCTCGTAGGCCGTCAGATCTGCGCTGGGGATCTTAGTTTCATCCGGGCATGCCTTTTCCACTTGCACATCCCGCAGCCGCGCTGCCCTTACGCCGCTGGTGTCCCAAATACCTTGATTTTCCCTCACTCATCATCGGCAGCCTCACTCCGGATCTGGCCGCTAGTATCGATGATTGGGAATACTTCTCCCATACCATACTTGGCAGTTTGGTGTTCTGCTTGCCGGTGGGTCTCCTGACACTCTGGATATTTCACAAGGTTCGCACTCCCGTCGTCACCACCCTCCCGAATCCGCACCGTAACGCTCTCCTCCCCCTGTGCACTGTCACAGTCAGTTCTCGTCTTGCGGTTATAATATCGTTGCTTGTTGGCAGCTGGCTCCATATCATCTGGGACCTCTTCACCCACGACCACAGTTGGCTTGTCCAAAAGCTTCTTTCATTTTCCATCGGCGGAATACCGCTGAATCATCTTCTCTGGCTACTCAGCAGTTTCATCGGAGTCACCATTCTGCTCGTCAGGTATATCTTGCTGCTCCAGAAAGCGGACAGTGGTAGCTCGGTATTCTCCTGGGCGGAGCGGTGGGCGTATGCGCGGTGGTGTTGCGTTCTCCTGCTCCCGATTGCAGGGGCCATTCCTCTAGCACTCCATGACCCCGGCTATTCGACTCGTAGTTTCGTCCGATATGTGGCAATGTATTATCAAGGTTGCGCTTACGTCACTCTTGCACTCACCGGGTTCTTCCTCAAATCTCGCATGCTGGTGTGGGATCACTGAGGCGGTTTGAGCGTCCTTCTCCCTCACTAAGGCGCCGCAAGGGCCAGAAACGTTGTCATCGATCTATTGAGAATTCAGACATTCGTTCGCGAAGGTTTGGCTCCCTTCGAGGAACGCTGACCAAATAGGTCGCACGTAAACTATGGACGTAACCTCTAAACTTCGAAGAGCGCTTGTCATAACGGAATAACAACGGGAACAATCCCTATGAGCAGGAACCTTTTGAATGTCGTTGTGATGGCTATTGGTATTTCTTTAGGGAACAATAGTGCAGCTCAGTCTCCGTGTGGTATCGAAGACCACACATCCAAGGTGTGCTCCAAAATGAAGGCTGAGACATCCCCGGACAAGGGGACGCGATCGGACATTCCTGCAGCGGGTTGCAAAAGTAGGCATAGCGTAGCGTTATCGTGGAAGGCTAGCGTATCTCTATCCTCTTCTCACGTAGATGGTCAAGGCTATAATCTCTATCGGCTGAACCCAGACGGTTCGTGCATGAAGATCAAGGAACAACTAGAGCAGCCGGTCTATGTTGACTGCTCTGTCGAACCAGGACAAACATATCGCTATGTAGCGACAGCACTTAAGCAAAAGTGCGAGAGCGAGCCTTCGAACGTGGTTGAAGTGTTGGTTCCGCAGCCTTGATTGTTGTACGAAACAGAGAAAGCAGGAAGTACGCCAAAGTTTCCAGTGTGTGCGTGCTTGCGGTCCTGATCGGCCAACCAAGCTAGTGCTGTGTCCTGATTGAAGGGAAGTGACTCAATGAGAATCGTCACTCGGAAATGGTGACTGTCATCGATGGCGCTGTTGCTGTTCGTGCCCGCTGCTTGCTCCACCATGTCACCCTTGAGGTCCAGGCCACGACAGCGACAAATCTTGTATGTACCTGACGGTGGGCCTGCTCTGGTTTACGTTTTGGGTGCGGGCATCACATGTGTGAGCGCCGATCATGCGGCCTCGATTGCGCAAAAATACAGCGATCTTAATTTACCAGCAGACACAGGGCCTCGATCACAACGGTCTGCTTGTGATCGAGGCCTTTTTGTTTCTCATGGGTTTTTAGCGATGTACTCTGGCGTGGCACGCCGCGCAGAGCGTGATCAAGTTCCTCTCGGAATCGTCTCCCAGACGACTGCGTAATTCCTTGTGGTGCACTTCTAAATTCGACATCGTGCCGCAGGATTGACACCGCCAGCCATCCCGACGTAGCACTTGTTGCCGCAGTTCCTCGTACGACAGCGAATCCAGCCGCAAGCGCAAGCGTTTTGGGCCGGTCCGACTCAAAATGCCCTCTCACTCACCCTTTCCAGAAACGCTTGCCTTTGTTCTCCCGGTAGAAGCCTGAAGAACCTCGTCATCGAAAACAGCAGCGTCGCAGGGTCTCCGTTGTCCAGGTTTGCTCCGGCCAGAAAATCCGCACAGATCATCTCCAGACAGTAGCCGCGGGACCGGTCGCTTCCCAGCATCAGCGCTGCCGTCTCGCTCGCTCAATCACTGGCATCTGGCTCTGGTACAGCTTGAAGTAGATGATCTCCCACGGTTCCGTTTCCCGCCCTGTTAGTTCCTTTTCGACCTCCTTCTTGAAGTCTTCCTTCGGCATGTAACGGGCCTTGTGCAACCAGGTTGCACAATCGAAGTTCTGCCCGTCCCTCCTTGCCAGCTTGGCCAGTTCCAGCCCCTTCGCCCAGCCCACTTCCTTCAGTTGCTTCCTCGCCTGCGGCGGCAGGTGCTCGTGAATTGACATCAGGTAGTATGCCTTCCTCCTCGACTCGGGGAACCGTCTCTCCAGAAATTCGTCGAAGCACTTCAGACTCTCCAGCCTCCAGTACTGTCCCGCCCGCACCTCGCACAGGTATCGCCCCAGCTCGACGAACTTGGTGTCGCGCTCCGTCTCCTTCCGCTGCTCCCAGGCCAGAATTTCGTCAATCTTTGCGAGGACGAATACGGCACGGCGTCGGTTGAACTTCGGTGCCATGGGCGGATTCCTAGTAATTAAGCTCGTCAAGCCAACCAAAATCTGCTCCTGGACGCCGCACGAGAGCGGCGTCGACCATTTCCTCACGTCCCAGACAGAGTCCGACGTACGGGCAGCTGCTGCATGGGTTCTGCGGGAACCGGATGCCACTATGCGGCAGGAAGTCCGCGGCCTCAATCCGGCGGATAGAGCCGTCCACCAGGTAACCAAACTCCTCGCGCTGTGCGTCGGTGATTGTGGTGCGCAGGTACTGAACCTGGACCAGGCGCTTGCGGACGAATACCACCTGGGCGACCTCCGCGATACCGGTCATCCAGGAGTAGCAGACCAGTTGCGGGTCCAGAGAAAGCAGTCCCTCAGGTTCTTCCGGGTAGCGGCTCGAACTGGTCTTCCACTCGAGCAGGCAGCGTGTGCCGTCGAGGTTCCCGATGGCATCGATATAGGCGACGAAGTCGTTTCTTCCGACCGGCCGGGTGAACTTGATCTGCAGGTTGCGTTGCGGCTGTGGAACCTCGATACGATTGTCCTGGCAGAAGCGGATAAGGAGCATGATGCCTCGCTCGAGCATCCGGTCCCAAGTGTCATGGTTCGAAAACTGCAGGTCCTGATCTTTGCAGGCGGACCATTCGCGAAACAGGACGTCTCCTGGATCCTCGCGGCGAAAGTAGGCGCCCAGCGCCAGTTCGAACGCGCGGCCGAAGAGCATCGCCGCGCGGGTATCCTTCTCCTTCCAGCCGTCGAGGTAGCGGTGGCGATACCGACGAGGACAGGCTAGGTATTGGCTGATCTGGGTGTAGCTGTAGGTCATCAGGCCACCTGTGGGTTGTCCAGATTTGCCGGTGAGAGTTCTTCCCAGCGGCTGGCAGGTGCGAAGCCGTCGAGCCGGAGGAGGGAAGTGCTGTTCAATACGAGGTGACTGATCTTGACCACGCCCTTCAGGCCCACGAGCTGCCTTTCGTCCACCTCGTCGCGTCCGAGCAGTTCGGTGTCATAGCCGAAGTCGCGCAGAAACCAGTTCAGCTTCCACAGAGCTTTCGGGTTGCAATAGAGCCGACTCGAGAGGGTACGGCCGGAAAATCGGCTGGGTTCAAGAATCGCCAGAGCCACCGTGTAGTAGGGTTTTGGGGCCTGCCGACGAAACTGGACTCGTTGTACCCGAACCAGGAAGACTGCGTCAGGTACCTGGCCGCCGGCATGGCGATCGGCGTGGTGGGTCATGAGGACACCTCAGACCCTCGGTGGTCACGATCTCCAAACATTGAGAGTTCCTCCCAACGGGCTGCCGGTGCAAAGCTGTCAAAGTTGAGGACCGAAATGCCGTGTACTGTGACCTCGCTGACCTTAATCACGCCCCAAAGGTCGACGAGGGCTTTGTCATCGATCTCATTTCTTTCCAGAAGCTCAGGGTCGTAGCCAAAGTCGCGCAGGAACCAGCGCAGCTTCCACATGGCCCTGGATGTGCAATACAGCCGTCCGGTCATGAAACACCCGGTCAGATGTTTTGGCTTGAGGACGACGAAGCGAATCTCGTAGTAAGGTTTCTGCTTGTGCCAGCGATACTGTGCCCGATCCACCCGGACAAGGAACAGACCGTCTGGAACCGAGTGAATGGCCGACACGTCGGAGGGGCGGAGAGATTCGAAAGAGCGCCTCACGCCGCACCTTCCTTGCCGCCGAGATAGCTGTTGAGCTGGCAGAGCAGGGCATTGCGGTCTTTCTCAGCCCAGTCAGCCAGGTGAGTAACGAAATTCTCGACTTGTTCACGAGTCGCTTCGCGCAGAGTTTTGGCACCGCAGAACTCGGTCGCATAGGACTTGACCAGGTTAGGATCGAGTTGATGTTGGCGAATGACTTGGCAGAGGCGATCGCGGACTGTACGACCGCTGCCGTTCCCGTTAGCAGGTTGTGGGGGAAGTTTCGTAGAGTCGCGAGATGGTTGTGCAGGTTCTGCAAGCGTCCCGATCTCTTCGACCGAACAAATGCCGATGCCATAGGCTTTGCGCAGGGCACGATTCACCGCGCGCGTCTCCGCGACTCGCATCTCGGCACCGCGCACGACCGAAGAGACATTGGACGGGTCGGCGTCGCCGAATCCAACAAATCCTCGGCAATTGCGAGACCTGTAGACGGTAGCCTTGAATGTCCAACGAGTGAGGGACGGATCGCAAAAGGCTCGAACTGGACTCACCCGAATCCCGGCACACCCTCTTCGTCGTGACAAGCGCAGTAGTCCAGAGTGTGTGACGTACCACCGGTTCTGGAGATACAGCAAATCCCCGGAGGTAACGGACAGGGAATGTCTGTGGAGCAATTGTTTCAGCGCGTTCTCGGTCGGCTCGGACAGCGGACCCCAGATGGCACGAGCCAGATCGATTTCTGTCTGTGTGTTATCGAGACGTTTCTTCATTTGAGCCTCAAATGGGCGACACTTCAAAGGCGGTTTATGCTTACCGCTAAGCATATGCATAGCGCTAAGCAAAGTCAAGAGGTTCTTGCATTTGGGACTGCCGCCGGGCTAAGGTCACATCTATCCGATGGAAAAGAAGAAGGAAAAGGACCCACACGCGGTTCATCTCGGCCGGCTGGGAGGTACAGCCCGGAAACGGAAGCTGACGGCTGAACAACGCCGCGAGATTGCACGAAAAGCGGCGCAAGCTCGGTGGGCCAAAGAGAAGAAACCGTAGCTTGGGTACTGTGTATCGGTTACCGCAGTAACAGTAAACCCCGCATCTCCGGATCTAGGATTCGTCTTAGGGCGTTCACTCATCGACGGAGGAATCAATCCTCTCGACAAGTAGACGCTTCATGATCCATAGGAAACTCATGAGCGTCCTTGTCCCTTGCAGGGCGCTCGTCAAGGACCGAAACCATGCCAGGAAACCCGCGGAAACGGCTCGAAAAGATTGAACAGAAGATGGCCGAAATCTCAAGGCGGGAGGGGCTGTCCAACTGCATTTGCAAGGACCGTATGGTGGTCGCCCGCACGAAGATTTTCGAGGCCCGAAACGAACAAGACCTGTCCGGTTCATGGGTTTCGTCAGCTCGGAAAGATAACGGTCTTGGAGCTAGGGGACGTGAAAGGGAACGTCAAAGAGGAATCTCTTGGACTCGTCGAACTGGTGCGGGAATACGAGCGCCGTTTCGCTCGTCACCGCCAACAGATGCTAAAATGAAGATGACCCTGAAGACCTCTAATTCGCGCTGCCATGCCCTGACCAAGAATGGCAGGCCCTGCCGCGCTGCCGCCATGAAAGACGGCAAGCCGGTCGCAATTGAATTGGAGTGTAAGGGCAATTTTGCGACAGTTGTGGCTCTCGGCGCTTAACGCATTTGAGACGTGACGCCGGTCACTGACATCACCCGCTCATTCGTGTGGCATTATTACGTCTGCTCGCCTCCCCGAAGAGCACTTCCCCCCAAGGGATGCAACACCCCCTCAGGCGACAGCCCACATTTCTTCCGAATCACGCGGTTCAACCCGGTTTCATCTCATGGAGGCGGCGGAACCGACAGATGAAGTCTTTGGTCATAAGTGCGGAGATCCTCAGCCTCGCAGCAATGGCACTGCTAATTGGCTGCGCAGGATCTTCCACATCGACGGAAACTCCGACTGACACTGGCACGAGCGCGTCGACACATACGGTCGATCTTTCGTGGTCCGAGAGCAAGTCGGCGGACGTTCGTGGCTATAACGTCTATCGTGCGGTATACACCAACTCGTCGTGCGGCCCTTTCTCCAAGATCAACTCAGTACCGATTACGAGCACCTCGTATACGGATTCGGAAGTCATGAGCAGCACGTCTTACTGCTATGCCACGACCTCCGTAAATACGAGTAATGAAGAGAGCAGCTATTCGAACATTGTCTCGAACGTTCAGATCCCTGCGTCGTAGTTGCCCGAAATTTGCATCGATCTCACTCGTAATGAAGATGGAGCGGCCATCCGGCAGGACTGATCGTATAATTAAAGAGTCGACTCGGATACTGCACCGAGCGGATTAGAAGCTGGCGAGCCATATGGCAATCTTGATGGCTTATCCCCAAGGGTAAATCATGGCTTCATATGGCTTAGGCCAGAAGCACTGTCCGTATTGGCCCGGGATACTGCGCCACTAGGGAATCGATGGTCAGCAACGTGACACCCTCCACCGCGAACCGTCGATCTGGTTTACCAGCGGCCCGGAGCAGAAGAGTGAATATCGAGTAGTAGCTTCATGCGCCGCCACCAAAGATCCGCTCAATCTCCTCTCGACCCATTTGATCTAAGTCTTGCGGTACGGAAATCTGTCCTGCCATAAGGCCGAGTCGACGAATTTGAGCACCTGTCGGAGCGCTCAGGGCCGTAACCTTCACAAGGGGTTTTCCGGCCCTCGCGATAATGAAGGACTCACCTTTTGAGGCCTCTTCCACAAGTTTCGACAGCTGGGTTTTGGCTTCGTGAATGTTCACCGTCTTCATAGGCGGACCATGAGACTAAACTCTACTAGTCTAGTTGATCACAAAGTGCAAATGTGGCGGAGGAGGCTCCGATAGCTCAGTGTGGCTAACCAACCATTCGCTTCCTGTGTCCTTCACACCCAGAAGCCGTTACGTGCCAAGCGCAAGCCAATTGCCGCAGAATCTCGCGCCGCCCTTCTTGGCCGAGCCCGCGGACTTTGAGAGAGCCGCGGTCACGAAAATCACCGGTCACATCTTTATGACCTTACCCATCATCTGCTCAAACGCCGGATATCCGTGCAGCGGTAGCAGGTCCGGGTGCATCTTCAGCCAGATGTAATTGGTGAAGCCGTTCTGGATCGCCAGTTCCAGTTGGTCTACTGCCTCT
>Ga0075029_100000999_pt1 | contig 16204 bp, 17 predicted proteins | sample LitLauG_LLR_2013_FD_71391 | JGI IMG/M metagenome (GOLD analysis project Ga0075029, IMG submission 71391) | Freshwater sediment microbial communities from North America - Little Laurel Run_MetaG_LLR_2013 | ecosystem: Environmental > Aquatic > Freshwater > Creek > Sediment | place: USA...
TCGTGAGACCGTGCGGGCGGGACGCGAACGCATGCGCGAGCTGCTGCTTTCGTGGCTGCCGACGGACCTTATGGGATGTCGCATCCTCGATGCCGGCTGCGGCACCGGGTTGTTTGCGCGCGATGCGGCGAGCCGAGGGGCCAGCGTCATCGGCATCGATCTGTCGCCGTCGCTGATTGATGTTGCGCGCCGGATCAATGGTGCGGGTCCCGCCACCGGCTCGGTGACCTATTTTGCTGGCGACATGCTAGACCCCGAACTTGGGCGCTTCGACCACGTCGTCGGGATGGACAGCCTGATCCACTACCGCACGTCGGACATGGTGGACGCGCTTACACAGTTGGCGGAGCGTTGCGACCGCTCCCTCCTCTTCACTTTCGCCCCGCGCACTCCCGCCCTGACCGCCATGCATTTTGCCGGGCGGCTCTTCCCGCGCGCCGATCGGGCCCCCGCCATCGAGCCGGTGGCCGAGGCAAGCCTGCGCCAGCTCATCGCGACCGAGCCGCGCTTGGCCGACTGGCGGATCGCACGGTCGGATCGCATCACCTCGGGCTTCTATCTGTCGCAAGCCATGGAGCTCATCCGGCGATGAGAGTCCTCCCTGTCAGGATCGCGCGAGCCTGGACCCATATCGGTCCGAAGTTCCTACCGTTCGCCGATGCAGCGAGTACAGAGCTCCCTTTGGCGCGGCTGTTGCGGCTGTCGCTGTTTCAGGTTTCTGTCGGTATGACGGCCGTGTTGCAGATCGGGACGCTCAACCGCGTCATGATCGTTGAACTCGGCGTACCGGCCGCGCTCGTTGCGGTGATGGTGGGTCTGCCGCTGCTGTTTGCGCCGCTGCGGGCGCTTCTGGGCTTCCGCTCCGACACCCACCGTTCGTATCTCGGATGGCGCCGCATTCCGTTCATCTGGTTCGGCTCGCTCATCCAGTTCGGTGGTCTTGCGATCATGCCGTTTGCGCTCTTGCTGATGGCCGATGGCGGACGCATTCAAGCCATTGTCGGCAATATCGCGGTGGGCCTTGCCTTCTTATTGGCGGGGCTGGGCATGTATACGGTGCAAACGGCGGGTCTCGCCCTCGCATGCGACCTTGCTAATGACGACAACCGGCCGCGCGTCGTTGCGCTACTGCAGGTGATGCAACTCGTTGGCATGATGATCAGCGCTTTGGTGCTGGGATATCTTCTGCAGGAGTTCAGCCCCAAGCGCCTCATCCAGGTGGTGCAGAGCGTGGCGCTGGTGAGCATCGTTATCACGAGTTTTGCGGTCTGGAAGCAGGAGCCGCGCAATTTGACGCTGACCGCGCCGGACCAGGACCGCCCAAAGTTTGTCGAAGCCTGGAGGAGTTTTGCACTGAGCACTCGGCCCGGACGGTTACTGGTCACGGTAGCGCTGGGGACCGCCGCCTTTGGTATGCAGGACGTGCTTCTCGAACCCTACGGGGGCGAGGTACTTGGCTTGAGTGTGGGTCAGACGACAGTGCTTACCGCATTGGTGGCTGCCGGCAGCCTTGCTGGCTTCGCGCTGGCGGCCCATCGGTTGCTGCATCGTGGCGATCCCTGCCGCATCTCGGCGTTGGGTGTACTCGCCGGGGTCCTCGCCTTTTCCTGCGTCATCATTTCAGGAGCGATCCAGGCTCCACTGTTGTTCCAGACCGGCGCCATCCTGATCGGTTTTGGCAGTGGGCTGTTTTCCATAGGCACACTGACGGCCGCTATGTCGCTAGCCCGCAACGATGCCAGTGGTCTTGCGGTTGGGGCTTGGGGTGCGGTGCATGCCACGGCGCTGGGCCTCGCCCTCGCGTTCGGTGGTGTACTGCGCGATGTCACGGCGACCATGGCCCGGAACGGGCTGTTTCCCGCCGACGTTTCGCTGTCGGCGAGCGGTTACGGCGTCGTCTATCATTTGGAAATCGCGCTGTTGTTTGCCGCCCTGGTTGCGCTTGGTCCGCTCGCGAGGCGCTTCCAGCAACAGCCGGGCTTGACGACATCGAAATTCGGGCTGGCAGAGCTGACCGGCTAAGGTTGATTGGGAGGAGATCGATCCATGGAAATCGGCGCCATCACGAGCAGGATAGATGTGGCTGAAGTACTGCTCTTGGTATTTTTCGCGTTTTTCGCCGGCCTGATTTTCTACTTGCGCCGTGAAGACCGACGCGAGGGTTACCCGCTGGTTTCGGAAGGGAGCGATACGCCCAAGGATCATGGTTTCATATGGATCCCAGGGCCGAAAACATTCGTTTTGGCCGACGGTCGCAAGATCTTAGCTCCCAATGGGAAGTCCGATACCCGGACGCTCAAGGCCGTGCCGGGCGAGCCCTGGCTCGGCGCCCCGTTGCGCCCGGTTGGCGACCCGATGCTGGCAAATGTCGGTCCAGGATCCTACGCTGAGCGCATGGACATCGCCGATGTGACCTTCGAGGGACACCCGCGCATCGTGCCGCTTCGCGCTTCTGCCGGCTTCGTGATTGAGGCCCGCGATCCAGACCCGCGCGGAATGTCTGTGATCGGAGGCGATGGCAAGGCCGCCGGCGACGTTACCGATGTTTGGGTCGACCGGTCGGAATGCCTCATCCGCTATCTCGAAGTCGGCCTGCATGCGTCAACCAAGCGGGTGCTCGTGCCGATGACGTTCTGCATCGTCAAGTCCGGTCAGAGAAGCATTGTGGTCGATGCGATCGCCGCCGGCCAGTTCGCCGATGTGCCACAACTCAAATCTCCCGATACAGTCACTCTGTTGGAGGAGGACCGTATCTGCGGCTACTATGGTGGGGGCACTCTCTATGCGACCGCCGCACGACAGGAGCCGCTGCTGTGAGCGAGTTTGACAGTGAGCCTGTGCCGGGCCTGCCAGAAAATCTGCCGGCGGGCGAGCATATTCTCTGGCAGGGCAAACCCGAGGCTTGGGGCGTCGTCAGGCACCTGATGTTCGCCCCCTATGTAGCAGCCTATTTCGCCACGCTTTCCGCGTGGACCTGTCTGGCCACAATTTCGGCTGGCGAGGGAGCGCGGGAAGCAAGTGTGGCGGCGCTTTGGCTGCTAGGCTTGGGGTCGACAGCACTTGCGATCCTCGGTGCGGTTGCCTGGGCAGTGCAGCGCACCACAGTTTACACAATCACCAACCGGCGGGTCGTTTTGCGCTATGGCCTAGCTTTGCCTATGGCGGTCAACATTCCGTTCACCGAAATCGAAGCGGCGGCGGTCTGCAGCTATACGGGTGGGACGGGCAGCATCAGCTTGCGGATGCTGCGAAGTCAAGGCCTGGCCTATGTGTTCATGTGGCCGCATGTGCGTCCCTGGCGCGTGTGGGCGCCGCAGCCGATGCTGGCTTGTGTGCCAGACATTTCCACGGTGTCGGCTCGACTTGGTCAGGCATTGGTCGCCGCATCCGCCGGTGTCGTGGCGCACCGACCGCTCCCCCCGAGTGTCGCGCAAGAATGGCGGCCCGACGGGGCGCTTGCCTCCAACGGCGGATTGGGAGCGCGCTCATGACACCGTCAAAGCCGAAATCACTCCATTTCCCTCCCGCGATGCTTTGGGCTTTCGCGGGGCTTATTGCCTCCAGCTTGATCCTGGTTGCCTGGAGCCGCTTGACCAGCGCCGCGGCGGCAACCGACCCGGTGTCCGCTGTTGTCGAAGTGCGATCGATTGTGTTCGAAGAGTTGCCCGACGGCCGCATCGAGGCGCGTATGTATGGCGATGGGCGCACGTTGGGCGAGATTGCGGCGGGGGAGGATGGATTCGTACGTTCCACCCTGCGCGGCCTCAACCGTGAGCGCAAGCGCTTTGGGGTCGATCGAGGCGGCGTACTGGAACTGATCCGGCGCACGGACGGGAGCCTAACGCTCAGCGATCCCTCGACGCGCATTGCCATCGACCTGGGGGCGTTCGGGCCATCCAACGTCGCCAGTTTTGCCGCCTTCATGTCGCCTCTGAGCGGCGCCCAGGATGATGCCAGCGGTACGCCGCTGGGCGCTATGACCTTCGTCGGCAAACCAAGGAGTTCGGGATGATGACCCGGCCGAAATTCGACGTTCCTTGTACGGTGACCATCGAGAATACGTTCGAGAGCTTGCATGCGCATGTGGATCTGGATGGCGACATCGCCATCGAACCGGGCGACGAAGTCGAGGTGCACGGAGAACCCATCGTGGTGCCTTTCGGCGAGAGGCGCCAGTTGAGGCGTACCGCGACGGTCTGGCGAGCCGGTGCCATGGAGCGGGTTTGGACGCGGCTCACAGGCGATGTGGAATTCATGGAGTTGTGTGAGTTCAGCTTCTCGTCAGGGAGCAAACTATGACCATAGAGCGATTGTCGATTGCGCCAAATGACACGACTGCGGCGGCCGAGGCAAATACGCTGCTGACTCCGCGGTTCTACACCACCGATTTTGGCAAGCTCGACGCGATGGATGTAACCAGCGTGCGCCGAGAATGGGATGAACTCATCGCCGAGATGCGTAGCGACCCCAACAAAGGGCACTTCAAGCGCACCGAGGCCTGGGATGATGTCAAGTTGGCTGATCTGCCGCAGGGGCTGCGCAAGGAGTTCGTCGACTTTCTCGTCAGCTCATTGACGGCGGAATTCTCCGGTTGCGTTCTTTATGCAGAGATGAAAAAGCGCGGCAAGAACCCCGACATCTGCGAATTATTCAAATATATGAGCCGCGACGAGGCTCGCCATGCCGGATTCATCAACGATACGTTGAAGGATTATGGCCTTGGCGTCGATCTCGGCTTTCTGACACGCAAGAAAAAATACACGTTCTTCAGTCCCAAGTTCATTTTCTATGCGACCTATCTCTCCGAGAAAATCGGTTATGCGCGCTATATCACGATCTTCCGGCATCTGCAGCAGCACCCCGAGCATCGCTTCCATCCGATCTTCAAGTGGTTCGAACAGTGGTGCAATGACGAATTTCGCCATGGCGAGGCGTTCGCACTGTTGATGCGCGCGAATCCGGGCGTACTGACCGGGCTCAATAAGCTCTGGGTGCGGTTTTTCCTCATCGCCGTGTTCGCCACCATGTATGTCCGAGACCATGCCCGGCCGGAATTTCACAAGGCGCTCGGGCTCGATCCGGCCGACTACGGCTTCAAGGTATATCGCATCACGTCGGAGATCTCGCGGCAGGTCTTTCCCCTGACCCTGGACCTCGATCATCCGCAATTCCGCGCCGGGCTCGACAAGCTGCTGGCCATCAACGCATCAATCAGCGCCATTGGGCCCGACGATCGGTTCGGTGGTGTGAAGCGCCTCTGGCATAGCGGTCGGGCGGCGGTCACCCTTTTGCGGTTGTACTCCATCCCCGCCAAGTCCAACGAACTTCCCGCCAAGAGCCGCCTGCAACCGGCCTGGTAGGTCGGAACAAATCTGCTTGGAAAGAGTAACGGCCATGATCGCGTATGCCTATCCAGCCTTTTTCGCTCTGTTCGTGTGGTGGTTTAGCACGGGAGCCATCATTTTCCTCGATGGCCTGCCGCGCGCCACCTTCAAATGGAGCATGTTGGGGGCGACGGTCGTGCTTGGGTTGTCGCTTTACGGACTTTATCGCACTGCCGGCGACGGCAGCTTATGGGGCGCGTACGCGGCTTTCACCTTTGGCCTTCTGGCCTGGGGCTGGCAGGAAATGAGCTTTTACATGGGCTATGTGACGGGCCCGCGCAAGGACGTGTGCCCGGACGGTTGCTCGGGCTGGCCGCATTTCGTGCATGCCGTCCAGACCAGTCTTTGGCATGAACTCTCGATCGTGGCCTGTGCGGGGGCAGTGGTCTGGCTGACCTGGAATGGCGTGAATCAGATTGGCACGTGGACGTTCATGATTCTTTGGTGGATGCACCAGAGTGCTAAACTCAATGTGTTCCTTGGCGTGCGAAACCTCAACGAGGAGTTCCTGCCGGAACATCTGACCTTTCTAAAGGCGTTCTTGACGAAGAGGCCGATGAACCTGTTGTTCCCGTTCTCGGTCACCATTTCCACTGTCATCAACGTGCTGCTCGTGCAGGCTGCTATCGCACCCAGCGCGACGCCGTTCCAGGCAGCCGGCTTCACCTTTCTGGCCATGTTGATGGCCCTGGCCGTGCTAGAGCACTGGTTCTTGGTGTTGCCACTGCCCTCGGCCAAGTTGTGGCAATGGGGCCTGGCCTCGCGCGGCACACAACAGCCGTTTGATGTCGATCTGGCAGTTGGGTTCCTCGGTGCCGGCAAGACGACCTTTCTGCGTAGAATGCTCGACGAGGCCGATGCCAGCGTGCGGACCGTAGCGCTGGTCAACGACTTTGCCGAGCTTGGCATCGATGCCTCGCTCTTGAAGGGCCATGGCGCCCAGGTCGTCGAACTGGCCAATGGCTGTATCTGCTGCTCGCTGCGCCAGGATCTGGCCAGACAGTTGCAGGAGATGGTCGTCAAATACGCCCCACAGCGGGTGATCATCGAGCCTAGCGGCGTGGCTGACATTGCCTCGCTGCTGGCCGTGCTGAACCGGCCGGGCATCGTGGAAACAATCCGCGATCTCAGGGTTTATACGTTGATCGATGCCGGCGCTTTCCTGCGCGACTATGCCCGCATGAAACGCTATTTCGAGGTCCAGGCCGGCGTGTCGCGGCTGTTCGTCGTGAACAAGGTCGACGTGGTTGGCCCGGCCGAGATCAGGCTTGTCGAGGCAACGCTTGGCGACCTCAATCCGGCTGCGCGGATCGTACGGGCGCGGTTTGGCGAGATTGTCGATGGCCGGTTGGATCTGTCCCAAGCCCGCGTTCCTGTGATGGGGGACACTGCGGCTTTGCAAGGGGCCGAGCCGGCACCGAATGCCCTGCAGGTCGCGGGGGCGGCCATCGCTCAGCCGAGGGCTTCGGCTAGCGGTCATGCCAATGCTCACAGTCCGTCCCGAGTGCGCGCCCACGATCACGATCATGAGGAGCACCCCCATATGCTCCATCATGCGGACGCGGCCAACGATCATGAGCACCACGACGAGTTTGAACTTGGGCTCGAATCTTGGAGTGCTCAATTGGACAAGACTTGCGACATCGAGGCGCTGGACAAGTTCTTGCAAACCGTCAGCCAGGGTGGCTATGGCCGTGTGGAGCGGCTGAAGGGCATCGTTGAGGCGCCGAGCGGTTGGCTTCGCTTCGACGTCGCCGGTGGCCGGTCGAGCATCCTGGCCTTTTCTCCGGCCGGTGCGGAATTGCCGCGTATCATGACCATCGGCCGGGACGTGGACCGCAACGGACTGATGGGCGGTTTGGCGGCATGCGCAGCCAAGTGAACTGAAATCATGCTGCCGACGTCTTGTCGGCGGCACCAGACGCGCGATGACAGTGGAGAACGCAATGGCATTCGATCACATCTTTGCCGCGAAGCTAGAAGAGCTGCATAGCGAGGGTCGCTATCGGGTGTTTGCGGACATCAAGCGGCGTCAGGGTCAGTTACCGATGGCCGATCACTTCGCGAACTCGGGCCCGCGTCCTGTAACGGTCTGGTGCTCCAATGACTATCTCGGCATGAGCCAGAACTCGTCGGTGCTGTCGGCCATGCATGCAGCGCTGGATAGCGTTGGCGCTGGCTCAGGCGGTACGCGCAATATCTCCGGTACGACGCATTACCATGTGGAGTTGGAACAGGAACTCGCCAGCTTGCATGGCAAACAGGCGGCGCTGCTGTTCACGTCGGCCTACGTTGCCAACGATGCGGCGCTTTCCACGCTGGTCAAACTTGCGCCCGGCGCGATTATCCTTTCAGATGAGAAAAACCATGCCTCGATGATCGCGGGCATACGTCATGGCGGTGGCGAAAAACTTATTTTCCGACACAATGACGTCGGCCATCTGGAGGCGTTGTTGCGGTCGGCACCGGCCAATGTGCCCAAGATCATCGCATTCGAGAGTGTTTACTCGATGGACGGCAACATCTCGCCGATCGCTGCGATATGCGATTTAGCGGAACGCTTCGGCGCGCTCACCTATCTCGATGAGGTGCATGGCGTGGGGCTCTATGGCGCGCACGGTGCAGGTGTCGCCGAGCGCGACGGTGTTATGCACCGCGTGGACGTGATCAACGGCACCCTCGCCAAAGGCTTCGGGGTGATGGGTGGTTATATCGCGGGCAGTCGCGCCTGCTGCGATGCCATCCGCTCTTACGCGCCCGGGTTCATCTTCACCACTTCCTTGGCGCCGGTGATTGCTGCGGGGGCGCTCGCCAGCGTCCGCCACTTGAGGGTAAGCGCTGTCGAGCGCACACGGATTCATGAACGAGCCGCGACTGTCAAAAGGCGCTTGATGGCGGCCGGCTTGCCAGTGCTCGACAATCCTAGCCACATCGTCCCGGTACATGTCGGCAATGCCAAGCATTGCAAGGCAATCACCGACAAACTGCTGGAAGAGCACGCGATCTACGCTCAACCGATCAACTATCCGACGGTGCCGCGCCGCAGCGAACGGATCCGGCTGACGCCGACGCCGCTGCACGAGGACGCGCACATCGATATACTGATCGAAGCCTTGAAGACTGAATGGGCGGCCTGCCCGATGAGCGCTCCGATGCCTGGACGGCTGGCGGCTGAATAGCCTGAGCGCCCACCACCGTGGATTTTGCGACTCCGCAGTGAAAATGCGCCGCTCTCCTTGAGGGGCGACCGGCGCATTTCAGCTCATTTGGCGGGCGAGAAGGTCTTGAGATAGGCAATTACGTCGGCCCGGTCCGTGGGATCGGGTAGCTTGAACACCATCTTGGTGGAGCCCACTGCCTCGTCCGCCTTGCCGGCGTCGGTCAGCACCTTCTTGAGATAAGGGTTGGGGTCCTCAAGGTAGGCGAAAATGTGTTCCGGAGTCCAGATATGGCCGGTAGCGCCGACCGCTAGGTTGAGCTTGGAATAAGAATAGCCCTCGGCAGTGCCTGTCTTGCGACCGACGACTCCGGTAAGCACGGGTCCCACGGCATTGGCGGCGCCCGGACCGATTCGATGGCATGCCATACACTTCTTGAACACGATTTCGCCCTTTGCGGCGTCGCCGTCGCCATCCGCGACGGCCGGTGATGCGGCGACGATGGCCAAACCCGCCAATGTCAACAGTCTGATCATGTTGTCTCCTTCCAGATCTCACCCGTGCTGGTCCTGACCCTAGAGGCCTCTTGGTTGCCTGCAGTGCTTAAACGTCTGGCCTCCAGTATTGGATTTGCGGGAGTGCACGATTCTTTTCCGAGGAAATGCCCGTGAACGTCCATGTGTGGGCGCCGGGGGTTAGCGGATCGTCCTGTGTCGTTACGGGGAAGTTAGCCCGCTATTATACGCAGTCGCTCCGGGTTCCGGTGGGCCTCAATATCGCGAATATCGACCGGAGCCGCCGTTTCGCCTCGAGAAGCCGTGGCATGGGGACGGTTGGCGGCATCCAGCTTTGCCCCCACGAGGTCAGCAAGCAGCGCGAAAATCAGAAGTGCAAAGGCTAACGCAAGCATCGCCAGGACGATCGGAACCGACATACTGGCGATCACGAACTGTCCCAACATCTCCAGCACGAGCCCTATACCAAGCAGCCCCAACGCCATCGAGAGAGCAACGCGCTGATAACCGCGCAGGCCCGCGTCGCGTGCATTGCCGTCGGACCATCGCGCGCCATCCGAGCCGATAGCGTCGCCCAGGAAAATCAAACCGAATAGCATGCAAAGCAAACCGAGCAAGTTGAGCCAGTTCGGGGAAGCCACTGCCACCATTTGTTTGTCTCCAACTCGCGGGTAGCTCAACCCGGTATCGCGGCCCAATCAAGGGCAGATTTCCAAACCGCGCTGGGCAGAAAAGCGAATCCCGATTTGGCTTGGAGTGTTGGCACGTACGAGTGGGCGGGATCGGGCGTACCTTTATCGCCCGCACCCAGATCAATTCAACGTCGCTGCATCGAGTTCGAGATAGTCCTTATGCATCTTTGCGCCGTTCAGCGGTTTGGGCTGCCCCTGATGGCAAGTCGCGCAGTAGGCCTTGGGTCCGTCGCCCAGGGGGCCGAGACGATTGGCGGGCCAAGTTGCCTTCAGCGGATCCAGATAGTGCATGTCCAAGTCTCGCACCATGCGGATGCCGTACCAAGCCGTTGCGCGTTGTGGGGTACTCTGACCCCAATCGGCGAACTGACGGGTGTTGTGACAGAAGGTACAATTGACGCCGAGCGCTTGTGATATGCTCATCATCAGCGCATAGGTCTTCTCAGTGGTCTGAATGCCGGGCTCGGGTGCGGATGTTGCCAATGCCCGCGTAGCTTCAACGCGGATGGGCTGTTGCTGGTCCAAAAGAGTCGAAAACGGATTGTACGGTAGTGACGTCAGTCCAACCGAAGCTGACGGCGCATTCGACCCGTTGCGGTAGCCTGCAAATCCCTGTGGGCGGGTCTCGGCCGCCTGATCGAACCAGATGAACTTTGGTACGGGATTGCCACGATGGCACGTGTAGCACGTGACCCCTGTCGTGCCGACATGAGTGACCCAATTTGCGTTGATGTTCTTGGTCATCTGCAGCATCCGGCGCGCGACGACCTTGGTGTATTTGCCATCGTCAGCCAGGTTCTCGACATTGTGGCAGTATTCGCAACCCTGTTCCGGCGCCACCCATTGTGTGATTGCAAGCATGGTGCGGTTGAACTGGTTCTCGGTCAGGGTGCCAAGCACCTTGACGTTCTTATACACCTCCGAGGCCGGTTTTCCGCCAGCGTCCGCCGGATCGAGCGGGTCGGGTGCGACATTGGACGCCAGCGTCAGCGTGGCGTTTAGCCGGGCGCGATTGTCCAGCTGCTGCATTTGCACGCCGCGATAGCCGAGCTGGGTGACCAGCGGCCAGGGGCGCTCCCATTTGGCCGTAAGCACACCGAGTGCCAATACCGCGGCGAAAAGGCCGCCCAATAATGCCAAAGTCGACAGAATCGTCCTCATGGCTGTGCCCCAGGCAGCGTGCTCGGATCAACGATCGGCGGAAAGACCGGCGGATAGGCCGGCGCGATAGCGTGTTTGACCGCCCACAAATACCAGTTGTCGACGACAGTTCCCGTCAAAAGGATGCCGATGCCGCCAGTAATGGGGCAGAGAATGGCAAACCACCAAGCCCAGCGATGGATCGACTCCATCGAGGCATTGAAGCCCATGGTCCAGCGCCAGAACAGCGCAGCACGCTCAGAGGCCGTTCCGCGGTCGACGATTTGCTCGATCTCGCGCTCGCCGCCATACCTGCCGACCGCCAGGATCGTTCCCGCATGCATCGCAAATAGGAGCGTCGCGCCATAGAGGAAGACGATCGAAAGCATATGAAACGGATTGTAAAAGAGATTGCCGTAACGGATCGAGAATGAGGCGGTCCAGTCAAGATGCGGGAAGACGCCGAATGGCACGGCCTCGCTCCAACTCCCCATCGCTATCGGCCGAATGAAACCGAGCACCAGATAGAGCCAAATAGCGGCGGCAAATGCCCAGGCGGTATGCGTACCAAGGCCAAGCTGAATGGCGCGGCGGTACATTCTTGCCCACCAGAGAAGGATGGAGGTGGTCAAGAAAAGCCCGGCCAGCAGCCACCATCCGCCTTCTCGCAACGGAGGTATGTGCAAGCCGTACTTGGGCGGCGGCGGCTCGAGCGCGAGCCAGGGTAGCTGACGCAGGAACTGGGTGGGCGACCAGTTGACCGAGGCCCACATGTTGAGGCCGATGATCTCGAACGCGGTGATGCCGCAGATCAGCGATGCCAGCCCGAGCGAGCCGAGATAGAACGGCCCGACTTGCGCATCACCGAACTTGCCGAGCCAATATTCCGAATACGGCTCTCCGTCACGTTTCGCGTCGCCGGCGGGGAGCGGCACGCCCATCTCGTGATGCGGGCCGCGGACCTGTATTCGTGTAAAGATGTTCTGATACTGTGCCATGGTGCGTCCCAGCGTTAGCTCCAGAAGGGCATGTTGGCATACCAGCTCCACCACTCGGGCCAACCACGGGTCCAGAAGGGTCCGCTGATCACGATGCAGACTGCGCTCCAGAACACTGCGCTGAGCGCCAGGAACATTCCCAGGCGATGAATGCCGAGCGTGCCGATCGAATAGCCAATCGTGTCGCGGAAAAAGGTATTCTCGTGGTCTGGAGTCTTGACGACCTGCCCACCCCCCGGATTGGTCGCCGACAGAATCAGCGAACCGTGCAGCGACAGCGCAAGCAGCGTGGTGAAGAAGAAAGTGATGGCCAACATATGCGCAGGATTATAATGGAAGTGCAAATGTTGGTAACCGACGTTAGACACCCAATCGAGATGGCTGATGATGCCGTAGGGAAATCCATGGCCCCAGGCACCCATTAGTATGGGCCGGATCACCACGAGCGTAACATATGCAAGTATGGCAAAACTAAAGCCGATCGGCACGTGGTACCCCATGCCCAGCTTGCGGCAGATTTCAACCTCCCGCAACGCCCAGGAGACGAATGATCCGATGGCGCATATTGTGATGATCTGCCAAAGTCCGCCTTCTTTGAGTGGAGCAAGTCCAAGGCCATACTTGAGATCAGGTGGTGCGATGCTGATCTGCCATATGTTCCACGTCGGACCTACCGCTGCGCCGTAGACGATCAGCGCCGTCCCAACAAGTGTGAAAAAAAGGCCTGTCACGCCGAAAAACCCGACGAAGAACGGCCCAACCCAGAAGTCAAATAGGTCGCCGCCGATCAGGGTCCCGCCCCGAACCCGGTATTTCCTCTCGAAGTTCAGCAATGCCATGCCATCCTCCCAAGGTCTGCGATCCAACGGTCGTGGTCTCATTTGGTCGGGGGCGAGCGGTTCGAACTCGTCAACATTGGTGTGGAGCCAAACGAGCACCACGCCAAGCCAGCGGTCCCGAACCGCCGCTCCAGCTCTCCCTAACCGATGCGCAGATCTTGCGCATAAGACGCCGACACAGGTTGGCTGAGCTCTGCCGTCTTCTTGTGGCCTTCAAGCCAATTGAACCGGTCGGTGCTCAAAAGGATGAAGTGGATCACGATAGCGAGAGCGAACAGAAACACGAAGATGGCAACAAGCGCTCTTCGCGGATCAAACAACAACCAGATCTTATGCATGAAGTGTGGTCTCCATTGGAACTTGTTCACGCCATAAGTGAAGTGATGGCGGCGAGGGCGTAGGTTGTGCCATCGTGCAACGCCGCATAACCGTTCGGTCCCGGGATCCAGGGGCGCCATGTCCAGACCAGGATATGAGCGACAACGGCGATCGCCGTGAAAATGAGAAAGCTTCGTACGAAGATCGCATGGAACTCCATCGCCTCCTTCTCAGTCAGTCCGCTCAACGACGGTTTGTTGTCATCTGCCATGTGGCTGTTCTCCGTTTGATGGGCATTTCGCCCGACACCGCGCACAGACCCCGCGGCTAGGTCTCTTGTCCGTGGCGCATGGCCATACTTTGTGGGCCTTGCCGCCAGGACGGCTCTGGTTCAGGCGCCGCGCTGGTGGCGCGGTGCGTGTCATTGTCACTGCATGAAGGCGAATTCGACGACGGTGCTGGCGTCGGACCGAGCCTGTTGCAACAGGGATTTGCGCGGACCTGCGCTTTGATCGCCATGAGGGCCTGACCAATGCACCAGCCTCTCGCCGGCTGCTGCGGCAAGGCAAGTAGCAAAGCTAACCGCATATATAAGGTTGTAGTCGATCTGATCCTGGCGCGACTTGACACGCGGGTTGGTCTGCCGAGTTGCAAATCCCATCATGTTGCGTTCCTCCTCTGCTCACGGCATTTTGCGAATTGTTGTGATCATGGCCGTTCTCAATCGAATCTGATCCTCATTGCAGGTGCACCTCACTGCGCTTCTCCACCGCTGCAATGACAAGGGCAGCGGTTACCGTATCGATCTTGGCTGCCCGGGCTTGACGTTCTGCGGCTTCGCGCAATTGCTTGGCGGCGGAAATCCGTACAAGAACAGGTTGTGCGTCGACCAGTTCATCGAAGGTGGTGCGCGCATCGTCATCCCAGGCAAGTTCGGAATTGAGCCGGGACAGGGTCGAATCGACCTTGTCGAGGTCGGCGCCGAGCGGGATAATGTTGAAGAGTGCATCAAAGAAGGCGTTACAGACCTCCTGCACTACATAGGTAGCGCCAGCGTAGCCCATGAAGGGCGTCCCGGTATGGCGGCGGATGATGGCGCCGGGAAAGGACGCTGGTATGTAGACGGAGCGTGACTTGGCTTCGGCCAGATACATCCGTTCGTTGAAGCTCCCGAAGAGCACGAGCGGCTGCTTCTGCCGGATGGCGGTCTGCACCGCAACATTATCTGGCTTAACGCCAGGTTTGCGCGCGACAGCGAAAGCGCACGGCAGTCCGAGTTCCTCCTCGAGGAAGTGCCGCAATCCACGGGTATAGGTTTCGTTTGCAACCACAGCGAAATTGGCCGTGCCAAAGAAGTCCTGGGTCACCGAGCGCCAGAGATCCCATAAGGGCTTTATCGTGGTGTGCTTCTCGCGCTCGATGAAGGGCTCGGGATCAAGGCCTGTCAGTTGCCCGAGCGCGCGCAGGAATTTGGTCGTGGTATGCAGACCAATCGGCGCCTGCAGATAGGGCTTCTCGAGCGCCTCGCAGAGCAGCCGACCGAATTCGCGGTACATGCAGATGTTCACGTCAGCCGCAGCGAGCCGGGGCACTTCGGTGAGGTGGCTGGTCATCGGAAAGATCAAATTGATCTCGGCGCCGATGCCTTCGACCAGGCGGCGAATTTCAGCGAGGTCGGACCAGATGTTGAACATGCCGTAGGAGGGGCCGACGATATTGACCAACGGCTTGCGTACGCTGCCAGCCGCGCTCTTGACGTATGCAGGGCCGACGTCAATATTTGCGGCGGGCGGGGCAGCGGCATTGACGACCGATGCCTCGGGGGGCTTGATCGCCCCGGCCCTTCCACCCTTGGCGAGCTTGGCAGCCTTGTTGGACCCGAACTCCTTCCACAGCCAGGCCATGGCGCGATCGGCGCTCTGCCACTGGTCCTCATCGATGGTGCGCGGCAGAAAGCGACGGATGTTGGTGCCTTCGGGCGTAACGCCGCCACCAATCATCTCAGCGATGGAGCCAGTGACGACAACACTAGGTTTGCTGGGATCGAGCGACTTGTGTGCCCGCTTCATGGCACCTTCCGTGCCGTGGCGGCCGAGCTCCTGCTCGCTGAGTCCCGTGACCACCACTGGTAATTCGTGCGGCGGGAGAGCATCCGTATAATGCAAAACGGCCGTCACGGGCAGGTTCTCGCACCCGACGGGACCATCGATGATGACTTGAAGACCCTTGATGGCGGTGAATACATAGACTGCGCCCCAGTAACCGCCTGCCCGGTCGAGATCCTGGATCAACATGATGCCGCTCCTTTGGCGCGTACATCGATCAACGTCGCCTTGGATTTGACGGGAGCTGGGGCCTTGCGTAGTTCGCCTTGCCATATGCCGGCCGCGTCGCCGCTGCCAACGCCCTCAAAGAATTCCTTCATCTCGTCAAACCGGCTCTTGCCGGCAATGGCTGCGTTGACCACTTGGGCTAGCGAACCAGCCCCCGCCGCACCCATCAGTGGCCGCGCGGAAATGAGGTTGGTGAAGTAGAGGGCCGGAGTCGCACGCTCCTTCGCCTTCTGCACGATTGGCGTCGTGCCGATGGCAAGGTCGGGTTTGAATTCATGCAAGGCGGCCATGTCCTGCTCGAGCGATGCGCGGAACTGGACGTGAACGCCCTTGGCCCGCAGCCAGGCGACGTCGGCCTCCGACCACTTGGTCTTGCCGCAAGCAGTGCCCACATAGCGCACGTCGGCGCCGCTCTCGATCAGCAAACGCGCCACCAGCAACTCCGAGCCCTCATATCCTGAGAGCGTGATGCGCCCCTTGATTGCCGCGCGCTCCAGCGCGCCTTTGATAGCGGGCAGCGCGGCCGCTTTGGCTGCATCGAGTTTGATCGAGGGAATGTTCGCGGAGGCCGCGATCGACTCGAGCCAGGCCGCTGTTCCATCGACGCCCACAGGCGCCGAGCCGACGACCTTGCGGCCCGCAGCTTCCAATTCGCGGATTGAGGCCACGTAGAACGGATGCACGGCGGCCGCGACTCGGCAATCGAGCGCCTGATACAACTCACGCCATTCGCGGGTCGGTACCGCGGGGCCGGCGGCAAGGCCGAGCGGAGACAGCAGTCCGCCGATGACAACCGGATCGGCCGGGAACATCTCGCCAAGGAACGT
>Ga0075029_100001001_pt1 | contig 16199 bp, 10 predicted proteins | sample LitLauG_LLR_2013_FD_71391 | JGI IMG/M metagenome (GOLD analysis project Ga0075029, IMG submission 71391) | Freshwater sediment microbial communities from North America - Little Laurel Run_MetaG_LLR_2013 | ecosystem: Environmental > Aquatic > Freshwater > Creek > Sediment | place: USA...
GCCGTGGGCGAGGTGGACGACAGTCTCTGGGTCAAATCCATGTTCGATTGCCCAGTTACTCCAGACCCGGGCGACTGCGGGAGTTGAATCGATCAGCACACCATCAAGGTCAAAAAGAACGGCACTACAACGGATTTCTTCCATCTCTTCTAATCTACATTGACGCGGAGCCACATCAGGGTCGGGTCGGCGAATCTGGTGAGCGCGGCAGGATTCGAACCTGCGACCCACGCCTTAAAAGGGCGTTGCTCTACCACCTGAGCTACGCGCCCCACCATTTTTTAATCTAACACATTTCGTGGCGCGCATCGGGCGGGGCGAGAGCACTTATACGCCGTGACGCGCGACCATCGACGCTATACACTTTGCCATGATGATCAGGGTCTTCGAGTGCCGGGCAATCTACCTGCTGGCCGCGGCGTTTCTATTCGTTTTGCCGATTGACGCCGCAAAGAAAGCACTGCCTTCGGTTCGCTGGACTGCAGGCTCGCCCGGTTGCACATTTGAGCGTCGCGATGACGGCAAGTACGCGTGGACGATGGCAGGCCAAGATCTAGCCGTCACAATCCTGATGGACTCACAGGAACTCACCAAGAGCCGACACCGGTACTTCCATCCGGTCAGCGCGTTTGTCAGCGTGAGATATACCGGAGAGAACCGGTTTGAGTTCCCCGCTGACGTGCGCATCGATTTTGTGCGCCATCACAACGTCGTAGAACCGTACATGGATCCAACCGAGTACTCCACTAAGCTGCAAAACGACATCGACACCGAGATCTTCGAGTCGGAACGCGGTATCAAGAAGAATCCAAAAATTGCGGATGAGAAGACGGCTCGACTTCGCGTCCACCAGAAAGAAGCCTCTGAGATGATCGAATTTCTCAGCACCCAGACGCTGGATCCCAACGCAGCCATACTGACTCCAGGCAATCCGGAAGCTCATGGGTGGGTTTTCTTTTCCACCAGCAACAGGTGGATCGGGCCGCTGAAGAACCATGAGGACTTCGTGATCAGCGTTTGGATGAGAGACAAGATCTGGCAATTTCCGGTATCGCTGCCGGCGGACGAGGGCGACTTGATCTTGCGGAAACCGCCCGAATAGCATGGCCTTCCCGACAGCACGAACCGTGATCGCAGCACGGCTTGTGTTAGAGTTGCGTGCTTGTAGACGAAACGATGGAACCAACTTCGCACCCGCCGGCCGAACTGAAGAAGACCCCCGAGGTGCTTTACTGCCCTGTCTGCGGGGTCGAAGTCGGCGATCCGCTCACCTGCGGCGACTGCTCGGCGGTCATCTGCCGCCGCTGCGGAACACCGCTGGAATCTTCCGACGAGTTGGGGATGGGTTAAGCCAACCGAACGCCAATGGAACCTCCTGCCACCGTCCTCTCGACTGAACAACATGCAGTGAACGAAAAGACAAGCCTGGTGCGCGGTCTGAGTCTTCTCGACTCCGTTCTGTTGCTGGTAAGCGGCATCATCGGCTCTTCGATTTTCCTGACAGCAAAGGATATTGCCGGGCCGCTGCCGAACCCTGTCCTGTTTTTCCTGGTGTGGATTTTTGGTGGGCTGATCTCGCTTTGTGCATGTATGGCATTCGCTGAACTGGGATCGATGTACCCCGACTCTGGCGGACAGTACATCTACCTGCGCGAAGCCTACGGAGATCTGGTCGCGTTTCTGTATGGATGGATGCTGTTTGCGGTGGCGAACGGAGGAACGATTGCCGCGCTCTCCGTCGCGTCGGCCGCTTATATGGGCAACATTTTCCCCGCCATCTCGCAGCAGCATGTGATCTTCACGCTGCTTGGCATGCCGTTCACACGAGCCCATGCAGTCGGGCTGCTGTTGATCGCAGTTCTCACCTACGTCAACGTCTTCGGATTGCGATGGGGGGCCTTGCTGCAAAATGTTTCGACCTGGACGAAATTCAGCGCCATGTCGGTGTTCGTCGTCCTGGGATTTGCCATCGGCAAAGGACACTGGTCGAACTTCACGCAGCAAACGGCGGGTGGCATCACGATGGGGCTGACTCCGGGACAATTGATTTCCGCCTTGGGTGTGGGTCTGATCGCAGTGTTCTGGGCATACGACGGGTGGGTCTACATCACGTGGGTTGCCGGAGAAGTGAAAGACCCGCGGCGCAACGTGCCGCTGGCGATGTTCCTGGGTGTGCTCGCCGTGGGTTCGATTTACCTGGCGATGAACATGACATACGTCTATGCCCTGCCTTTGAGTGAGGTCGCAAAGTACGAGACCATTGCTCACACCGCCGCCGCCGAGCTTTTCTCTCCTGGAGCCGCAGTATGGCTTTCGGCCATGATCGCCGTGTCGTGCTTCAGCGCTGCAGCATCGTGCACTCTATCGGGGTCACGGGTTTATCTGGCAATGGCACAGGACGGCGTCTTCTTCCGCCGCATGGCCGTCATTCATCCTAAGTGGCGAACGCCAGCGTTCAGCCTGATCGGGCAAGGCATCTGGGCCGCACTGCTGACCATGAGCGGGCGCTACGATCAGCTCTACACCTACGTCATCTTCGGGATGGTACTTTCCTACACTTTGACCGTAATCGGCCTTTTCGTTTTGCGCTGGAAACGACCCGATGTACCGCGGCCTTACCGTTGTACGGGATATCCGTGGCTGCCCGGACTGTACGTCCTGATCGGAGCGGGGTGGACCCTCAACACGATCATCCAACGGCCCACCGAAGCTTTTTGGGGAGCGACGATCGTTCTGATCGGCGTTCCCGGCTATCTGTATTGGAAACGTCGAAGCCGCGCCTGAGCACGGTTCTTTTATCTTGCCGTTATTGCGGCTCTCTGATAATCCTTACCCTCACTGTTTGCCGGGCGGAGCCCGAGCTTTCGCGTGACCAGACCTGACTCAGCAGGTAACTCAGAACCGACTTCCCTCCCCTTGCCCGGTTCGGGCGTGTCCATCGCTGACGTTGCCGATCCCCATCGACCCAAGCGCGTAATGGGATTTCGCGACCTGCTGTTGTTCTATGTGGTCACCGGCATCAGTTTGCGATGGATCGCCACCGCTGCTGCCGCGGGTCCCAGCGCGGTTGTGATTTGGATTGGCGCCTGGCTCGTCTTCTACACGCCCCTGGCGCTTTCGGTGATTGAGCTTTCTTCGCGCTATCCGAATGAAGGTGGACTCTACGTCTGGTCGAAGCGCGCCTTCGGTGATTTTTCCGGCTTCATGGCGGCGTGGACGTACTGGACCTCGAATCTGCCTTACTTCCCAGCGGTGCTGTACTTCGCGGCCAGCAATATTCTCTTTATCCGGCAAACGCAGTGGTCCTATCTTTCTGCAAACCCCACCTTCTACATCGCTTTTGCATTGCTGACGCTCACTGCGGCAACGCTATTGAACGTCGTGGGACTCGATGTCGGTAAATGGCTGCACAATATCGGCGCTCTCGCAATGTGGGTACCAGTGCTCATCGTCATTGGCATGGGATTGCTCGCCTGGCACCGCTTCGGATCGGCAACGACGTTTTCGCTGCGCACGATGACGCCGAGCATGCGTCTTAACGACATCATTTTCTGGTCGGTTCTGACCTTTGCCTTTGGTGGATGCGAGACGGCGTCGTTCATGGCAGAGGAAATCAAGAACGCGCGCCGCACGATTCCCATGGCGTTGTTCTTCGCGGGAGTCACGGTGGCCTTCTGCTACATCATTGGCACCGTTTGCGTACTGCTGGCGCTACCGGCGTCGGACGTCAGCCCCCTGCAGGGGTTGGTGCAGGCCATCGCCAAAACATCCGATCGCGTCGGGCTTCCCTTCTTTTTGCCGGTCGCTGCCTTCCTGATTGCCTTGAGCAACATCGGAGCTTCCGGTGCGTATCTCGCCGCGGTTGCGCGGCTTCCTTTTGTAGCCGGCATTGACCACTACCTGCCGCCGTCGTTTGGAGCGCTGCATCCGCGCTGGGGGACGCCTTGGGTTGCGCTGGTGGTGCAGTCGTTGATTGGCGCGGTCTTCATCTTTCTCGGACAGGCGGGTACATCGGTGAAGGGCGCCTATGACGTTCTGGTCAGTATGGGCGTAATCACGTATTTCGTTCCGTACCTGTACCTGTTTGCCGCGATGTTCAAGCTGCAGAGCGAACCCGCCGGAGAAGAAGTCATTCGAGTTCCCGGCGGAAAACCGGCGGCCTACGCATTGTCGATTCTGGGATTCACGACGACGGTGTTCACGATCGCGCTGTCGGTGCTGCCCCCACCAGACGAACCGAACAAACCGCTGGCTGTCTTCAAGATCGTTGGCGGGTGCGGAGCGCTGTTGCTCGTTGGCGTCTGGCTCTATTGGGCAGGAAAACGCCGCGCTTCCCATACCACCTAAGTCGCCCAGCCCCATTTCAGGTTGACAAGGCTCTCCAGGAAAGACAGACTGCTGGCAACGACAGTCGGCACCCAGCGCCCGCGTCGGTGCCGTGCACAGGCCATCTGGGAGGGCTACGTGAGGTCTACTTCTGATCGATCGTTGTTTTGGGCATGGTTATTCATTGCGGCATTTTGCACGACGGCGGCAGCTCAATCCCACATTACGGGAACGCTGGAGGATGGCGCGACTTACGTGATCGATGTACCGGCACACTGGAACGGCACCCTGCTGCTCTACAGTCACGGATACGTTGCCGCCGGGCAGCCCAATCCCGCATATGACGTGGGCGACTCTTCTACCGGCACTTATTTATTGAATGCCGGATATGCGTTGGCTGGATCGTCTTACTCAACGACCGGATGGTCTGTGCATGAGGCGATCCCGGATCAGATCGCAACGCTCGACGCTTTTCAATCTGTAGTGGGCACTCCCAAACAGACGATTGCCTGGGGACATTCTCTGGGCGGCATGATAACGGCCGGGTTGGTACAAGAGTACCCCTCTCGCTTTTCCGCGGCGCTCCCCATGTGTGGAGTTCTTGGCGGAGGAGTGGGCTTGTGGAACCAGGTGCTGGACGCGGCATTCACGTTCAACACGCTGGTGGCGGGCGGATCGTTACAAGTGGTAAACCTCACTGAACCTTTGCAGGATTATCAGAACGCCGAGGGCTGGCTCGGTTACGCCCAGGCGACTCCTCAAGGCCAGGCTCGTATCGCACTCACTGCCGCTATGAGCGACGTGCCGGGATGGTTCGATCCCAGTACCATTGAGCCAGCTACCAATTTTCCATTGCAGGAAGTGAACCAGTTTGACTGGCTCGCATATGTGGATTTCCCATTTGCGTTTTATTACCGTGCCGAGCTGGAGGCGCGGGCGGGTGGAAATCCTTCGTGGAATACAGGGGTGAATTATGCGAAGCAACTGCAGCGTTCGGCTGACAATGCGGAAGTGCAAGCCCTGTATGCCGCGGCGGGGCTTGATCTGAACGCCGACCTTGCCGTGCTAAAGAATGCCACGAGAATCTCCGCGAACCCGAGTGCAGAAGACTATCTGATCCAAAACATCATCTATAACGGCCAGATTTCGATCCCGGTTCTGACGATGCACACGACCGGCGACGGGTTGGTACCAGTGGAAGACGAGCAAGCCTACATGAACACTGCGAAAGAGGCGGGGACGAGCTCGTTTGTGCGCGATTTGTTCGTCCATCGTGCGGGACACTGCACGTTTACACCGGCAGAGACCGTCACTGCGATGCAGGTGCTGACCACTCGATTGGCAACAGGCAAATGGACGGGGATCAGTCCGAACAACCTGGACCTTGAAGCCAAAGGCCTCGGCCCATACATGAATTACTTGTACTTGAACAATCAGTATGTGTACGTGGCGCCGGAGTTTGAATCGTATCAGTCTCCTGTGTTCCTGAGACCCTTTGACGCGTTCAGCCAGTAGAGCTGAGCGTAATCTGCCTTTGAGCGAATAAGGCTCTGCTGCCTGCTTTTTTCCGTAGACATAGCGCCGATTGTTTCTTAGATTGTGGCGAGTATTTCAGTCTGCGAAATGACGGGGAGCCCATTGGGCATTATCGATCCGGAAGTCTCGACAAAGATCCAAACGGAGTTGATGTCCGGAGAAGGTCTCCTCTGGACGGGTAGACCGAACCCCAGCGTTGTCTTCCACTCGGACGACTTGTACATAATTCCGTTCAGCCTGCTTTGGGGCGGATTCGCGATTTTCTGGGAAGCGGGAGCACTTGGCTATTGGGGCAGCGGCGTCAAAAATGGAACACCCTCCACGTTTATGGCTGTCTGGGGAATCCCATTCATTTTGATCGGACAATACATGATATGGGGACGGTTTCTCTACGACGCCTGGTTAAAAAAACGAACGTACTATGCGGTGACGAATCGCCGTGTTTTGGTCGTACAAGAAGGGTGGAACAGAAAGACCAGCTGGACGTATATCAATACGATTCCAACTGTCGAGCGAGAGGGCTCTGCAACCGGAACGCTATGGTTTGGGCAGAAATATCCTGTGCTTGCCGGGCGCGGCCAAAAGACAAGAAGCATGAGCCGTTTCAGCATCGGTAATTTCCCAGTATTTGCCGATATCGACGATTTGGATTCGGTCTACCACCTAGTGCTTGACCTGAGAGAGAAAGCGGATCAACCGGCGAGCGCGGAAAAGAAATGGTAGGTATGGCCGGGCAAGAATTGGTTCTTCTCCTTACCTCACCTCTCTGTTATCCGTAATGGAAAAGGTGCTATACCGGCGTCGCCGTCTTCCGCTTCGGATTGAAGAACGGTAGCGGCACTACCGTCGCGGTCGTTTTCATCCGTTGTGCCTCAATCGTTAACTCCATTTGCAGTTTTGTGCCGTGCTTGGAGTACTCCGTGCTCACGCTACCCAGCGCAATCAGCTTCTTCAACAGCGGAGAGAAGGCCGTCGTCGTGGCCTTGCCCACGTGTTTGTCGCCGACATAAATCGGCACCGCGACACGCGAGGCCTGCGTCGGCGCGGCCGGAGACAGCCCGAACTTATCGAACTGCTCTTCGACTTCCACCCAATCGACTTCGAGTCCCACTAATTGACGTGGCACACCCTGTTTGTTGTCGCGCGCAAGAGCACGTTTGCCGATGAAATTCTCTTTGTCCAGGTGCACCATCTTGCCGAAGCCCAATTCGTAGGGCGAGTACTTCTGCGACGGAATCAGCGCCTTCTTCGAACTGGTGTAGTCCACTTCGATAAGTAGCAGTCCGGCCTCCACTCGGGAGACGTCGAGCGCCAGCATCCCGGCCGCATGAATATCAAACTGTTTGCCCATCTCCATCAGCACGTCCCAGACGCGGACGGCCTGATCCCACGGAATCCAAATCTCGTAGCCGAGGTCGCCGGTGTATCCCGTGCGCGAAATATCGACGGGTACGCCGGCAATTTTGCCACTTGTTTTGCGGAAATATTTCAGATTCGAGATGTCAGCTTCGGCCACGGATTTTAGGAGCTTTGCGGAGGCTGGTCCCTGCAGCGCCAGTGCCGCCGTCTGCTCGGAGATGTCTTCGATCTGAACGTCCATGTTCAGACCGTTTTGCCGGAACCAGCGCAGACTCGGATCGGCCGCCGTCCAGCGGTATTTGTTTTCTTCAAGACGGGTGATCGTGCCGTCGTCGATAACCTTACCGTCCTCATCGCACCAGCAGGCATAGATGACCTGGCCGACCGCAACTTTGTTGATGTCGCGCGTGATGACGCGGTTCACGAGCTTGGTCGCATCCTTGCCGGTGATCAGGTACTTATAGAGCGGGGAAATGTCGATCAGCGCGCACGCATTGCGGATGGCGTTGTATTCGTGCTCGTGGTGCACCTCATAGACGCTGACGGTGTAGTATCCCGACCACTCGCGGTAATTCAGACTGTTGCAAAGCGCGAACGTTCTCTCGTGAAATGCGGTTCCGATGGGCAAGGCTTTCTCCGTTCGAGGTCCGCAGTGTTTACGGACCCGTCCGAGCTAGGGAAAATCTTAGGGAGGACCATCGAGGAAGTCAACGCGAGAACGCTACAATACGAGTTCAGAAAGTCGTGACCTCAAGATGCATTCAAACCACTTGCGCGATTCTGCCCTAGTCGGCTCTCCGGAATCGCGCCCGTGAAAATCGCTGTAAGGTCGCAATTTCGAGAGACAGAGGTCGACATCTCGGTTAGAATGGGCGTCCGATTAATTGCATGCGCCGCCTCATACAATGGAGCATTCTCCCCAGCGGACTCTGATCCGCGTAGTTGCCAAGACTGCGCTCGCAAACCCTTAGTCTTCTCTCAGAAAGCTAAAAGCTAGGAGCTAACAGCTAGTGGCTGATTCCAAGAAGTACGACGTAATCGTGATCGGCGGCGGCCACAACGGGCTGACCAACGCCGCCTACCTGGCGAAGGCGGGGAAAAAGGTGCTCGTGCTCGAGCGTCGGCACGTACTCGGCGGCGCAGCTTGCACCGAGGAAGTCTTCCCCGGCTTCAAGTTTTCCGTGTGCTCCTATGTCGTCTCCCTGTTACGACCCGAGATTATTCGCGACCTAGATCTGCCGCGTCATGGACTGGAGATTCTCCCGCTCGATGGAACGTTCACGCCGATGCCGAGCGGAGACTACCTGTGGCGCGTGAATGATCACGGCAAGACACATCGTGAAATCGCGCGCCATTCGCGCGTAGACGCCGAGGCCTACGACGAATTCGGCAAAGCCATGCAGGCGATGTGCCGATTCGTGAAGCCGATTTTGAGCATGATTCCACCCGATCCGTCGACATTGAATCCGAAAGAGTTGATGAAGCTGCTCTTCATCGGTCGCCGGTTTCAGGGCATGTCCGGTGAGGACAAGTACAACCAGGTTCAGCTCATGACCATGAGCGCGATCGACTTCCTCGATCAGTGGTTTGAGACTGACGTGCTCAAGGCGACCATGTCGGCCTCGGGCATCATCGGAACTTTCCTTGGAGTGCGCTCTCCAGGCACAGCATACGTATTGCTGCATCACTACATGGGCGAAATCGACGGTGCGTTTCGCGCGTGGGGGTTCGCACGTGGCGGCACCGGCGCGATCTCAAATGCGATTGCCGACGCAGCGCGCGATGCTGGAGTTGAGATTCGCACGCAAGCGCCGATCGCAAAGATTCTCGTCAAAAATGGGCGCACCAACGGCGTAGTGCTCACCAACGGCGATGAGATTTATGCCGATGTCGTCTCATCCAGCGTCGATCCGCGACTTACGTTCAACAAGATGATCGAACCAGGCAATCTGCCCGACGAGTTCATGGAAGGCGTGAATCGCTACAAGTTCCGCGGTTCGTCCGGCAAGGTCAACATGGCGCTCGACGGCCTGCCGAATTTCAAGTGCATGCCTGGAGTGGGCTCGCACCTGCGCGGCGCGATGTCGATTTCGCCCAGCGTCGAGTACATGGAAAAAGCGTACGACGAGGCGAAGTACGGACACTGGTCGTCGCATCCCTATATCGATATGGTGATTCCGACTCTCACCGATACGTCGCTGGCGCCGCCGGGCAAACACATTCTCTCCTGCTTTGTGCAATACGCACCGTACAAGCTGGCGCCAGGTCTCGACTGGGACACGGAAAAAGAGAACTTCGGCGACAACGTGGTCAACACCATCGCCGAGTATGCGCCGAACATCAAGGACATCATTCTGCACCGTCAAGTTGTGACACCGCTCGACCTGGAACGAGAGTGGGGCCTCAGCGAGGGCAACATCTTCCAGGGCGAACTTTCGCTTGAACAGTTGTTCTTCCTGCGTCCGGTGCCCGGATGGGCGCAATTCCGATCGCCGATTAAGAACCTGTATATGTGCGGCTCTGCGACACATCCGGGCGGCGGCATCATGGGCGCGCCCGGGCGACTGGCTGCGCTTGAAATTCTGAAAGACGGGGGCGTATAGACCAATGGCCGAAACACGCGATGTGATCATCGTCGGTGGCGGACACAACGGTCTGGTCACCGCATTCTATTTGGCCAAATCGGGGTTCAGACCGCTGGTGCTCGAACGCCGTAGCCAGGTCGGCGGGGCAGCCATAACCGAGGAGTTTCATACAGGATTCCGTTGCTCAACTCTGGCTCACAGTGCTGGTCCGATCCGCACCGATGTCGCCCGGGACATGCAACTGGAGAAGCACGGGTTGAAGTTCTCGACTCCGGACGTCAACACGGTATCACTCCTGCCGGATGGCCGCGCGCTCGTGCTACATTCGGACGCCAAGAAGGCAGCACAGGAAATAGCGCAATGGTCGCAGAAAGACGCTGCAGCATACGCCGAGTTTGGTTCGGCGCTGGCCAAGATTGGAAAAGTCATTGGCGAAGCGCTCTTGCTCACTCCACCGAATATTGACAGCCCCAGCAGCGGCGATCTGTGGGGAATGCTGAAGACGGGCCGATCGATCCGAAATCTCGGAAAGAAGGATTTATATCGAGTCCTGCGCTGGGGACCGATGGCGGCCGCCGATCTGGTTGCCGAGTTCTTCGAGAGCGAACCGCTGCGCGCGACGATCGCCGCACGCGGCATTTTCGGAACGTTCCTAGGGCCTTGGTCGGCAGGTACTGCGTTGGTGTTGATGTTGCGTGCCGCAGGCGATCCAACACCCGCCGGAAGTGTGCAGTTTCCGGCCGGCGGAGTGGGAGCGATCACTCTCGCCATGGCAGACGCGGCAAAGCAGGCAGGCGCGGAGATTCGCACCGGAGCCGACATCGCCGAGATTCGCGTAAAAGACGGTGTAGCTACGGGAGTGGTTCTCGCATCTGGTGAAGAAATTTCTGCCCGGGCGATCGTATCCAATGCTGATCCGAAACGCACACTGATGCGACTGGTAGACCCCTCGCACCTCACGCCCGATTTCGTTCAGAAGATGAAGAACTACCGCTGTATGGGAACGGTGGCAAAAATCAATCTTGCCCTGTCGGCTCTTCCGGAATTTACCGCGCTCAAAGGAAAGAGCGATCTGCTCAGGGGCAGAATCCAGGTTAGCCCTGAGATCGACTATCTGGAACGCGCGTTTGACGAATCGAAGTACGGTAATTTCTCGCGAAATCCGTATCTTGAGATCGCATTCCCATCCCTTTCGGACCCGACCCTCGCTCCGACCGGGCAGCATGTGATGTCGATCTACATGCAGTACGCACCGTACAAGCTGAAGAACGGCGACTGGGAATCGCAGCGCAAGGCGCTTGGCGAAACCGTGGTTAAGACGATCTCGCAGTATGCGCCGAATTTGCCGCAGACCATCCTCAGCCACCAGATCATCACGCCGAAGGATCTTGAAGACACCTACGGGCTCACCGGCGGACACATTTTCCACGGCGAACTTGCTCTTGACCAGTTCTTCACGATGAGGCCTCTGCTGGATTGGGCTCGGTACCGTACGCCGATCGAAAACCTGTATCTTTGCGGCAGCGGGACGCATCCGGGGACAGGGCTCACCGGCGGGTCTGGCGCCAATGCCGCGCGTGAAATTGTGAAGGCGCTTAAGAAGTAACGCCGCCGTCGGCCATCTTGGTGACTGGAATAGCCGGCGAAGGCGTCGGCGCTACACTTAGTGCATGCACAATTCCGCCATCCTTCTCGTTTCATGTCCCGATCGCAAGGGAGTTGTCGCTTCGATCGCCGATTTTATCTTTCGCCACGGTGGCAACATCCTGTTCGCCGATGAGCATGGAGATGCTGAGTCCAACCTTTTCTTGACGCGGGTTGAGTTCGACGCTGCGGAGTTTGATTTTGACCTCGCCCACTTCGCCAAGCACTTTGAGCCCCTCGCTAGCGACTTTCAGATGGACTGGCGGCTTGCCCACTCCACCGAGCGGCCGAGAATTGCGATATTCGTATCAAAATACGATCATTGTTTGCAAGACTTGCTATACCGCCATCAGAGCGGCGAACTGCGCTGCGAGATTCCGCTGATTGTCTCCAACCACCCCAACAACCAGCGCATTGCGGACTTTTATCGCATTCCCTACTTTGTCATCCCGGTCACCAGAGAAAACAAGCGTGAGGCCGAACAGAAGCAGATTGCACTTGTCCGCGAGCACGGGTGCTCCCTGGTCGTTCTCGCACGTTACATGCAGGTGTTGTCCAACGAGTTCATTGCCACCCTAGGCTCGGAGAATCTAATCAACATTCATCATTCATTTCTGCCGGCGTTTGTGGGTTCCAAGCCCTACCACCAAGCCTTCCAGCGCGGGGTGAAGCTGATTGGCGCAACCGCGCACTACGTTACTCAAGTACTCGATGATGGCCCGATCATCGATCAGGACGTGGTTCGCATTTATCACCGAGACACTGTCGATGATCTGATCCAGAAGGGGCGGGATATCGAGAAAGTCGTTCTATCGCGCGCCGTGCGCTGGCATGTGGGAAACCGCATTCTGCTCTATGGGAACAAGACGGTTGTCTTTCAATAGACCCTCGAAATTCCAGCCCAAAGCCACGCATTTTCAGCGCCGTGGTAGTGCAGTCACTTCCGTAACCAGGTAACTAATTGCGTCACGCTCGGCTTTCAGATTTACTTAAGGATGATCCCCACTTTACGAAGGTTTGTGCGGGAAATCTGGGAGGAGCTGACTTTTGGTTGAGGATCCCCAATGGGAACTAGCGTTACTGGCCACTGTCCAGAGCTTCTACCGTAAACTGCTGAGCGATCAACTCGGCGGACAGCTTCCCGCACCGGCTGAACTCGCGCCCGATGTCATCAGCCACACTCCGGACGTGCGCGCCACGCTTGATCGAATGCAGCTCTGGATTCAGCTTCTCGACATGGCGATCACGCCGGCCATGTTGCGCATCGGAGTGCAGTCTGATCTCGACCCGGAAGTAGCCGAAGCCCTGCTGCGGTATTTCGCGCGTCACCGTGACGATTCCGCCGCCAATCGCGATAAGACCGACCTGGTCGCGACATTTTTGTTCCGCCATCCTCGGGTAGCAGGCCAGTGGGAACAGCGCGGCTACGGCCTGGATGGTTCGATTCCGCTTTCTCCGTTTGAGATTGCCCTGCTTGAAATTCTGTCCGAGTCTGAAGTGCCGACGCTGCTGGACACAGATGCGCAGCTGTTGCGCGAGTTCGGACCGCTGCTCGACCAGGCGAATCGTTTTCAGGATTTTGCGGCGCTCATGGATTCCGGGATTATTCCGCGCGTCCGGGAGTTGAAGGCCAGACTGGGCGAATCGATCTACCATCCGGGAGTGTTGGCGACGCTCGCTCCGTATAATGCGGCGTTTGGTGATCGCTTCAATACTCTGTTTGCCGCCGCCACGCAGGAAATCAAGGAATTCGCCAACCGCCTGGAAGAACTCGGCGGCAACATTCTCAGCACTGTCGATGGCGTGGAAGTCACCGTGGAACACGTCGCCGCGCTCAATGAGGAGACCTTATTGAAGGCCGATTACAGCGTGGCGCTCGAGAAATTCCGGCGCGTCTCGCGACTTAGAAAGGAACTGGAGCGCAGACCGCCGATACGCCGGCCTCATTCGGATGTCGCTCACGCCCCTCACGCGGTGAGTACGAAGAGCGGAGCGGCAGCGGCTCCGGCGCTCGCACCCAAGTATGTTCCTACAGCGGCTACAGCACAGGCGCTCGCTGCGGAAGAAGCTAAGTTGCGGCGAGTGGAAGAATCGATCCGAGTTTTCGTGCGTGTCGCCGATCCTAAGTTCCGCCAGATTGTGCCCATGCGCTACTTCAATCTGATGCTCAGTCCTGCGGAGGTTGAGGCCTATACGGCCGACTATCTTGAACAATCGGGAATGCGGGCAGACGCAGCGCGGATGCTGCTCCGGCTGGTCGCCGTCACGGCACGCATTACGACCGAAATGGAAGAACTGAAACGCTCGCAGAATTCGCCTTCCGTATGGAAGCTGCACGCTGATTCGCTTGTGGTGCTTGTCGATCTCGGCAAACGCTTGGCGGAGGCTGTTGACCGGCTCGCATTGGCGATCGGCCAAGACGCCGAAACGCAGGCAAATGGTGAATCTCTTCACAACTCTCTGGAAAAGCTGCGGGAAAAAACTGACCAGGCTGCACGGCTAGTTGGCGCCGCATAATCAGGTTTCCTGGGAAGAAAGAAAGGCGGCAGTTTGCCGCCCTTCATTTCTTGAATGAAGCAAATACCCAACACTAGTGAATGTCGAACTGCTCCTGGTGAAGCGCCGGATCAGACTTGATGATCACGGTTTTCTTCGTGAGCTCCTCCATCTCGTTCAGCAGGCGCGCATTATTCGCCTTCAGCGCCTTGGCGACCTCGGGATTCACGCGCAACATAACGTCGCTGTGCTCCAGATGCTTGGAGATCTTCCGCATTTCAACGTAGACCTCGTTGCAGATCGTACCGACTGATTTCACAAAGCCCGTCGACTGGCAATACGGGCAGGGTGACCCAATTGTCCGCTCGAGCGACTGTTTCACACGTTTTCGCGTGATTGCAACCAATCCGAAGTCGTTAAACTGAAGCACCTTGGATGGTGCGCGATCGGCACGCAGCGCTTCCTCGAGCGCCTGCATCACTTTCTGGCGATTGCGTCGCTCATCCATATCGATGAAATCGATGATGATGATGCCGCCCAAGTCGCGCAAACGGACCTGGCGCACGATTTCTCGGATCGCATCCACGTTCGTCTTGACGATTGTGTCTTCGAGACGCGCTGTCTTGCCGACATATTTTCCGGTATTGACGTCGATGGCAACCAGCGCTTCAGTCTGGTTGATCACGATATAGCCACCGCTCTTGAGCCAGACTTTCGACTTCAGCGCCTTGTTGATTTCCTCGTTCAAGCCGAACTGGTCATACAGCGGTGTCTCTTTCGTATAGAGCTTGACGCGTTTTACCAGACCCGGTTGAAAGCGATTCGCGAAACGAAGAATGCGCTCGTATTCCTGTTCGGTGTCGACCCAGATCACGGAGAAGTCTGAGCTGACCTGATCGCGCAACACGCGCTCCACGACATTCAGGTCATGATAGATCAGCGCCGGAGACTTGCTGCTCTCGGAGCGCGTTTTAATCTCGGTCCAGAGGTTCTTCAGGAAACGGATATCCGCGCGGAGTTCCTCGTCGGTTGCTCCCGCCGCAGCGGTGCGCACGATAAAACCACCGCCGCCATTTTCGCGCTCGCTCTGGATGATGCGCTTCAGCCGTTGCCGTTCTTCCTCGGATGCGATCTTGCGCGACACGCCGGTATGGTTCACGGTCGGCATAAAGACCAGGAAGCGTCCGGGCAGCGCAATGTGGCTGGTGATGCGGGCGCCTTTTTTCGCGATGGGCTCCTTGGCAATCTGGATCAGAATCTCCTGACCTTCCTTGAGCAGTTCGCTGATCTGGGGCACCACCTGATTTTCACGGCTGCGGAATCGTCGACCACCGCCGCGGCGTCCGCGGCCACGGTCTGAGCCACGATCAAAACCACGCTCGCGGCGCTGTGTCCGCTGCAATAATCTTGCTTCTGGCGCCGGAGCCCGAACTTCAGCGCTGGCGTCCACTGTGCCTTCGCCAATCGCCTCAGCCTCGAGCAGAGCTTCGGCCTCGGCCTGGGCTTCTTCGAGTTCCAGTTCTTCGGCTTCGCGCTCTTCGGCTTCAAGTGCTGCTTCCGACGTCGGCTCGCCATTTGCCAGTGGTTCACCCTCCGCCACCAAGCCTGAAGCTACTTCTAAGACAGCGGGTTCGGGTGCTTCTTGCCCCGCAGCCCGAGTTTCTTCTTCCATCTCTTCGAAGCCAGCGTCATCTCCATGTTGTTCCCCGTAAGCGTCTAGATCGGCCTCTTCTTCTTCTATTTCCTGTTCTTCCAGCATGCCGCGGGTAGCAGCAGATCCCGGAAGCTCTTCCTCGGTAGCGTGGGACGTTGCCTCTAACTCCGTCTCAAAAGCCGACTCGTGGCTCATCAGGACCGAGGAACTAGTGTCAATAACCTCACCGGCCGGGCGGCGGGATTCCGTTACTTCCGGCACGGAGTTGGAGACCGCAGAGGATTCCTCGACATACAACTCAGGCTCAGTCTCTGGCACGTGCTCATGCTGTTCGTGCAGTGGCTCGGCCACTTCAGCGGCGAAGATCGGCTCATCCTCCGGGAAGTTTGCGACAATTGATGATGGAATTTTCGGTTCTGCCGCGACAGTCTCAGCCGGTATCGCGGTCGCTTGGGCTTGCCTCTGATACTTGGAGATTGATTCGCCGGGCAACACGATCGGCTGATACCCCGGAGGCGGGCCGTAATCGTAATCATGCCCAACGCGGGTCGGAGTTGACGTTCGCTGAGGCCTAGAATCGTATCCGCTGCGTCCGGAGC
>Ga0075029_100001002_pt1 | contig 16192 bp, 11 predicted proteins | sample LitLauG_LLR_2013_FD_71391 | JGI IMG/M metagenome (GOLD analysis project Ga0075029, IMG submission 71391) | Freshwater sediment microbial communities from North America - Little Laurel Run_MetaG_LLR_2013 | ecosystem: Environmental > Aquatic > Freshwater > Creek > Sediment | place: USA...
CTGCGTTCTGCATGCGTATTTGCATCCGGCCGCAGAGCACCTCGCCTTCTCACATTTTCGCGATCATCTTGTATTGGAATCAATTCGCGTTTCAGGATCATCTTGTATTGGAAAATTCTCAAGAACACAGCCGGGATTGGCCGTGATACATTGGCAGCGTATGGATCAGAATCATTCGAACGATCTGACTTTCGGCCGGCGGAGCTTTCTCAAGACGACAGGGGCCGGCATTGGCGTTGCGGGCATCGCTCTGGCGCCGGCACAGCCGGCGGCGGCGAGCCCCCTAACGGAAAAACAGAAACTGGACCGTATCGCGTCCAACACGTGGCCGCTGCGCCACATATTCAAAAGCCGCATGAGTTTCGGGACCAATCCCCGCGCGGCGGAGATGAAGAAGAAGTATGGCGAGATCACCATGCTCGACATGCCCCAGTTCACCAAAGACAACTTCCCGGGCGTGACCCACATGGATCTGTTTTCCGGACTATTCGGCGATGTCACCGACGACAGCATGTACGTCGAGGTGCCCCTGCTGGTGGGCACAGCCACGCGCACCTCGCGGGAATTCGACCCATCTAGCACATCGGGCAAAGCGTGGCTCACTAAACTGGCGAACAAAATGGCGGCTACGGGCACCAGGTGCCAGCACATCTCCAACAACGCGCCGCGCGATATCTGTGAGCTGGATGCGGAGAAGCGCAAGGCGGGAATCGAGGTCGCCAAGAAATGGCTGGACGGCGCAAAGATCATCGGGGCGAAATCGATGCGGGTGAACAGCGGCGGGCCGCGGCTTGCGCCGGTCCCAGTGGCTACTGCCGATTACCCGCGGAACAACGAAATCGAAAAGTACCTGGCGAACTGCATCGAATCGTTCAAGGAAATGGCCGACCACGGCGCCAAGGCCGGGGTCAAGGTCACCCTGGAAAACCACTGGGGTCTGACGGCCAATCCGATCAACATCCGAATCATCGTGGACGCGGTGAACAGCCCGTTCTGCGAAGCCTCGCCCGATTTCTGCAACTGGGAGCATGAGTACCTGATGTACAACGGGCTGAAGTCGCTGGCGCCCTACGCGCACACCAATGTTCATGCCAAGTACTGGAATCGCTGGAAGGACAACGACGTGAAACGATCCGTAAAGATCATGATGGACGCCGGTTTCCAGGGGACATTCGCCCTGGAGTACGAAGACGGACCGTGGGATGGCGTGGAGGGCTCGAAATACCTGTACAAGGAAGTATTGGCGGCGCTTTAGAAGTTTGGAATGGAGCGGGAGACGGGGATCGAACCCGCGACCAACAGCTTGGAAGGCTGTGACTCTACCACTGAGTTACTCCCGCTGGTCCTTCACCATTCTACCAGCGCCGGTGGTCGCGCGCGATAGTGTCAATCGACTCGGTCTGGCTCAGCCCAGTTTGTCCCAGTCGAACGGGAGTGATGTGGGCCTGGCTGAGAATCCTCGGGCTTAAGCTGTCCCGACCTCGCCCTCAATCATCCTGATGTAGGGAGGTCGCGACACCCGCGGCGATTCGAGGTAAAGCTCAATTGCCTCCTTCAACTTCAAGTTGCTCTAGTGCCTCGGTTGCGGTTTCACCGGGCTGGCAACGTCGGCTCCCAGGCATTGGGACACGTACCACTTCCCCTCTCGCCAACGAAGCTTATCCCGATGCCAGTGCTACGGTAGGGATTGGCGCAATATGACCGACTACCCCATCCTCAACGCGCTGATCTTCGCCGGTCTCGGCGTGTTGGCGTTCGTGGTGGCGTTTTCGCTGGTAATCAAGCTGGCGCCCGTCGATCTCTGGAAGGAAATCAAGCAGGAGCGCAACGTGGCCGCGGCCATCCTGGCCGGCGCGGCCGCCCTGGCGCTGGGCTGGATCATCGCTGCGACCATGCACTGAGCCGCCGCAGCCTCTGTACTACTAAATCTTTGTTTCTTTGCGCAGTGCGACGATTCTCTCATGCCGCTTTGGGGAGCTGATTGAGTTGATGGACGCTGGCTCGAGCCGTGGTCAAAACAGCCACCAGGATGGCGCGTCCCGGTTCCGTGACCTGATAACGGTGGGTGCGAGGTACCTTCTGGATCAGTCCATGAGCCCGCAATAAGCGGAGCTTTCGGCTGATGGCCGAGGAACGGCGCCGCCGATCCTCGGGCCACTGGGCTTCGGTGGGGTTCAGCAGTTTCTGCAGATCGCGATTGCGGAAACCGTTGATCAAGAACTCTCCCCGGTTGATGGCCGTGAGCAGTTCCTTGTCATCGCCCCAGGGCCGCAGGCCGCGCACTTTCCGCCCACCCCAGGGGGTAGGCTTCTGAATGCCCGCCGTCAGTTCTTCCACGCTGCGGCTGTCGTCCACGCTGGCCAATGCGTTCAGCAATCGCTCGTTGGCTTTCTGCGACACCTCGGCACGGCGATGCAGATCGGCGATCCCCTTACGCATACTCCGCCATTGCAGATCCTCTTCCGGCCCTCCCTCTTTGGACCGGTAGGCCCGGAAGTCTTGGACCGTGTTGATGGTGGTTTCCGCTCCTCGCAGCACACTGCCCATCTCGCTGTATGCCTTGTCGTAGAACTTGGCCGAATTGCCATTCATCCGATACTTGACTCGCTCGCCCTCCTGGCGGCGTTTCAGATCCGTTTCCAGCGTCCCGCCGAAATTGGCCGGAATGGCTCCCGACTGGTTTACCTTCCGGCCGAAGTAGCGCATCACGTCGGCGCTGGCATACGTCAGCATGCCGTGTCGTACCAGCAGCGGCATCAGCCGCGGCAAAAACTCCGCCTGACGAAACACGATGTCGGTGGCCCATTCGGACTGATGACACGTCCAGTAATAACTGGCCGGATAGTGTTCGAAGAGACTGGCGTGCAACGGGTTCAACTCGCCCGCCAAACCGTTTAAGAACTCGGCCCAGTGGATCTCCAGTTGCCGCTGCATCAGTTTCTGAGCTTCTTCGTAGTCCTCGATCCACACGAAGCAGTTGCCCTGCTGCCGGTACTTCAACCCTTGTTGCTCCATTTGCCGGGCCAACCATTCCCGTCCATTCAGACCCACCTGAATGTGGAACGGGAACCAAGTCTGGATACGCGCATACATCCATCCCACTTGCGGATGGATCTGGTATTGGTAAACCACCTGGCAGGGCTTCACGCGGCGCACCAAGTGCGTGCCCCGGTGTTCGAACGAAGGACTCGGTTCCACACTGCTGAGTGCGCAAAACAAACCGCTTTCGATTTTTCGCTTGGCCGCCATGGTCCGCGCGATCTCGTCCTTGTTCGCCGCCGGGTTACGCAAAAACTCGACCGGTAGTCCCCGGCTCTCAAACGGTTGGATGCTCGCCTGCTTCACCTTCTGGCTGACGCGCTTCACGTGATCCAAGTAATCCTTGAACAGGATGTGGTTCTGCCAGAGGTATTGCTCCATCCCCTGCGCTACCAGGGACTGCAAACTCTCATCCCAGTAGCCGTAGTTCAGCCGTCGTAGCGAACCCCGCAACACCAGGCGGTCGAAGCCGCTCAGCGTTCCCTGAATCTCGTCCCGGCATTTGTTGATAAACTCTTGCATGGCGTTCTCCGTATTGTGCAGCGTGCCGGTGATTTCGAACCTCAACGACACGATAGTACCAATGGAGAACGCCAATCCTACATGTACTCAGTTTGCGGCCATGCCGCGCTGTGCCCCAAAGGGTAGACTCCGGAGCGCGGCGCATTCGACGTTGGTCCGTCAGCCGGAATGCCGGCCCTTTCCGGGCGCGAGTCCGCCCGCGCGGCCGCTATTGCACGGCAACGTACAGTTTCTGCGTTCCCGGCACACCGTTCAGCGTGATCGTCAACGGCGCCGCGTTATTCGCGGGAATGTTCGGCATCACGACGTTGAATTGGTACAGGCCGATGGTGTTCGGCGCCAGGCCGGCATAGTTCACGATCGCTTCCGTCCCGCCAATGAACAGATGGAAATCCGAGGCAAGCCCGTTCGTCTGCTGGACAATCTGGCCCGCGGGGGTGTCCGGCACTACCCGCCCAAAGCCCACGCCGTATAGTGTGATGATGTCGCCGGCTTGCGCGGGCCTCGCCGGGATGCCGGCAACCGCGCCTTGTGGGAGAACGAAGGTGGCGTTGTCGGGAAAAACCGCCGCGGCGTACGCCAGGCCGTTGACCGCGAATGCCAGCGGCGCCAACAGCCCGGGTTGCTGCGCGTTCACTTGGATCGAGTAGAGCTGGCTCGCGATGCCGTTCGCGCTCACCACGACAGGCTGCTCTCCGGTAAGGACCGTCGAGGGCACTTGAGCATTGATCTGGGATGGGCTGACGTAGTCAAGGAAAGCGGCCTGCCCGCCGATGGTGACGGTGGTCCCATCGAGTGACGTGGGCGCGTTCGCGCCATGGAAATCGGCGCTGGCCCAAGGCCGCGAATCGGACGCCAAGAGGGCCCCGTAGATTTCGACCCACGAGCCGGGAGCGATCGCGTTGAACCGCCCAAATTCGCTCGCGGTCACTACTGCGCTGATCAACGGCGCCGCAATCAGGGTCAGCGCCGTTTGCGTCGTGTAGCCCCCATAAGTCGCGGTGACGCTGGCCGACGCATTGGTGCTCACTGCGCCCACCGTCACCGGAAAAGAGGCCGTGGTGGACCCGCCCGGCACCAAGACCGCGGCCGGCACTGTAACCGCACTCGAACTCGCCGAAAGAGTCACCTGAGCGCCGCCCGGCGGCGCCGCGGCGCTGAGCGTGATCGTCCCCTGGAGACTGCCCGCGCCGGTCACCTGGGGTGCGGAAAGCGTCAGGCTCTGCACTCGCAGCGGCGGCGGCGGAATCTGGTAAATCCACGCGGCGCCGACGCCGATGGGCCCCCCGCTACCAGGACCGTGGTCGCCGGGGCCGCCCACGATGGCGGTCCGCCCGTCAGCGGACAACGCTACGGAATAACCCAGCAGTGACTGTCCAACATAATCCGAACTGACGAGTTTGCTCCCCTCCTGGCTCCACGTGCCGGCGAAGCGCGTGAACACCCAAGCCGCGCCAATGAAGTTGTTGTCGTAATGCCCACCAATGATCGCGGTGTTGCCGTCGGCCGAGAGCGAAACGGATTGACCTTGTTCCGCACCGGGATAACGGCCCCCGGTGGCCACGACCGCCCCCACGGCGCCCGTGCCCACCAACTTGCTCCCCTGTTGGGTCCACACCCCGGCCGAACGCGTGAACACCCAGGTAGCCCCGGAACCTTGCCCGTCAAAATACCCGCCCACCATGGCCGTGATTCCATCGCCCGACAGCGCCACGGATTGGCCCAGGTGAGCGCAGGCGCACACAGAACCTGTGCCCACCAGTTTGTCGCCCTGCTGGGTCCACACACTGGCGCTCGAACGCGCGAATACCCACGCCGCCCCAAGAAAACGGTTATCGCCGGGTGCGCCCAGGATGGCGGTGTTGCCGTCGGCGGACAAACCCACGGACCAGCCTTGAATGGCGACGACGGGGGCTCCTGTGACGGGATTCGGAACCACAACCGCGCCCGTACCCACCAACTTACCTCCCTGTTGGGTCCATACACCATGGGAACGATTGAACACCCACGCCGCGCCGGTTCCGTAGAACGCTTGGAACCCGCCGTAATATCCGCTCGGATGGTCGTCGTTAGGCCCGCCAACGATCAAGGTATTGCCGTCGGCCGAGAGCGCAACCGAAAACCCTTGGTTCGCATCACCGGCAGCGCCCGTGCCCACCAAGGTGTTCCCCTGTTCGCTCCATAGGCCGCCGGCGACCGTGTACACCGCCGCTCCTGCCCCGGTTCCCAAGACTGCGGTGTTCCCATCGGCCGAGATTGCCACGGCGCTTGCCCATGGGGCGATCTTCCCCAGTTCTTTCCACACGCCGCCAGAGCGCGTGTATACCCACACCCCCACACCGCCACCGACGATGGCCGTGTTCCCGTCGCCGGAAATCGCCACCGAGTAACCTTGCCCTGTAGTCAAATTCGAGTTGACAGACTCCATTCCCACCAGTTTTCCGCCCTGTTGAACAATCTGGGCGGAAATGGAAGGCAGATAGCTTGTGGTCAGCAACAGAAGGACCGGACAGCGGCCAACAACAGCGCCGGGCTTCATAGACAGGGACAATAGCACGCCTGCCGGGCGCACACCAGTCCTATTCGTCCTACACGTCCTACAGGGCTAAGTACGGCGTTGCGGAAGTCGGTCGGTGCGTCGAAAGGTAGCTTGCTGACGCCGATCTGGTCGTTGCCGCGTCCGCCGATGCCCACAATTGTCCTGTGTCACTTGAGGTCAAGCGTAGCCCAGCCGGTCCGGCCAGGTTCTTTGCCGCTGCGTGGATGACGTCCCGTACGCACTCGCGATGAAGCCGCGACCGGCGAATCCGTTTGGGTGTACAATCGCGCAAGAGGAAAGCCATTGGTTCCTGTTCCGGTTAAGTCTGGGGATGAATTTCGAAAAACACCTTTTTATCAGCTACGCTCACGTGGACAACATGACCACGCCGGACGATCCCCGGGGGTGGGTCGCGCGGTTTCATGAGTATCTGGAGTCTTACCTAAGCACGAACATCGGCGCGACGGCCCGGATCTGGCGCGATGAGAGGCTGCGCGGCGACGATGTTTTCGCCAAGGAGATCTTCAAGCAGTTCCCCCAAACCGCCGTGCTCGTGTCCGTTATCTCGCCGCGCTACCTGGAGTCCAAGTGGTGCCTGGACGAAGTTGTGGAATTTAGTAAGGTTGCCGCCCGCACCGGCGGACTCATCATCGACGACAAGTCCCGTATCCTCAAGGTGATGTTGAAGCCCGTGCCCCCGGAACGTTTGGAGGCCTTTCCCAGCGTGATGCGCGATATGATCGGCTACGAGTTCTACCACGAAGCCGAAGGCCGTCGTGTGCTCCCGCTGGACCCCGCCTTTGGAAGTGGGGAAGCTTACCGCCGAAACATTTATTTCCTGGCGGAAGATATTGCGGACCTGGTTCGCAAGCTGAGTGAACAAGCCGACACCCCGCTTGCTACGCCTGCCCCAGCCGCTAAACCTGCCGTTTATTTGGCCGAATCGAGCTATGACCGCGCGGAAGATCGGGAGCGGCTCCGCGGAGAACTGCGCGCGCATGGCTACATGATCGTCCCGGACCAGCGCATGCCCGAACTCGAACGCGAATACATGGCCGAAGTCACCCGGTTGCTCAGCCAATGTCAACTCTCGATTCACATGATTGGCTCCGTGCGTGGCAAGTCGCCGGACGGTCCGAGCCAAAAGTCTGCGATCCAGATCCAGCAGGAACTGGCCGTGCAGCAGAGCAAGGAACGCCGATTGGAGCGGCTGATCTGGCTACCCGCCGATACCCGTTCCGACCAGCCCGATCACCAGGCTTTCCTGGATGCCTTACGCGGCAACGCCGAGATGCAACGCATGGCAGACTTGATCGCCGGCGATCTGGAAGAGCTGAAGAGCGCGGCGCGGGCGGCATTGAAGCGCATCGAGGATCCGAAGCCGCAAACTACGATTGCGCCCGATTCCGGACCGCCCACCGTCTATCTCATCTGCGTGGAGGACGATGTGGAGGCCGCGGTACCCCTCATGGAATGCCTGGGGGAAAAAGGTTATAACGTCGAGCTTCCCGTCTTCACGGGCGACTCCGCCTCCGTGCGCGAAGCTAACGAAGCAGTGGCGATGGCTTGCCGCGGCGCACTCCTGTTTTTCGGCGCCGGTGATGGCGCCTGGCGCAAGCACCAGCTCAGCGAATTAACCCGGGTTCAAGGATCGCGCCGCGACAATCCCCTGCGCGCGAATTTCACTTATCTCGCGGCGCCGGACACCACGGATAAGAAGGTGCCGCGGTTCAAGAAGGAGTCCAACCTCATCGACGGGATCGCCGGCTTCCAACCGTCCTTACTGGCGCCGTTCCTCAAGGCCTTGGTATGACCAGCCGATCGCCCATGCTGGATGCCATTCCGGCGCGCGTGAACAACCCGTTTCCCGGACTGAGGCCGTTCCGCGAGGAAGAAGAGCACCTGTTCTTCGGACGGGAGCACCAGGTCGATGCCATGGTGGATCGGCTCTCCACCGCGCGTTTCCTGGCCGTGGTGGGCACTTCCGGCAGCGGGAAATCTTCGCTGGTGAATTGCGGTTTGCGTCCGGCCTTGCATCGCGGATTGATGTCGGCAGCCGGTTCGTCGTGGCGTATTGCGCAGTTCCGCCCCGGCGGCGAACCGATTCGATCGATGATCTCCGCCATGTCTCACGATGGCGTGCTGTTCACGAACTACCAGGGCTCCATCGCGCTCGAAGAGATCGTGGATACGCACTTGCGCCTGAGCAAGCGCGGGCTGATCGATCTGTTCCGCAAAGCCCGCCTGCCGCAGGGCACGAATTTGCTGGTGGTGGTGGACCAATTCGAAGAGCTGTTCCGCTATGCGCGATTGGGCGCGGCCGCGGAGGCCATCGCGTTCGTGAACCTGCTGCTCGAAGCGCGCCAACAGCCGTCCTGTCCCATCTACGTGGTGGTGACGATGCGGTCGGATTTTCTAGGCGATTGTTCCCAGTTCCATGGGCTGCCCGAGGCCATCAACGCAGGCCAGTATTTGGTGCCCCGCATGACCCGCGAGGAGCGCCGGGCAGCCATCGCCGGGCCTGTGGGAGTCGGTGGCGCGGAAATCGACCCCGCGCTGCTGACGCGCGTGGTCAACGACGTTGGCGACAATCCGGACCAGCTCTCCATCTTGCAGCATGCCTTGAACCGGACGTGGGCCTACTGGTCTCACCAAGGGCAGGGTGCCGGACCGCTGGAAATCCGGCACTATGAGGCCATCGGCGCCATGGCGCATGCGCTCGATCAGCATGCCGAAAAGGCCTATGCCGAACTCGCAACGCCGCGGCGGCAGCAGATCTGCGAGAAGATTTTTAAGGCGCTTACCGACAAAGGGACGGACGCCCGCGGAATCCGGCGTCCCACCACCTTTCAGGAACTTTGCGCTCTGGCGGAGGCAGAGCCGTCGGAAGTGTCCGGCGTGATCGAAGTCTTCCGTAAGCCCAGCCGGTCTTTCCTCATGCCGCCGGAGGGTGTGGCCCACCAGCCGCAGAGCATTATCGACATCTCGCACGAGAGCCTGATGCGGGTTTGGAACCGGCTGAATCAGTGGGTTGACGAGGAGGCGGAGTCGGCGTCCCAGTACCGCCGGCTGGCGGAGAGCGCCGCGTTACACGCGCGGGGCGGAGCCGGACTGATGACGGATCCCGAACTGGCTCTGATGCTCGACTGGCGCGACAGAGCTCAGCCCAATGCCACATGGGGGGCGCGCTATCATCCCGGCTTTGCCGAGGCGTTGGCGTTTCTGGAAGAGAGCCGCAAGGCCCGGGATGCCGCCATCGAAGCGGAAGAACGGCGCCGCCGAGCCGAGAGCCAGGCAGCCATGGCGCGAAAGTGGGTGACCTGGCTGGTTGCGGCGCTGCTCTTGGCAGTGGCGGCTGCCGGCTGGGCGCTTGTGTCCTATTTCAGCGCGGAAGCAAAAAGGCGTGCGGCTAACTTGGAGACACAGCGGGCCGAGCAGCAGACAGGGATGGCGAATGACCAGCTGAAGAAAGCCCTTGTCCTCCAAGCGAACGCGACGAAAGCTGCAGCGGATGCAACGGCGGAGATGCACCTGGCTCGCGCGAAAGAGGCGGAAGCCGAGGGGGCGGTTCGTACCGCGGCCTTCCTTCGGCTGCGAGATCAGGCGCTCAAACCCCTCACGCCGGCAGACCGGGCACTCTCGTTATTGTTGGCGGCAAGGAGGTACGCTTCCTCCGATAAGGAACGGGACGATACGGCGTTCGATATTTGGGGCCTGATCCCCGGCTTCTCGACCGGCACCGCGGGGAACGTCTTGGCGCTCGCACCCGATCGGCGGCAGGCGCTCGTTGACCGGGGCAACGACCTTTTCTTGTTGGACTCACGGGGCGCCGCACAAGAATGGAAACTCGACGGGATTCGGCAGGAGGAGATCGACATAACACGTTTCAGCCCGGACGGCTCGCACATGGCAATCCAAACCAAGAGCGGCGGCGTCCGGGTCTGGGATTTGAAAGCCGGTTCCCATCGCCCTGTCGTGATTGCGCAAGACGGCCATCATATCGGGATCGCGTCGCTTGCCTTTAGCCCGGGCGGCGACGCACTCATCATCGCCAGTGCAGACGCTATGGGCCGGGTTTGGAGCTTAAAGGATGGGGAACCACTGGCGGGCCCATTTTCGCTCGGATCGAGCACAGCCGGAATCGCCGTCAGCCCCGACCCCGCCCAACACCAGCTTGCCTCGGCTGCGGGGAATACTGCGCTATTGGATTTTGGCACAGGGAAACCCTTGGGGGGGCACATGGGTCTCAGCGCCAAAGCGGTCGCGTACTCCTCCACCGGTGACGCGCTCGCCGTCGTGGACGCGAACTTGGTGGCGGTTTTCAAACCCCCGGCCGCTGACGTACCGATCCCGGTAACGATTCCTCTCGCGGGTCAAGAGCGCCTGGAAGAAATCGCGTACCAGCCAAATGGAAAGTATCTGGCTGTAACCGATACCGCGGGCCGGATCTGGCTGGTCGATTCGGAATCCCGCACAGCCACCGGCTTTCCTCCGCCGGCTCCCTTACCTGGTTCACCGGTCAACCGCGCCGGCGTACCCCTCGCGGGTGGAGTGGTGGTCGCGTTCAGCCCGAGCGGCAAGTTCTTGGCCGCCGGATACAGCAACGGCAGAGTCGCGCTTTGGGACGTGGAGGAAATGCGGAAGGCCGCTCCGAAGACTGGAAGCCTGGCTGAACTGAAACCGAAGCAGGAATACGATGCCAAGATCAACAGGATCACAGGCGTCGTCTCCCGATCGGAACTCACATGGGCGGTACTTAGCTCCGCCGGGGATCTGCGGGTCCTGAACTTCGCCAAGGATCCTCCTGAAGACACTGCCTTCAACGACCCCGCCCGGTCCGACCATATCGTTCGCATCGCCGCGCAAAAGGACCTGATTGCCGTTGCCCGGGCCAGCGGCTCGGTTCAAGTGCTACGGCAAATTGACGGCCCGCCCGTCCAGAATCTCAGTCCCGCGAACGCCATCGCCCTCGGCGATCGCAGGATCGCGGTCCTCTTGGGCAAACGTGATTTGCACGTGCGCGATCTATCGAGCGGCGACGAGGTATTTCTAAAACCGAATGGCGACATATCATCGCTGGTCTTCTCAGCGAGGCGATTGCTGGCGGGCCGATCCGACGCCGATCCGGACGACCCGACCCACGCCAAGATTCTAGCCTGGGATCTCAATAACCTCGCGCTGGATCCCGTGGCCTGGAAGATCCCAGCCGGAGGAGTGCACGGGCTCGCGACTGCCGGTCAGGGCGATGCCGAGGTGTTGGCGGTTGCCCAGGACAATCACTTGCGCCAGTGGAGACTTTCCACCCTGGCCGCTCAGAACGCCGCCACACCTCTAGATGACTTCGCCACGGACCTGACCGGACCGATGCAGATCGTGATGAATGCCGATGGCTCACGAGCTCTGCTTTCGGATGCGAGAGGGAATTGGAGGATGGCCTCACGGGGCCAAGGCCTGAGACCTCTGCATGACGCCGGAAAGGGGGCAGCTTATCGGTACCCGGGATTTTCGCTCGACGGCAAAAGCCTGCTGTTCATCGACGGCCAAGGGGTCTCAAGTAAGCCCCTGGAGCCCGAAGAAGCGGTCAAGTTGGCGCAGCGCTTCCCGCTGCGTGAGTTGACAGCCAAGGAATGCTTGGAGCTGATTGGGGCCAAGACGTGCCCGGCAAGCCTGCAAGCGCCGGCTACCCTTCCAATCAGGATTAAGGCAGGAACAGACATGTACCTGGATCCGGACGGCAACCTCTGGCTCCCGGACACTTACCATACCGTGGGTACTCTCAATCCGCGGCCGGAGCACATCGCCGCCACGAAGACAGAGTTCGTCTACCAGGCGGAGCGGTGGAAGCAAGGGTCGGTGACCGTGACCATCTTTGGGGTTCCACCGGGCCACCGGACGGTGGTGCTCAAGTTCGCCGAACTTTTTTACGGTGTCGACGAAAAAGGCGAAGCGGCCGGCAAACGCGCCTTCGATATCGATATCAACGATCAAGTGGTGGAAAAGGCCTTTGATGTGGCGGAACGTGCCGGTGGCCCGCTGAAGGCGGTGGACGTTCGGTATCCCGTGGAGGTCGGCCAGGATGGCAAGGTTGTCATCAAGTTCATCCACGCCAAGCCTGCGAAGGGCGACTCCAACAGTAACAACCCCAAGTACAACGCCATCGAGATTCACTAAGGACAGGCTTTCGCAAGAATGGAGCCACAAGTGGCTCCCAGAGGTTGTGATGAAACCTTTGTCAGTTCGGTTGATTACATTACACTTACCTTCGGGCTGGCGAGGCGGCGGGAGTTGCCTGGTTTTGCCGCGTTGTTGAGTATGATTAGTTGACTCTAGCAGCTTCACACCGGCAGCACGTTGAACCTCGCCAACTCCCAGAGGGCTAAGAGTCACTTTTGTCCTCGCGCCCTATGACGACCTCCCCCGTTTCAGCTGCAGACTTCTGTGAGCTTTCGGTAAGCCTGCATGACGTAGCCTGCCCGTAGCTGGTAACGTCGGTGCCAGTCCCGGCAAAGGGACGGAGGACCGACGATGACCACCAACACCCTGCCTGAAGTTCCTACCGGAATGCAGAGAGTTTATCGGCGCCTTGAGCGCTGGCGGAGTTCGCACCAAGGCCGCTTGCCAATTCCGGAGGCGTTGTGGGCATCTGCCGCGGAGATCGCTCGGGAGCACGGAAGGGCCCATGATCGACATGTTGGTCGTGGCTGTTGCTGTGGAATCCGAGACGTTCCAGGAAGGGGCCAGGTCGATATGCCTGGCGGCCCTGACCATCGCAGCGGAAGGCGGAAAGGCCGACGTTGCGAAGCCTCTGCACGGCCTGGGGCCGGGCGTGTTTGAAATAGCGTTGCCGTTCAAGGGCGATGCGTTCCGCGTGGTCTACGCGGTACAGCTCGCCGATGAAATCTGGGTGGTTCGTGCGTTCCAGAAAAAAGCCACGCGGGAGGGCAAGACGCCGCAACGCGAAATCGACCTGATCAAGGACCGCTTGAACAGCCTTAAGGAGATGCTGCGATGAAAACCGAAAAGCTGGAAGTGGTGCGGGGAAGCGGCAATGTGTTCCGCGACCTCGGGCACAAAAACGCAGACGCGGAGCAATTCAAGGGTATCCTGGCCGCCCAAATTATCAAGGCGCTCGACCGGGAACACCTGTCCGTGCGAGCGGCGCATAATCGAACCGGCATTGCGGCGGCCGACTTCTCGCGCATCCGCAACGCGGACCTCGGACGGTTCACCGTGGATCGCCTCCTGTCGATCATCAACCGGCTCGGCTCGCGCGTGGAGGTGAAGGTGCGGTTGCACCGCGTGGAAACCTTCGCGAAAGAAGCACGGCCATAAAGATGTGGGGAACAATCCGGGCCGATGGTCACTCATTCTTGCGCTCGTGAGGATGGAGCGCTAACCCGCTACGAGCTGTTCCGGCATCCAATGGAAGGCCTCGATCACTGCGCCCGAATCGCTTGTCCGGGCGCCACGCCCTCCTGCAATTTGCCGTCGCGAACCACGAAGGTGCCCTCCACCAGAACGTATCGAAAGCCTTCGGAATACTGTGCCGGGTTTTCGAAAGTGGCCTTGTCGATCACATGCTCCGCATCGAACACGGCAATGTCTGCATCCGCTCCCGCTTTCAGCCGGCCCTTCTGGCGCATCTGCGGCGACATGGCTTCGAGCCGTTGCGCCGGCTGTAGGGAAGCCTTACGAACGGCATCCATCAGGGATATCGCTTTCTGCTCCCTCACGTATCGCCCGAGCACGCGGGCGTAGGTGCCGGCGCCGCGGGGGTGGCCCTTGCCATCGGTGATTCCGCCATCGCTGGCGATCATCACCAGAGGGTTCGCGATGGCCGTCCGCACCATCTCCTCCGTGTTATGGAAGATCACCACTCCTCCGCCCTGCTTGCGGTAGCGCTCGAACGATTCCGCCGTGAGCCGTTCGCCAGTCGCGTCCCATTGCAGGTCGGAATAGGTCGCTCCCAGCTTCTCTTGCCAGCCTTGGTCAAACAGTGCCGATTCTAACCGCGTATGGGCCGCAATATAAGGGTAGGCTTCGGTCGTGATGTCCACCCCGCGAGCGCGGGCGCCTTCGATCATCCGCAGGGCTTCCGGTGTTTTCTTCACGGCCATGCTGTTGAGGTGCACAACATGGAGCGAGGCGCCGGAAGCAGCGGCATCCGCGATCACTTCCTGCAGCGACTCGATCACGCCCGGAACCCCGCCGCCGGCATCGCGCATGTGAACGAAGACTGGCCGCTTCCACTTCGCCATCAGATAGAACAGGTCCAGGATCTCCTCGGCGCTGGCGGTGGGAGTGTAAGCCAGACCCAAGCCCAGTCCCAACGCGCCTTCGTCCAGTCCCTTTTGCACCGCCGCCGCGATTGCCTTCCGTTCTTCCGACGTGGCCCGGCGGTTCATGGCGGTATCCCGCGGCAGGAAGGCGCCCGTGTCCTTCATGATGGCCATCCGCGCCGGGATGTGCCCTGAGCTGGCGCCGAAGTGGATCAGGGCCTTGCGCTGCCGCGCCGCATACCACTCGCTTACGGGCGAGACACCGACTTCCAGTTCCAGCGCGGTCGTGACGCCGTCCATCGCCTTGTAGCGGTAGTTCTCCGGCGTTTGCCCGTGCGAGTGCAGGTCGATAAATCCGGGCGCGACGGTCAGCCCGGCGGCATCGATTTCGACCTTGCCGCGCACGGGCCGCGTGGAGATTGCGGCTACCTTCTTGCCGGTGATGCCGACGTCGCGAATTCCATCCAGCCCCGATTCCGGATCGAGGACCCGGCCCCTATGCAGGACGATATCGTAGGTTTGCGCGGCCAGCAGCGACGGGAGAAAGTAAAATATGAATCGCATCCTGCAACCAGTGTAGTGGTTGGCGGCCGGGCTACCGGCGCCCCACCGCCAGCAGATGGGGGCTGACCCCGGTCAGCCCGGGTTCCCGTTCTACCCGCCGCGTCGCATCCAGCAGCCGCTTCCTCTGTGCCTCGTCCGCCCATGCCTCGTCGAAGTCCTTGGCCAGCCACGCGGGGCCTTCCACAGGCAGCAGATCCTCCACCGTGAATCCCGCTTCTTCCATCTCGTCGCGTAACTCCTGCGGCAGGTGCATATAGGCCGTTGTGAAGTATAGCGGGTCGCCGCCCGGATTGCGGTGTTGACCCTCGTCCAGATTCCGCCGCAGGATCGGCGCCAGATTGGGATCGTTTAGGAGCCCAAGCACGAGCGCAGCCATGAGGGACGCATACCGGCAGATGCCCGCCGCGAACACCACACCGCCTGGACGCAGCACGCGCCGCACCTCGGCCAACGCCTTGACTCGACATTTGCGCTCGGTCAAATGGTAGAGAGGGCCCATCAGCAGGACGGCGTCCGCGCAAGCGTCCGCATACGGCAGCACTCGCGCATCGCCCTGCACGACCGGGGTCACGCCCGCGGCGCGCGCCAGAGCGGCGTGCTTGTACACCAGGTCGAGTAAATACGCGCGGTATCCCACCGACGACAGCCACGCGCTGTAGATCCCGGCCGCGCCGCCGATATCGAGCACCACTGCCGGTGGGTGCGGGAGGTGCCGGTGCAGGATCTCCTGGGAGCGCGCGAATTCCAGCGCGCCCCATCCGGTGCGCAGTCGCGCCTCCTCCGAAACGCTCTCGTAATGTGCCGTCACCTGACCCATCGACCGCCGCCCACCCCGGCCACCCGGGATTCTTGTTCCCCTGGCCCTCTTCGCAGCCGTCACCGCCAATTCAAAAATATTTTCTCCAGCAATTTCAACAGATTACGGACTTTCGGCTGCTAAACCCTTGGACCCCGTCTGTTAAAGTGCGATCGGGATGAAGAATTGCTCCCAGTCCGCCGTTCCGCTGAGTTCCACGCCCGGCGCCGCCACCAGTGCGCCCATCCCGAAAGATCCCCCGCACGGGACAAAAATGTCCCGTCTCATCGCACCTATTCCGTTTGTTTTCAGCAAACCCACCATCAAAAACGGGACATTTATGTCCCGTTTTTGCCGTTCCCGCGACCCCGACCACCGGCCCCGGCCGATTCCTCAACGGCCACTCGAAGCCGTAACCACCCGGTCCAGTTCCCCGGTCGCGCCCTGGATGGC
>Ga0075029_100001004_pt1 | contig 16183 bp, 19 predicted proteins | sample LitLauG_LLR_2013_FD_71391 | JGI IMG/M metagenome (GOLD analysis project Ga0075029, IMG submission 71391) | Freshwater sediment microbial communities from North America - Little Laurel Run_MetaG_LLR_2013 | ecosystem: Environmental > Aquatic > Freshwater > Creek > Sediment | place: USA...
TTTAAGCCAGCGTTCGTCACCTTGAACTTAATCCGCCGGAAGTCGTCAAAGGGGCCCCGCACAACGAGCGTGTCATGGTCAGCAGTGAAGTTGGCTTCCAATGTTCCGATCACCTGCCAACTCCCGGGACTCCCCGCACGGGGAGTAACCACCTTCTGGGCGTACACCTGGCCACCCAAGGCCAATGCTACTGCTGCCACAATCATCAAGATCAGCGTGGGAAACTTAATGGTCCTCTGATTAGCCTTGTTCGATTGGACTATCATGAATGGGCTCACTGTTCTCCTCTCTCTTCTGTGTCCTTGTACTGGCCGTTAAAGCGCGCAGGCACGCCACCCCACCGAGCGCCAGGAAGTGACAACTGTCCACGTGAGATCGCACTCCCAGAGTGGCGGGTTAGCAACCGAAGCTGGAATCCCTCTGCAAGAGGGCAGTGGACACCTCTTGTACTTGCACGGGTGATGCCGCCGCGACGTACCCATGCGCCCGTTCTTAAAGGCTTATTTCTCCTTGAATTTCGAGCTTGTTCTTCGCAGGAGAGTGGCTGCAAGGACCTTGTCTGCCCGAGATTTCGGAGCGTCCACGATATTTCGGAGTTCTGACAGTGCACGAAATACTAGCTGGCGAGCGCTCGCCGAGGATGTTACAGAGGCAGCGGCGCATGAGTGTGGTAACGAAGCTACTGGCAAGAGCCGTCGTCAACAAACTGGTTGGCGGTAGCCATAGTGGCTAGTGAACGCCCACAAGCACGGATTTTCTGATCAAGGGGGTCGGTGTCAAGAGAGCCTGGTGCGATATAGGTCCTGGATTTAGTCATCTGAAGATACTTGTCACTCAAATCGCGCATGTTGTTGAATTCTTTGGCAAGGAAAGGAAGGACATTCTTGTCCGAAGGTGTGTTCACGGCGAGCGAAGCGAGTCGGAGAGCCTGTTGTGCTTGAGTGCGGTTTGCTGTGAGCCAGTCTTCTGCGATAGGAAAACTGCGATCGATGGCGTTTTTCAAAGCTGCGTGCCATTCCCGCATCTGGGCCATCGCTTCTATTCCCGCAGTCACAAAGTCCTTGGAGAAGCCCGCAGCGGGGGCGGCCGATGTGGCAGCGGCGGCGGAACCGGGCAAGGTCAAGACAATTTGATCGCTGTTGAAGCTGACCGAGCTTTTGGTGAGGCGGGCGAGGCCTTCGACCTCAACGTAGTTGCGTCCATCAACCTGGATGACCTTGGCGGAGCCCGATTGTCCGACGATGATGAGCGAGGTGCTTTGCTGGGCCGCCAGGGACAACGCCAGAACTGGCAGGATGAGGAGCGACGTGAGCGCACACCTCGTTTTCATGGAATGGATACGCATCGGAATACCCTCTTCGTGAAGCTATGCTGATTGTACCTTAAGAGAGCGGGCGCGCAGATCATAGGCCGGTCAACCTAGTGAAGAATCTCTCTAGCAGCTCTGCTATGGGATACTTGAACAAGAGCAACGGCAACACCGGAAGTGCAGCTGCAATCGCCATATCAGTCAACAAGCGCAGACTTGCAGGCGCGATGCGCATATTACGTACGATGCTGACGCTGTTGGACAGGTCAGCCAGGGATTGCAAATCGGGCGTGCCCAACAGGGGCTCCGCCGGTGCGGTGTTTTTCGTACCCAGCCATTTCTGGTCGAAGCCGTTAACGTAGCTCTCCGCAAAAACCATGTAGTCGCTCAATCCCTTTACCCGGCAGGCCCAGAGCTTCGAGGTGAAGATGAACAGGGGTCCGAGAAACAGCGCCGCATCGACAACGAGTACGAGGGCGAGCGCTTGGTAGATTGCCTCGAAGCGAATCATTCCCGCGGAAATCTCCTCTGCCAGCGACGCAGCTTGTATTGCCGAGATGGCCAGAATAAGCGGCGTAAAGTGGGAGTGCACGACTTCCAAGTATCCCAGCCCGGCAACACCATCGGGGTGAGTTGGTATCAAGTTGAGCTCCAGCTTTGCCACGCGCCAGAGAAAGTACGACCAGAGGCCGAGCCGCCAGATCCAGCGAAAGATCAGGAAGCGAAAAACAGTTAAACACACGATCCAATACCACAGGGCGGCTATGGCAACGCGGGCTGTACCGCGGTCCGGATTGAATGCTGCTGTGGTCCCGAACAGATGGAGATGTCGCGCACTCAGCGATAGCAGCACAGCTGCCAACAGGCACATCGCTTCCGCCACCCAGGAGTCTTTTAGTTTCGTGGCGCTTGCGACTTCAGTTTCCAAGGCCGGCTGTTCGCTTTCGGGCACGACCCCCGACCGCGTGATCATGCTGACAAAGACGGTCCATCGAGGATCCAGCCAAGATTCGCAGAGGAAGAAAAGCGGTAAGACCACCAGCAGCCGAACGTGTGCCCCGATCACCGAAAGAGAGAACAGCTGCTGGTTGACGCTCTCGATGAACGCCAGCGCCACCAGGACGACCCACAGAAACGCTCCGAGCGCCAGCCCGAGCGCAAGGGTGTTTGTGCCGCCGCGGACCAGGCCCAGGCGGCACCCAATTCGGTAAAGCGGACCGCCGAGGAGCGAGAATCTCTCCAAGTTCCCACAGCTATCCATTGTTCGCTTCACTCGGGCCTTCCTTGCCGATTTGCGTCTGATGCGCCTCCACAGCCTGTTGAAGGTTGGAATACATCCGCAGGCGCCCGAAAACCTCGCCCAATGATGACCTTTGAATCATGAGCAGCGCTGCAGGGTTCAGAGCCGCGAGCCGCAAGGAGATGCCTTCTTGTCGCAACTTTTCCTCGGCGTCCGTAAGCATCTTGAGCGCGGTGTACTCGATATCGGGAATTGCGCTGCAGTCGAAAAGCACCACCCGAGGCTTGGCGTCGTGCACCATTGGCCACATTTTGTCTCCGATCCGCTGCGCGTTTGCGAAATAGACCCGGCCTTCGGTCCGAAGGATCAGCACTCCCGGAAAAGTCTCGTCAGATTTGTGTTCCGACGAGAGCGGCCGAAACACATCGGTGCCAGGCTTTCGGCCCAAGACATAGACACTAGGATGATTGGTCTCGTAAAGGAGGCCCAGGAGCGACGCAACCACGGCTACGACAATGCCCTGCAGGGAGCCGAAAAGGACAACGCCTGCCAGCGCGACCAGTGCCCACCGGAATTCGGTTTTGCGAATGGCTCTGATTTTGAGAAACTCTGCGGGACTCAGCAAACCTACATTAGTGGCGATGACAACCGCAGCAAGAGCCGCTTGGGGCATCAGACCAATAACTGGCGCCAGGAACAGAAGTGTTGCTGCCGCCGCTGCCGCGGTCACCAACTCAGACATCTGCGTGCGAGCTCCTGCTTTCCGGTTGACCGCAGTCTGCGAGGTGCCACCTCCTGCGGGCATGGCACGGAAAAGCGCCCCGGCCAGATTGGCTAATCCTACCGCCCGGAGTTCTTGATCCGGGTTTGGCCTCGGTTCCCCTTGGCCGACGAATGCACGCCCCGCAGCTACACTTTCGGTAAAGCTCATTAGAGCGATACCCAACGCTCCCGACCACAGTACTCTTACGAGTGATAAGTCCGGCGCCAGCAATTGTGGAAACCCAGCCGGGACGGTTCCCATCGCTTCCACTCCCAGATTCTGGAGCTTCAACAAACTGAAACAAGCTATTGCAATCGCCACCGCCAGAAGCACCGCGGGCACTCGTGGCAGCCACTTTTCCACGCCAAACACGATTGCCAATGTGACTACCGCGAGCACCAGCGTCGGAACGGATATCTCCGAAACGTGCTGCAAGATGGACAGCAGCTTCCGAAGGAGAGGTTCCCTGCCTACATGAATGCCAAGTAGCTTGGGAAGCTGATCCGCAATGACCACTAGCCCGATGCCAGCCTTGAAGCCAGCCAGCACCGGATCAGAGATGAAGTTGGCGATGAAGCCCAGCTTGAGGATCGAGGCTACGACCAGGAAAGCCCCAACCAGGAGCCCGAGCGTGCACGCTGCCTTCAATAGCCCGGCCCCGTTTGCATTAGGTACCGCCTGCGTCAATTCTGTAGCAGTCAAAATTGCAATCGTTGTCGTGGTGCTGACGCTCAGTGGCCGCGACGATCCCAGCATGGCGTAAACCGCCATGGGTATAAGCACGGTGTAAAGCCCCACCTCGACCGGCAGCCCCGCGATCGTGGCATACGCCATTGCTTTGGGGAGAACCACGGCTGCCGTGGTTAGGCCAGCCACCACGTCGGCTCGCAGCCACTCCCTCCGGTATTCGTGTACCCAGGTCATGGCTGAATCGATACTACTCCCACTCACTTTTCATGTAGCAGGTTGTGTTCCAGGGCAGATTTTTAGGAGAAATTGTTAAGACTTTTATTGCCAAGGGAATAAGTCGAAATTGTCCGCGTCCAAAACCAGGAACCCTCAGGGGTTCTCCGAGATTTCGGAGTGCCTCCGAAATCTCGGGCACGTTCGTGCCTATCAAAATCTGAGACGCGCCCGCAACGAGTTGCGTTATCAGTATCTTGAGAACATCCAGGGCTTCTTGGATGTGGCGGCTTGATTGCACAAGTCCTAGGGGCAGCCTCAGTGCAATGGCACGTTACGAGAGTTGCTCGCCTTGATCTTGCCGCTCGGTCGGCGAGTTAGATTTTTCGCGGAGGACTAAGATGATCAAGAAAAGCACAAAGTTGTTCGCCGTCGTTGTGTTCCTGGCTCTGGCTGCCGGTGTGATCGCCCAAGACAAGGCAGCCTCGGAGGCGTACTCGGGCGTGGCCATCGGCACCGGCGGAAGCGTCGGAGGCAAGACCATCCAGTTTGATTTTCGCATTACGCAGTACACCACCGATGAAGAACTCCAGAATTTCGCTCAACTCGTTAAGGAGAAGGGCACCGACGCGCTTCGCAGCGCGTTGGAGAAGGAAGATAAAGGCCGCATCAACGCCGTCGGCTCCACCGGCAATCAGATCGCAGTTGCTCGCAAGCGCCAACAGGGTCCCGACACCATCATCACTATCGTTACCGCTCGCACTATGCCTTTTATTGAGCTCTATCGCAGCGGACGCAGCACCGACTACCCGTTCGGTTATCTTCAGGTAAAGCTTGACGCCAATGGCCAGGGCACCGGTCAAATCATGGCTGCCGCCAAGATCCGCTTCGATAAGAAAAAGGGAAAATACGAAATCGAGAGCTACGGCAACCAGTACATCAAGGCCACCAACGTCCGCCCCTGGAAATAATCGCTTCCCGCCATGATTTCCGACGATAGGTCGCTGACCACTGAAAGAACACAACCGTGAAAACCACTCGAAAACAAAACCTCGTGGGATGCGACACAGCCTCTCGTCGCGAGTTCCTAGCTGGCTCAGTGGCCGCCGGTGCTGCAATCCTTCTATGTGGAGAACTGACCACGGGGGCGGGGGAGAAGAAGACTTTCACCATCCTCCACACCAGCGATCTCCACTCGAACTTCATCGGAATGAGTCCTGCTTCGGACTACTCACCGTTCAGCGTCGGTGACGGCAAGACTCTAGGTGATTACGCCCGTCTGGCTACATTGATTCACCAGAGGAAACAAGCACGGCAGAACCTGGGTCCAGTGCTGATTCTGGACGAAGGCGATTACAACTGACGGAGAACACAATGGTACAGCTTGCATTCAAACACAATTTCAGAAACTCATTTGATAACCAACTTGGAGGCGTGAGAAAGATCTTTATGCAAAAACACTCTCAGGCGGAAAAGCAGCCGGTTCATCGCCGCTGGTCCCGTCCATTGCTCAGCTCTTTTGTCGTCGGTTCCTTGTTACTTGGTTTAGCCGGTGGCTGCGGTACAGGAAAACCAACCGCCACCTCCAATGATCCCGATCAACTGTTCCGGCAAATGTCCGAGAAGCTTGCTCAGGCAAAAAAGCTCAGCTTCAAAGTCGACCGCAAGCTGGACGCGGCTTTAGTTGAGGGACGGAACGTTCCCGAGAACGCACAGATAGAAATCTATGTCTCTCGACCCGGCAAGTTTCTGGCGAAATCGGAAAGTCAGGACAATGTTCGCCATCTCGTTTTTGATGGTCAGAATCTTTCGGTCTACGACGAGACCATGAAGCTATACGCCACCGTGCCGGTACCGGGCACGATTGATGAAGTGGTGGCGAAGATCGACGAAAAGTACGGATTCACACCGCCTTTGGCCGAGTTCATTCTCAGCGATCCCTATGGGGCGCTAAATCCGCGAATCAAAAGCCGGGCTTACATGGGCAAAGAGATTGTCGGCGGTGTCGAGTGTCATCACCTGAGCCTGGGCGGCGAGGTGGCAGACTCTGAACTCTGGATTGGCGTCGCTGATCTGCTGCCGCGCAAACTGGTGGCGACGTTCAAAGATCGCGAGGGCGGTCCGCAACTCCAGGCTGACTTTTCAGATTGGAATCTGGCTGCCACGCTCGACGACAAATTGTTCACCTTCGTGGCGCCACCAGACGCCGAGAGCGTCGAGATGGTAACCGAGGTCCAGATGAAAGAAGCCGCGGCAAAAGCGGCTGCGCGGCACAAATAACCCGCATCAGTCTCCAACAAACAATGAGACGAAAGGACCATAACGATATGAAACTAACACTAAGCCGATACCGCAGGACGATAAGGGCCCATGAACGAAGCAAAGCCCTATTGAGGGCTGCTATTCTTGGCGCCGTGTTGCTGCCCAGTGTGTCCGTCGCGATGGCGCAGGTTTACGGGGTCGCCAAGAAAACGACGGTAGTGAGCGGCCCGAATCGGACTGTGGTAGCTAGCAAAACCACGGTCGTCGCCGGAGGAGGCACAGCCAGCAAAGGCACGGTCGTCGTTGGAGGAGGCGCCTTGCCACATGGCTACATCGCCGTGATGCCTGGTGGTTATCGCGCGGTTACCGTTTCGGGCGTGCGCTACTACACCGTGGGCGGGATTTACTACCGCCCACAGATATACCAGGGCCGGACGGTCTATGTAGTAGTCCGCCTCTAGTTTGATGTTCGCCGCCGAGTTCTACAAAGAGAAACCGATTAACCGGCCTCTATCGGTTTTTTGAATGAGCGGAAGAGGTGATAATCGGGATCTTTTACGCTTCATCGCTGCATTTTAAATGACGGCTCCATCTTGTCGACAATCACTACCAACATGTTGACTTACTTCTGCTCCGCGGCTTAAGGATTTCCCTGAATTGTCGCTGGCCAACGATTCTGCATTCCGGCCGACTAAGATCACGAGCATACAAAGTAACCTCATCAACTCAGGGGGCGTAAGGATGAGTCGTCACTCTCTCGGAATTCAGTTGCGCGGCGCGGTAATCAGCATTGAAGGAATCGACGCCGAATTCAGCTAAGGGAAAACGAGTTGTTTTGCCGCTGCCAGGAGGACCGGCAACGATGACCATTCGCGGTCGCGCCAAGTTATCCCCCGAAGTCTCTGTCTGCGTCCTTGCGCATATCTTCGGGGAGTTCGGTCTTCAGGAGGTTGCCATGCTCGTCGATGATACCTTTGCGAATCATCTCCGCGCGTTCCGACTCGGCGATCTTGTTGCCCGCAGCGAGGACTTGAGCGGTGAGGGCGTCAAGTTCCGCGTCATTCTCCACGTCGATCGCGTCGAGAGAGTGACGCTTGACCGAGGCGGTCGGGAGTGGTTTTTCAGAAAGCATAGCAAGTTCAATTGTATCGCAGTTTAGGGGAATTGAAAGTGTGCAGTCGCTTCGGTGTTGGCGTCCTCTCGAATTCAGTGCTCGAAAGCGGCAATGAAGAAAACTTACCCGGAACGGAACCCTCGCCCTTTGACGGGGGCGCGACCTTCTCTCGCCGCTCGACGACACAGGTATTGGAACATAAAGGGTTTGGGCCACTTTGTGGTGTTTTTCTGCCTTAACTGCTTACGTTTCATGCGTTTTGAGCAGTACCACTTCGAACAGATTGTGGTACCACATAGGCACCACTCTTAAAGGGGCATGTTTCGGCGGCGGAAAGCCATTTTTGCCATACATATCGTTCGGAATCGTTGATCACCATCTCAAGGAATCCCCATACATTGCCTCCATTCCCAGTGGTGGCACATTTGTGCCACATTTCCAACAAAAGTCGACACATGCTTTCTCTCTGTAAAACAAGGAGTTACCTGCAAAAAAACGCGCAGCGTCGCCACAACCCTTTATGTTCCAATACGTGTGTCCGTCGCCGATAGTCTGCCTGCGTTCCCTACACACTGCTCCTAATGCAGTTGAATGGTGTCGACTTCTGCCGACTTTGGCTGACTTGTGCCGATTTGATGTCGACTTCTGCCGACTTCTGTTGATTTATGTCGACTTCTGCCGACTCTTGCCGACTTTTGTTGACTTTTGTCGACTCAGAACCCTTTCGTGCTTCATATCTATGCGTCCCGGCTGCTAAATGCGCAGCACTTCTAGAAGACGCTTCAATGCAGAAAGCCTACCGCCGCCGCGCGGAAAACTGGCCAGTACTCCCCGGAAGACAAAAGCAGCGCCGATTCGCTGGCTTGGCGCTGGAATCGAAACGCTAACCCAAAGGGGCGCCTTAAAGAAAGGAAGGGTTGAACAAGCTTCCAGGGTCATGTATATATCGCATGTATGGACCGCATCGTTTCTTCAGTTGCGGGAGCCCCCAGTCTAAAGACGGTGGGAACGTGGCGAAGCGGCGAAGCGTTCATTTTGCAGTCTACAATGTCCGGCTCTTAAGTGCCCTCGACAAACTCCTGCGGGATAGACCGCGGTATTTAGGAGAGCTGTCGACTTCGATCAACGATGCGCTTCTAGCGGTCGACCTGGATACCGTTGAGCTTGTCAAATTGCAATCCAGGCAGAAACAAACCGGGAGAGAGACACAAGTCGTTATTTTGCGGCGTCTTCGCAAGCGCATTCATCAAGTCGCACAGAAGCGAAAATGTTCGATGAATGAACTCGTGAACAGCGCTCTTCTGGCCCATTACTCAAGGGCGGGAAGCGTCAAACCTAAGAAATCAACAAAGCGACACGGCGTATCTAGGCATTCCTACGACAAAATGTCGGATCTGGAACGTCGTGAACTCCACCAAATGCTCTCGGAGCTGTTAGCCGCGCAATCCGTCTCCGCCGTCGCGGAAGAGCCAGATGGAACGCATTACGAATACGATCGCAACCTCAAAGCAACGGTAAGAGTCACGCCAGACGGAGAGAGGCACCCCATTAAGAGGCTTGACACAAACTTTGAACACGCGCCGCAATAGAGCTGGCGCACGATTGAAGGAATGACACCCTGAACCAGCAAAAGCCAGCACTGTTTATCATCGCGGGGCCATTAGGCGCCGGTAAGACAACTTTTTATGAAGCTTACTTGAAGGAAGCCTTCCCTACGCTGGTTCCGGCCGTAAGGGACCAACAGCAACCGTTTCTCAATGATCGGCGGTCGTTTGCCGTCGAGGACATTCGCGTGGACACGCATCTACTGGACGAGGCCAAGACTGCAGGCTACGCGACGAAGGTGCTTTTTATTTCCACGGAAGACGCGAATTTGAATGTCGGGCGGATCTTGGTGCGTATGAGCAGAGGTGGAAAACCTGAAACTGCCCAAAGTGTAATTGACTCCTATAGGGAATCAATCAGGAATCTGGCCGAAGGCTGTAAGCATGCGGATGAACTAATCCTGTACGACAACACCGCACACAACCGGGGCTACCGCGTAGTGGCCCACTTCACCGGCGGCAAGTTAAGCAAAGCCGCACAGTCGATCCCGGACTGGGCTGCAAGAGTTTTTGGCAAGGAATTGGAGGCCGCAAAGCAACACGCGAAGCCGGGTCGCGGCCGATAGCCCCATTTCACAAAACGCGCGAGTTGCACCGCATAATTACGCCCGAAGACTCTCCCTTTCCAATAAAGAGGGGAAATGAGAGCGATCCTCGATTCCCAACGCCTCATCCACCCACCGGTCTGGTCGTTATGTCGATGACCTTCCTGCACGACTTCCTTATGTCCTAGCCGACTTTTTCCCTCTATCTAGCTTGGAGAGTGGACGGCTTCGTTCAGAAAATCGTGATTTAAATAGAACTTCTTCTTGCATGATGCTATATGTATAGTAGGATAGAGAAACCCTCTGACTTGATGGTTGCGAGCCCGTGGACTCGCAGGAGAAACGCGAATCAGAGTGGGAGGTACCTATGTCTACGCGGCTTGGAAGATCCTTTGACGACGATTCGTCCGTTGATTCACCCGAGCAGTTCGCCAGGGAGGACCTGGACAACAAAGCGGGCGGTCTCACGGATTGCCTCGACGGGAAAAGGCATGCGCTGGTTGTCACGGACATCGCAGAGCTGCTGAGTATCTCCGAGCGTCAGGTCTACAAGCTCGTAGCAGCGCACCGCATTCCGTGTTTTAAGATTGGCGGCTTGATCCGTTTCGATCCATTGGCCATTTCCGCATGGTTACGTCAGAAAATGTCTCCGGGTTACTGAACGGCAGCGGCCTAGAACATGAGGTACGGCAGGTCGCGCTCTAAGCAAACGCTGCGAGGCTACCCTTGTTGATTCGGGCCTGAACGTCGCTGTTCCTCACGCCTTTGAGATAAACCATGGTTGACGCGATATCGCGATGGCCCATCCATTGCTGCAGCGTGCGAATGTCAATTCCGTCCTGCAAGTGCCTTGTCGCATAAGTGTGCCTGAACTTATGAAGGAACCAACGACAGCAGTAGGGGCCATCGGCACAGCGATTAATTTTGACCGTGCCGTCCTCAAGCTTGTGTTTGACAATGCAATGACCGCAGTTGAGTTTGGCGCGCTGGGCCACGGCCTTGAGTTTTTCGAGCATTGCGCCGTCAGGTCTCCCGGTGGCGCTCGGAAACAACGGGTCGTCGGGACTGGCGTCTTTGGGCCGAAATCTCTGAAGCATCGCAATGAGCTTTTGTGGAACAGGGACTTCGCGTTCTTCCCAATTCTTCGGATGAAATCCCCAGTGCGGTTTTGCGGTGACGCGGACAGCCAGGTGTTTGAAATCGACGTCGCGCCAAGTGACGAAACGGCCCTCGGCGTCGCGGAAGCCTGAAATCAAATAAAATTTGAAGCGCACTTCCTCGGAGGGTGAGCAAGCCCTAAACAGCTTAGCGAGTTCGGCGTCTTCATAAATTGGGCGCACGGTTTCAACGAAGCTCGGCCAATCGGCTGAGGTCAGCAGCTTGCGCTTGCCATGCTGCTTCAGCACCTGCGACAGCACTACGAGCTTGTTGTAAATACTCTTTCCCTTTTGTCCCTGTTTCATGCAATGCGTGGAGAAATCGAGAAGGTCCTGCCGTTCAACTGCATCAACATGGGGCTTCGCACAAAAGGTTTTGAAGGAATTGAGAATGGGCCGGTAGGTGCGGAAGGTTCGCAGCGACCGATGATCCCGCACGTAGTTCAGATACCCATCGAGAGCTGAGGTCAAAGAGATGCGCTGTGGCGTTGGTTCGGGTTGGGGAAGGGAAGGGATGATGCCGTTGCGCTCAGCCGAGAGCTGCGCTTCCTTTACGCGAGCCTTGTCCGCAGCGTCCTGAGCGTTCGCTCCGGCGGATTCGCGGTGACGATGTCCCTCATTCCACCACTCGATGAAGTAACTGCCTTCCGGATGAACTTCGTCCTTGCCTTTGACCCGGACATGATCGGGTCGGATTCGGCCGCGGGTGTCGAAGAGAGCTGGGGTCAGCATCCACCGATGAGGCAGTTTGACCTGCTTGAGGAGTTTGACGCAGGTGAGCTTCGTCGGCTTGGGCATAAAAGGCGACTCCTGGAGAAACCGCCTGTATGATCGCCTGTAAGCGCCACAGATTCAAGTATTATAAGGGTTTTTGAAGGTTCTGGTGACAGGGCAGCGTTCTAACCAACTGAACTACGTCCCCGCTGAAGGGTGAATCGTCACATGGTGGGCACTGAAGGATTTGAACCTTCGACCTTTCGGGTGTAAACCGAACGCTCTAACCGCTGAGCTAAGCGCCCTGCCAATTCCAAGTACTAAATCATCGTACAGGAAGCGGGAAGAAGCGTCAACGCGTCCGCGAATCGCGACGTTTTCCGCTGAAAAAACGGCACGGGGCTTGCGTTTAACGATGCGCATGCGCGGGCTTCGTTCGCCCGCGCTGCGGAAGGAGATGCGCCGGCCGACGCGAGCTTTTCTTCAGCGATTTTGGTCCTTTCCTTGCACTTTATTGGCGCAGCCAGTAAACTCACTCTCTTGCATTTATGTAAAGGAAACGCACTGAGATGCTTCTTGTTCGGGACTTTGTAGCGCACATGGCCAATGAGGTTGTGAAACGGCTGGTCGAAGGCGGGCATATCGAGACCAAAGCGGCGCCGGCGGTCACCAACCGCGTGCGGCTGCGCATGCTCGAAGAGCTTACGGTCGAGGACAAGCTCAACGAGGAAGTGCGCGAGATTTTGATCCAGCACCAGGATGAGATGCGGCGGACGAGCGTTTCTTACCAGGAAATGTATAAGAAGGTGAAGCAGCAGCTCGCCAGAGACCGCAAGCTGATCCTGCGGTAGAGGCTGGAAACTCGAAACTAGAACATCGAAACTAGAAACTAGAAATTTGAAACTAGAAAAATAAGTTGAAATTGGAAATTTGGCAGGGCGCGAGTCGGTAGAAGCAGGGCTCGCGATGTTTGGACCGAGAAAGGGAAGATGCGCCTTACCAGGGAAAAAATCATACGGCTGTCGCACCAAATTACGGACGTGCTGGTAGACAGCCAGGAAGTGGAATTCGTTGACGACCGAGACACCATTCGCCAGCAAGTGGTGCAGATTCTGACGGCTACGCTGAAAGACGAGGAGAAGATTGAGCTGGAAGTGCGCAAGAAAATCACCTCGCAGAAAAAAGAAATCCTCGAGGGCAGCGAGGAATGGGACGTCCTCCACAAAAAATACTATCAGGATGAACTTCGCCGCATGGGCATCGCCGCCGCGCCGGACGACCGGCAGCATCGATCGTAGCGGAGCGAAGTAATGAGGTAAGGAAGCGGGGAGGTAAGGAGCTGTAGAGGCGGTTGTAAGTTGTAAGTTTTTAGTTTTCAGCGAGGCAAGAGAATGGACGTTGGTCGCCGCGACCTGCGGGGCCAGTTTCGGCGGGGCGCTCTTGCTGGTTTCGGTCGGCGATACGGCATTCAGTTGAGCACCGAACAGGTGCTTGGAACTCATGGGGATCGCCGGGAAGTTAAAGTTCTGCTTTAGGAATACCATAGCTGTACCCCCCTCCCCCCATTCCTGCAAAGACCTGAAAACGAAGCGGTTGCAAGGTGCACTCCCGGAAGTGATTGAAAAGAAAGCCACGAAGCGAAATATACTTTCTTAGAACAATTGGTTAACCATAATGGGTACCCCTCCCCCTGTTTTCCAAAAGTATTGATTGCAAAGGGTTTTAAGTTCTTTAGAAAGAACACTTCTGAAAGTGTTGATTCTGCGCGGCTTATCGGAGCTTTGAGTTTAGATAAGAGTAATACCGAATAGTTGACGGTGGTCAGTCGACAGCGATCAGTGAAGAGAAGACCGATAAAAGGAGATGCGGCTCTATTCGAGGAGGCTGGAGCGGGCGACGCGGTGCTGTTCCAAAATGGGAAGAATACCCCCACACCCCCGGTGTTTTCGTAAGAGTGGCAAACAAAGAAGATAAGTCGTGGCAACGTACCAGTCTGGTGGTACGACCACGGGGGACGGCTGCGGGCCATCGAGAAGGGATCAAGGGCTCGGCGAGCTTGCATGGCGGCAACGACAGGGGAAGCATAGCACACGTTGATGAAGATGTTAAGTGTTTTACGGCGAATAGTCAAAAATAAGGGTTGAACGGCTATTAGGCGTGCTGAATGGTTTCTGTGAATGGGAGACGAACGAGAAAAGCAACGTCAAAACGCGCACGCTTCAAAAACCGAAGCATGCGGCACACCTCATTTCAGCGTTCTAAAGGTCCGCCACCAGGCAACTCGCGAATCAACTGGCGTTCTTTCGAGGTTTTGGCGGATGCGCCATCTCGAGGAAGCCATAACTTCCCGGTGTTGCCGCGTCGACTTTGGCGGAGATTTCCGCCTGGTAGTCGAGAACCACAGGCCAGATATTAGAACCGAGCACCACCAGTGCGAGTTTCCGGCCGGTTAGATTTTGCTGATAGCGGATGTTCTGATCGGAGGTAACCATCACATCGAATTCTGCTGTTTCCGCGGCGATGAGAAGCTCACCATTTTCAAGCTGGGGGTGCCAGCGCATCTCGACGAGGGTGTGAACTTCGTGTTTCGGCAGGAAGCGGCGGACACTTAACCGGCACGTTTTTATCAAACAGGATGCGCAACGCGGTGACTCTTGGCGTAGGCCAGAATTGCTTCGACGCGATCTACCGGGAGTTCAAACTGCTCGGCGATTTCGGCGACGCTCACGCCATAGTCGAAGTTATCGACAATCGCGTCGACCGGCATCCGGGTGCCACGCAGCACAGGAGCGCCCCCCTGCACGCCGGGTCTAACTTCGACTAACAGGCATTCCGACCAGTCGATTTTTTCCTTGGTGGCCATAGCAAGCTCCCAGTGAACATGATTCCATGATTTTGCTTAGAAGGCTAGCAACGAGAGGTGGAGAGTAGCCCATGTTTTTTCCGGTACCAACGACCGCAATGCAAACTGCAGCACAAGAAGCAAACCCCAAAAGGTCGGCCATCGCATGGGCCACCTGCGGGCAGCCAACCGGGGAAAGAGAAGAGCTAGGGACTTAGGGCTTGCCGGCGGTCGGCTCGGCAACGCGCGGGGGAGATGGGGGGAATGGCCGAAACGAGGCGACCAGGGCATCGAAGGCGGCGAAGTCTTCCTGGGCGCGACCAACGAGGGCATAGATGTCGAGAGAGTAGCAACGTTTGCTGGCGGGGTCGGCGAGTTCGATGTATTTGCGGACATCATGACGGCTTGGGTTCTTGGACTCCGGGCCGATGCCGGTTTCCACAACCGTTTGGCGGGCGGGGAGTCCTCCAATGGTGACGTCGTGCCAGGGTTCGAGCAGGACAGTAGTCGTGCCGCCAATAGGCTCTTCCCGCGTGCCGTCCAGGAGGCAGTGATCTTGCCATTGCGACGAGAGGTCCTGGGGCACCCCGATGCGCACGAGGATGAAGCACTGGTCATTGCGCTCGGTGCCAGGACAGAAGAACAGGACGGTTTGGTCGGTAGTGCCGCCCAGGGTCCAGCCGGGCGGAACGAAAAAACTGGCCTGCACGGTAGGGAACCTTGCGACACCGGCCGGGAGAGAATGATCTAGATCGTCATTCGTCAAAGTTTTTGCGGGCTTGGAAGCAGCTTTGGCGTGCTGTTCGCGCGACTGGCGGGCGGCGTCCGCAATGGATTGTGCGACGAGCACGCAAGGATTGGTGAGAGCGGCCGCGGCAAGGATGAAGAAAAGGGCGCGCATACACCCAGCATAGCAGCTGGAGACAATTCGGAGAGGGAGAACTCGTGCGCGAGTGAACTTCAATTCAAAAGCCTGTCCCACCCTTCGTATCGCTTTGAGTCTGTGAGATTGTGAAAGCACCTCGTTTGATCGAGAGGGGGTTTGAAGGATCCGGAATTTATGTTCCGCGCCACCCGCCCACCAGTAAAAAGGGTCAGGACACTTGTTTCGGCGGAGCGTACGTACCCGAGTAGAGTCCGTGTGCGACACCACCTGCCGCGGCCAACGCGAAGGGAAACAAAGTCAAGCCTGTGCCTCCGAAGCTCATCACGACGAGCATGAAAACAAAAAAGGCGAAGCCTTCAACCAGCGCCTGCAAAAACGAAAACGACGGCCCTCTCGCTCTGTCCCAACCTGATGGAAAAAGTCCAAGCTTACGAACCCCCAAAAGCCACCCAAAGGTGACCAGGAGTGCAATCCATTTGGCAATGTAGAGGTGCTTCGGGAGAAGTACACCGAAGAGGGCCGCTGCACCTAGGAGGAAGAACGCAGTGGTGATTAGGCTCAGCGCGTACCTCCACTCAATTCGCGTTCGAACACTAAGCGTCACGGCACCGTCTGAGGAGGAAGGGAGTACCTGTTGCGTCATGAAGAATAATCCTCCTTTTAGGGCACTTTGGGGGCCAGAATAGCACAAACAGATACAAGCCTCGTCAAGCGCCTGGTAAGTCGTGCCGGTTCAAATGGTCGATGCAACACCATCTGGTATAAAGCTGTTTTTCAAAGGTGGTGTTTATGAAACAAGGGAGACGGTTTGGGTTTTCGGCGGAGCAGAAACTCGACGTGTGGC
>Ga0075029_100001012_pt1 | contig 16109 bp, 16 predicted proteins | sample LitLauG_LLR_2013_FD_71391 | JGI IMG/M metagenome (GOLD analysis project Ga0075029, IMG submission 71391) | Freshwater sediment microbial communities from North America - Little Laurel Run_MetaG_LLR_2013 | ecosystem: Environmental > Aquatic > Freshwater > Creek > Sediment | place: USA...
GAGCGCGTCGGCGAGCTCGAACGTCACCTCGGCGTCGACGACGACTTCGTCATCTAGCCGACGTCGGAGTTGCTCGATGGAAGGACCGCTGCGCCCGAAGGTCGTTACGCTCAAACAGGTATGAGGAGCCAGCCACGTCGCCGCGCGCGCGGGCTGTTGCGATTGACGTTGCTGGGCGTTCTGGTGGGTGTCTGGGTCGCCGTGACCGCGATCGCGCAGATCTACGTGTTGAGTACCGACCGACCGGTGAAGGCACCGAGTGGACTCACCTTCGTGCGCACCGGGACCTACGAGACCCGGTACCAGGCGTGGGGTCCGGCGAGCGTTCACCCGATCGTGCTCGTCCACGGCGCCTTCGAGTCGGTCGCCTACTGGCAACCGTTGGCCCGAGACCTCGCGGGCCGCTACCACGTCGAGGCGTACGACATGAAGGGATACGGGTACACGGACCACGTCGGTCCCTATACGACCGAGGGGCTCGCCACCCAGCTCTACCTCTTCCTACGGGCCCGTCACCTCGTGCGTCCGATCCTGGTCGGCCACTCGCTGGGGGCGGGAGTCGTAGCCCGCTTCGTGCTCGACCACCCCCACGTCGCGGCCGGTATCGTGTTCCTCGACGGTGACGGACTGCAGCTCTCCTTTCCCGGTCGTCAAGTCCTGGACGCCGTCGTCGACCCGTACCGCACCGCGATCTTTCGATTCGCCGTCCGCGACGATGCGCTGGTTCGCCGGATCTTCGCCCTGGCCTGCGGTCCGACGTGCACCCCTCTGACGAGGTCACAACTCGACGCGGTGCAACGCCCCTTCGAGGTCGCCGGCGCCGAGCAGGCGCTTCTCTCGTACGCCACCCGACCGATCGTCGGAGTGCAGGTAGCGGACCTGCGCCGACTGCGCTCGTTGAAGGTCCCTTCACTCGTCGTGTTCGGATCCAAGGACTTCCAGTTCTCCCCCGAGTCGGCGGTCATGACCGCTCGACGCCTCGGCGCGCCGAAGCCGGTCATGATCGCCGGCGCCGGTCATCTCTCGATGTGGTCGAGCCCCGCTCAGGTCGCCTCGGCGCTCGAGGGTTTCGTCGGGAGAATCCATTGACACCGAGGCCAGTTGGCGCCCGACGTCGCCGATCGGCGCCCGGCGTTTCGAACTGAGAGACCCGCGAAACGAGCCACTCCGCTTCGCCCACGTTTCGACGTGTCGCTCCGTGGCGTCGGGAGTGCACGAAGAATTGCGAGTTGTTACCATCATCCCAATGGGCTCCAGGGATTCGCTCGGGGATCGGCTCGCCGCCGTATTGCCGACCCTCTACGCGCTGACGCGCGCGGACGAGTTTCCAGCGGTGGCGACGTCGGCCGCCCTCGCTCTAGTGCACGCCGACAAGAGCGAGTTCACGGAGATCGATCTCGAGACCGGCGACTTCTTCACCTACGTGAGCCCTCGGCCGACGATTCTGGACCAACTGGGCGACGCCCGCCGGGCTCACATGGGCGAGCACCCCGGTCTGCAGCACCTGATCCGAACCGGAGCATCCGATGTGGTGCTCATCTCCGATTACGGGGTTCACTCCTTTCGCGCGAGCGGACTCTACGCCGAGTTCTACCGGCATCTCGGGGTGGAGGATCAACTGGGGGTGGGCATCGCCGAGGCGAGTGAGCGGCGGCGCGTCGCGGTGACCCTGGATCGCGGCAAGCCGGGATTCTCAGCGGAGGATCGTCGCGCCATGTCGCTGCTGCGTCCTCATCTCGTTCAGGCCCGACTCAACGCGCTCAGCTTCAGCGCCGCCCTCAATCGAACGGCCGACGAGGAAATGGACTCCACCCGTTTCGAACGGCTCACCGAACGTCAGATCGATGTCGTCTCGCAGTTGGCTGCCGGGTTGACCAACATCCAGATCGCTCGTTGCCTCGACATCAGTCCGGGCACCGTCCGCAAACACATCGAGAACATCATGAGAGAACTCGACCTGCCCACGCGCACCGCCGTGGCCGTTCAGCACGTCCGGCTCTCCCGGGCGGTTGCCGTGCCGGCCTGGACCGCGAAGGTCGACTCGATGTTCGGCGACGAAGTTCTGGCTAGTTGAAAGTAACCGTTCCAGAACCTTCCGCCGTATTGAGGAACCCGATCGGTGATCCTGCGACGTTGCACTTGCCACTCGATAGGCGCGGGAAGACACCCGTCAGCGATGATTTGAGCGCGACGCTGCCGTGAGCGCCGGCATATGCACCGGTGCCCCCCACAATCGGGTAGGTGGACGTGAACGACGCGACGAACGCGCACGTCGTCGGATTTAGGTACTTGGACATGTCGGAGAAGATCGCGTTCTCGGCGGCACCGCCTTTGGCGAAACTGACCTGCAACGTACCCTTCGACAAGTGCAGCGGCACGGTCGGGCTCTTGGCGACGGTGAAATTGCCAGCGTCGGCGAATGCACCGGTTATGACCACGTCGTTCTGGGCCATGGAGGAGGATCCAATGGACACGACGTGGATCGCTCCGCCCGTGGTGGCCGCTGCGGCCACGTTGGCCGCCAACCCCGGAGCGAGTACCGCAGCTATAGCCAACAGGATGGTGGCCCTTTGAAAGACGCCCCTGCGTGCGTCCCTCGGATTCGTCATGATGTCCCCTTCCATACATGCGGTGGATCCCGCGAATTGGAACAACTGTGGCCCGGAACGTTGAAGTGTGCAATACGCAATTCGTCGTAGTCGCATCCGCTCCGGACAAGGGCTCCGTGGGTCACAACCGCTGAAGACAGGGACCAAGCGTTGCCCGCGATGGTTGTCTCACCTGATCGCGGGTGTATCCGAGCCGTTAGTACTGATTCCGGGCGGTTCAATTACCTGGGGGCATCGGGGCGAAGCTCGCCGGGCGATCAGAGCTGTTCAGCGACCGAGTCGGAGCACGGCGGCCTCTGCCGCGCGACGCCCACTGACCAGCGCCCCTTGGATGGACGGGGTCTGAAGATAGTCGCCCGCGACCAGAAGGTCGCCGCGGCGCTGGACTCTTCCAAGTCGAAGCGGAGTGGGGATCGTGGGCAAGGCTCTTACGACGAGTGACTTGGTGACGAGGCGCACCTCGGACGTCGTCACGCCGTAGAGACGGGCCACGTCCTCGGCGACCGAACGATCGTGCTCGCTCGTGGGGTGAAGCCCGTTCGCCGGAGCGCCGACCAACGACATGGTGCGCGGGGCGCGCTCGGGGGCCACCGAGGAGATGTCGAGGGCACTGTTCAGGAAGCGTCGACCTAGGTCGATGCGCAGTCGCTTGGAGTGCGCGAGACGGGGAAGGGCGAACCACCACGTCGTCTGCGAGCGCCATTGCGGGTCGGCGACCCCGGTCAGCGAGTGGGCGTCGGAGGCGTCGGTGGCGACGATCACCGTTCGCGCCTCGTACGTCTCGCGGTCCGTCGTCACCCGGTCGGCGGACACCTTCTGCGCGGACTCTCCCAAACTCACGGTCGTCGTCTTCAACTGGTCCCGCAGGGCGACGGGGAGCGCGACGATGCCCTCGGGATGGGTGCCCGGACGGCCCCGGGTGAAGCTGCGCAGAAGTAGTTGGGTGTAGTGCCAGGATCCGTCGAGGCGGTCGTCGAGGAGCGTGCCACGCAAGAAGGGCTGCAGCACGTTCTCGAAGGTCGCGCGCGACAGGCCGGCGCGCTCGAATCCTTCGATGGTGGAGCAGTCGGTTTGGGCGTTCAGGGAGCGGACCGAACGGAGGTTCACCTCGGCGAATATGTGCCCGAGCTTCACGAGGTCGCCCGGCGAGACCAGCTGGTGCCTCAATGCGGAGAGCGCCTCGAACGGAGCGAATCGCGGATCGACGAGTTCGACGGTGCGGGACCCGTCGAACAGCGTCAGCGCCGGTTCGAATCTGCGCAGGTCGAAGTCGGCCAAGACCCCGGTGGCGCGAAGTTCCGGGTAGGACGGATTGATGAGTTGGAAACCCTCGTCGACGATGAATCCGTCGACGTCGTGCGAGGCGAGGCGTCCACCGACTTGGGCGTTGCGATCCACTAACAGCACCGAGACGTCCCTCGACTCGAGCACCGTGGCCGCCCGGAGCCCCGCGAGACCGGCGCCGACGATCACCACGTCGAACTTCGTCGTCAACTCCGGTCCCCGGTCCTCACAGCATTGAGGCTAGTAATCGCCGGGACACGCCACGCCCGGTGAATTGGAACGGAGCGCCGGTAGCGTGGCGACGTGGAGCAACGAGCCGAGTCGGTACTGGTGTTCGACGGGGACTGCGCCTTTTGCTCGAGCAGTGTTCAGTGGGTCTCGAAGAGGTGGAAAGAAGACCGTCGTTGCGTGGCGGTGGCGAGCCAGTCCCTCGACGACCAGCGACTCGCGGCGATGTCGCTCTCGCGGCGCGACGTCGCGCAAGCGGTGTGGTGGATCGAGGACGGGCGGCTATTCCGGGGACACTTGGCCGTCGCCAAGGCGCTCTCGGCGTGCGCCCCACCGTGGAACATCGTCGGGATGGCACTCGCACGACGCCCGTGGCGCTGGTTGGCGGCCGGTGTCTACCCGATCGTGGTGCATAACCGCGGGCGGCTGTCTCGCGGTCCCCAGACCTGTGCTCGCGTTCGGTAGTGGGCCGAGCGCACCTGTCTCGCTCGTTCAAATTCGCCTGATCGACTGGCCTAGGATGGACAATGGCCTTTCGCCACGCATCCCTTCTACAAAGTGGGTCCTAATTGATTGAACTCCGAGCGCCGGGTCGTGTTGTAATCCTTGGGTGCGGGTCCGTGACGCAGTGTCTGCTGCCACTCCTGCTGGATCATTTCAAATTTGATCCGACGACCGTGACGGTGATCGAGAGTCGCCAGAATCGAGGACGGATTGAGGCCTCGCTCGCCCGTGGCGTGAACTACGTCCAGTTCGAGATAACCCGTAACAACCTGGAGTCGACGCTCGAGACCCACCTGGGTGACGGAGACCTGTTGATCGACCTGGCGTGGAACATCGATCTGAGCGAGTTGCTCGACTGGTGTCGCACCAATGGCGTCCGCTACCTCAACACGTCGGTGGAGGTCTGGGACCCCTACCTCGATCCGGCGACCACCTCGCCGGTCGAGCGCACCCTCTACTGGCGGCACATGGCGCTTCGCCGTCAATTGGCCCGGTGGGGCAGCAACGACGGGCCTTCGGCGGTGGTCGAACACGGTGCCAATCCCGGTCTGGTCAGTCACTTGACGAAGCAGGCCCTCGTCGAGATCGCCGAGGCCGTCCTGCACGACGGACATCTCTTCGATCGCCACGAGGGCATTCGAGAGGCGTTGGGGGCCGAGCGCTACAACGTGCTCGCCCAGCTGCTCGACGTGAAGGTGATCCACATCGCCGAGCGCGACACCCAGATCACCAACGAGCCGAAGCGGGTCGGCGAGTTCGTCAACACCTGGAGCGTCGACGGCTTCTACGAGGAAGGGGTGGCGCCGGCGGAGATGGGATGGGGCACCCACGAGAAGCGCCTGCCGGCCCTCGCGTTCAGCCACGACGGGGAGGGTCCGCGAAACCAGATCTGCCTCGCCCAGATGGCCCACAAGACCCTCGTGCGGTCCCGGGTGCCCTCGGGCTCGATCCTCGGCATGGTGATCCGTCACGGCGAGGCGTTCACGATCTGTGACCACCTCACCGTGTGGGATGGCGATCGAGCGGTCTACCGTCCGACCGTGCATTACGCGTACTGTCCGAGCGACGTGGCGTGGGCGAGCTTCGTCGAACTCGAAGGGGCCCAGTACGAGTACCCCGACGAGCAGCGGATCATGAACGACGAGATCATCTCGGGTCGTGACGAGCTCGGGGTGCTCCTCATGGGCCACCCGTACAAGTCATGGTGGACCGGGATGTTGACGAGCATCGACGAGGCCCGGGCGGTGGCCCCCCACCAGAGCGCGACGACCGTCCAGGTCGCCGCGTCGATCCTCGGAGCCGTCGACTGGCTCCTGCGCTCACCGAACGAGGGCGTCCGGGTGCCGGACGAACTGCCGTGGCGTGACGTGCTCGCCGTGGCGACCCCGTACGTCGGCACCACCTGGTCGGGCCCACTCGACTGGGACCCCGTGACCACCAAGGCCGACTGGTTCGACGCGTGGTCGGGGCGGACCCTCGACCACGACGACGTCTGGCAGTTCACCAACTTCCAGGCGTAGCCGTCCGGGTCCACCGCGCGCCGGCGCCGCGCACGTCTGGTTGAACCTGCGACGTCGGGGAGGGTTCTTGAATCGTGGCCGTAGTGTGCAGGGAGTGGTCGACATGAGTTCCGACATCGAGATACTGGAGGGCCGTAGCGCGCGCGTCGGAGAGTTGAGCGTGCGCCGGGCGCTACCGACGCGGGGCCGGCGAACGGTCGGCGCGTGGTGCTTCCTCGACCACATGGGTCCCCAGTCCCTGAGTCCCGACATCAGCGTCGACGTCGCACCACATCCCCACATCGGACTACAGACCGTCACGTGGATGTTCAGCGGCGAATTCCTCCATCGGGACAGCCTCGGATCGGAGCAGTTGATCCGGCCCGGTCAGTTGAATCTGATGAGCGCGGGCCGCGGGGTCGTACACTCCGAGGAGAATCCCGGGCCGACCTCGGGAGACCTTCACGGAATGCAGCTCTGGATCGCCCAGCCCTCTTCGACCCGCGACGATGCTCCGGCCTTCGAACACCATCGCGATCTGCCCAAATTCGAACTGGCCAACGTCGAGGCGACCGTCCTGGTGGGCGAGATGGGAACGGCCGTTTCACCGGCCCGACGCGATAGCGACCTGATGGGTGCCGAACTGCGCCTCTACGAGGGCGTATCGGTCCTGCCGCTGCTGGCCCGCTTCGAGTACGCGTTGGTCGTCGCGCACGGGCGCGTTCGAGTAGGGACCGCAATCGTCCAGCCGGGGCAGTTGGCCTTCCTCGGTTCGGGCCGCGACGAGATCGCGTTGTCCACCGACTCAGGGGCGGCCGCGATGATCATCGGCGGCGTGCCGTTCGACGAGCGGGTCTTCATGTGGTGGAACTTCGTCGCGAGGTCGAGGGACGAGGTCTCCGAAGCGTGGAAGGCGTGGGCGAGCGGCGATGAGCGATTCGGCCGGGTCGCATCGCCGTTGGCGAGAATCGACGCCGCCGCGCCGGTCTGGATGGACCGACCACGCTAGGTCCGCACCGCCTCGTTCTCACTGCGCGAGCGAGACCAGGGGACGTCTAGGGTCGCCAGTCGACCAGGGCTACCATGGAACCGTCCGTCCGACTAGGGGTTCGATTGCGCAAGCGCAGCCGTGAGAGTGAACGACAGCGCGTTCCACAGCCACTGATCAAGAGCCGGATCGCCTCGGGTCGCGGCGCGATGGAACAGCCGAACGTGACCAACGACGGCGAGGCCCGGCTGACCCCGCGCTTCTGGGTGGCCGTCGTGCTGACGGGCGTCGCCGCCGGGTTGTTCGGTGACCTGTTGATGTGGGTGCTCAAGATATTCGAGCACCTGGCCTTTCATTACAACTCGGGCAGTTATCAAGACGCCGTGGCGGCGACTTCGAGCGCACGCCGGGTGACCTCGCTGGTCATCGCCGGGGTCTTCGGCGCGCTCGCGTGGTACCTGATCCGTCGCTACCTCAAATCCGAGACGGCCGAGATCGACGACGCGATCTGGAACGGCGACGGCGAGTTGTCGCCCCGGCGCAGTCTGTTGACCTCGTTGGCTTCGGAGATCGTGATCGGTCTGGGTGCCTCGCTCGGGCGTGAAGCGGCACCCAAGCTGATGGGGGGCGCTTCGGGCAGCGTGATCTCGCACTGGTTCACCCTCAGCTCAGCGCAGAAGCGCCTGCTCGTCGCCTGCGGTGGGGGGGCCGGTCTCGCGGCGGTCTACAACGTCCCCCTAGGTGGAGCGATATTCACCGCCGAGGTGCTCTACGGCAGTTTCGCCCTGCCCGTCGCCCTGCCCGCCCTGGCGACCTCGTTGATCGCCACGTTGGTGGCGTGGATCTACCTGCCCAATGGTGCGACCTACGCGGACATCCCCGATTACCGCTTCAGCACGTCGCTGATGATCTGGTCGCTGGTGGCCGGTCTCGTGATCGGAATGTTGGCGGTCGGCTACGTGCGCCTCATCGGCTGGGTGTCGCACTACCGGGCCAAAGGTGCCTCGTTGTTCTGGGCGATGCCACTGGCGTTCTTGCTCGTGGGCGTAGCCGGCATCTGGTATCCCCAACTCTTCGGCAACGGCAAGGACATGGCCCACGAGGCGTTCCTCGGGGTCGGTGGCATTGGCCTGTTGATGGCCCTGTTCATTCTGAAACCGTTCGCCACCGCGCTCACGATCGGTGCGGGCGCATCCGGTGGAGTCTTCACGCCCCTGCTCAGCACCGGGGCGGTACTCGGGGGATTCCTTGGTCTGGTCTGGCTCCACTTTTGGCCGGGCACGCCGATTGGCGCCTTCGCCCTGATCGGCGCCGCGGCGATGATCGGGTCGTCGATGCAGGCGCCCTTGACGGGCCTGGTCCTCGTCATGGAGCTGACCCACAGTGGATTCTCGATCGCCGTGCCGATGATGGTGGCGACCGTGATCGCGACGGTGATCGTCCGCCACGTGGACGGTTATTCGATCTACTCGGCCCGCCTGCCGAACCATGGGGGGACGGAAGGGACACTGCGTTCCCACGTCAGTTGACGATCAAGGGGCCGAGCCCGGATCCGGATCGCGCGTCGACGAATACAGAATGTTCGTGAAACAATGGGGCGATGTACGTACCCGCGAAGTTCACCCTTGCCGAAGAAGCCGCCTGGGACGTGGTGCTCGAAGCCGGAGCGGGAACCCTTGTGGTCGCGGGCGCCGACGGGCTCGCGAGCGTCTTCGTCCCGGTGGTCGTCAGTGACGATCGTCGTACCCTCAGCACCCACGTCGCGCGGGCGAATCCGTGGTGGCGAGTGGCCGAAGACGACGCGGAGGTCCTGGCGATCTTCGTCGCCGCCAGCGCCTACGTGTCGCCGTCGTACTACCCGAGCCGTCTCGAGGACCCCAGGGTGGTGCCGACCTGGAACTACGTCGCCGCCGAGGTGCGCGGTCGCGTGCGCGTCCACGACGACGCCGACTGGACCGCCATCCAGGTCCGTCGCCAGACCGAGCGCTTCGAGGCGTCCCGTTCGCCCCAGTGGCGGGTGGACGAGGCCCCCGAGGCCTACGTGTCACTCCAGCTCAAGGCCATCGTGGGGATCTCGATCGACGTGACGTCGATCACCGGCAAGGCGAAGCTCTCCCAGAACCGTCCGGCGCTCGACCATGACTCGGTGCGCGAACATCTGAGCGGGGGTGGCTACGCCGATCGCAACGTGGCCGACCGGATGCTCGAGTGAGCGGGTTGACGGTGCGGGTGCGCGAAGCCGGTCCCGACGACTGGGAGGCGCTGAAGAAGATCAGGTTGGAAGCGCTCTTCGACACCCCCGAGGCCTTCGGTTCGACGTTCGAGGTTTCGCGTACCTGGTCAGATGACCAGTGGCGTCAGATGGTCCAGAACCGGCCGAACTTCCTCGCCGAGCTCGATGGCGAGGTCGTCGGCATGGTCGCCGGTGGACGGAGCGAGCGCCTCCCCGGCACCGGCTGGATGTACGGCATGTTCGTCACACCCAACCAAAGGGGAACCGGCACCGCCGAGATGTTGGTCGACGCGGTGAGCGATTGGGCCCGGGCACAGGGATTTCGCGAACTGTACCTGCACGTCGGCGACTCGGTGCCCCGGGCGCGGGCGTTCTACGAGAAGGTCGGATTTCGACCGTCGGGCGACTCGATGACGATGGACCGTGACCCGCAGATCACCCTGATCACCATGGTGCGCGAACTTGACTGAGGAGTCGCTGCACGTCGAGCGGACCTCGCACGGCCACCTGCACGACCTGCGACGGCGGGTGTTGCGCGGTGGCGACCCCGAGGCTCGAGTGACCGAGCCGCGAGACGACGAGCCGACCACGTGGCACTTCGCGGGTCTCCTCGGTGAACGGGTGGTCGTGAGTGCGTCGTTCTACCTCGCCCCCGCATTGTTCGATGCCGCGATGGTCGCCTACCAGTTGCGCTACATGGCCACCGACCAAGACGTGCAGGGTCGGGGATACGGCGCAACCGTGCTCGGATTCGCCGAGACGCGCCTGAGAGACGTGGGCGCCGAGCAACTCTGGGCCCACGCCCGCGACAGCGCCCTCGGTTTCTACCGTTCGTGTGGCTGGACCGTGGTGGAGGACTCGGCGTTCTTGAGCGTCGAGACCCAACTGCCCCACCACGTGATCTTCAAGGCGCTTGGTTGAGGTCTGGATGGGTTGGCTTCCTCTAGTTTGATGGGGTGCGAAAACTCCTCAGTCTGATCGCCGCGGTGGCCGTCGTCGCCGTTGGCCTCGTCATCGCCTGGCCCCATCTTCGAAACGGCGGGCCGACGAGCACCACGACGACGACGATCGCGTACCACCCCCCGGTCGCGCCGCTCACCGGGCTCGCCGATCCCTCGGGGCAGTCGTTGAAGAGACCGGCGCTCAACGTCAAGATCGAGAACACGCCCGACGCGCTTCCCCAATGGGGCGTCGACCAAGCCGACGCCGTCTACGAGGAGATCGTGAACGGAGGCATCACGCGGCTGCTCGCGGTATTCAATTCCCAGGCGCCCGCGAAGGTCGGTCCCGTCCGTTCGGTGCGCCCGACGGACACGCAGATCGTCTGGCCCCTCGGCGGGATCTTCGCCTACTCGGGTGGGGCCGCCTACGCGGTCGCGAGCATCTCGACGGTGCCGGGCCTCAAACTCATCGACGAGTCGAGCGCCGGAACGGCGATGTTCCGGGACCCGACCCGCTACGCCCCGCACAACCTGTACGCCGTCGGCCCTTCGTTGTTCGCCTTCGGGGGAAAGCCGACCCCGCCGCCGGCGCTCTTCACGTACCGCAACGGACCCGAGACCTTGGCGTCCACCGTGGTGAAGAGCTTCGTCGTACCCTTCCCGAGCATCTACCCGGTGACCTGGACGTGGAACGTCACGACGGCGTCGTGGGACCGCACCCTGTTCGGCAGCCCCGACGTCACGGGTACCAAGGTCCGCGAGTCACCCAAGAACGTGATCGTCATGTGGGTGAACTACGTGAACGGCATCGGCACGATGTCGTCCTACGCCGACCTCCAGGGATCGGGTCCGGCGGCCGTCTTCACCGGCGGTCGCGAGGTCCAGGCAGTGTGGTCGCGTGGCCCGCTCAAGGGCGACATCCTCACGTACCGCACGGCGTCGGGACGCGTCGTCGCCCTGACGCCCGGTCAGACGTGGGTCGAGCTGTTGAACGCCGGCACCGTGCTCAACGTCACGAAGTGACGATCCGCTCGATCCGCTCGAGGGTCGCTTCCATGGCCTTGCGGTTGCGCTCGGGGTATCCGCGCTTCTCGATGTACCCGCCCCACGGCTTGTCGTAGTTGAACGACTCGGTGACCTTCGTCCCACCCTCGACCGGTTCCAGGTCGTAGCGCCACACGAAGTGCGCCAGATGGTGCCAGGCGATCGCGCGGCCCTCCTCGAAGACCACCACCTTGTTCGACACGAAGTACCGGACCCCGAGTTTCATGTCCATCGAGAACTTGGCACCGCGGAACAGCCGATGCGGGCCCTTGCGCAGATGCGTCACCGATCCCGAACCGTCGATGCGCGGGTGTTCGGACGGGTCGGCGAGCAGGTCGAAGATCTTCGCCGCGGGCGCGGCGATCACCCGGGAGACGGAGACGACGCGATCGGCACTCATGCCCTCAGCGTAGAGTGAATTCCCACGTCGTCGAACGGAGCCCCATGGAGTACCACGAGTCGTTGATCGAGTGCGCCGACGGGAGGGTCCTCGAAGTCTCCACCTACGGCGAGCCCGAGGGCCGGACGGTCTTCTTCCATCACGGTTCGCCCGGCTCGGCGGGGCTGGCGCGCTGGTTCACGCCGCTCGTCGAACGGGGACTCTTCCTCGTCTCCATGTCGCGGCCCGGGTACGGTCGCTCAACCCGACTCGAAGGTCGCGGCGTCGCCGACGTCGTGGACGACGTGCGAACGGCGCTCGACCACCTCGGGCGCGAGGAGTACGTGTCGGTAGGTTGGTCCGGTGGCGGGCCGCACTCGCTGGCCTGTGCGGCCCTCGACGCCCCGAGGTGCCTCGCCGCCTGGTCGCTCGCCGGAGTGGTGCCGATGGACGTGGACTTCGACTGGACGGCGGGTATGGGACCGGAGAACCTGGAGGAGTTCGCGCTGGCCCTCGAGGGTGGAGAGGCCTACGAGACCCACATGGCCCTCGCCGGAGATTGGTTCGCCGGTTCGACGCCCGAGAACATCATCGAGCTGTTCGGAGGGCTTCTGTCACCGGTCGACCGCGACGCCTTGTCCGACGAAGGCGCCAGGTCGATCCTGGCTCTCGCCTGTCGCCAGGCCTTCGCCAATGGCTGGCGCGGTTTCTACGACGACGATCGGGCGTTCTTCAGTCCCTGGGGATTCGACCCCTCGACGATCGCGAGGCCGGTCTCGGTCTGGTACGGCGACCAGGACCTCATGGTCCCGCCGACCCACGGCGCCTGGCTGGGGTCGCACGTGCCCAACGCGACCATCCACCACCTCTTGGACGACGGACACGTCTCGTTGGTGAAGAACCACCTGGCGGAGTTGACCGACGAGATCGTCTCGACGTACGTTTCGTCGTAGCGTGGGGGGATCTTCCCCGAACAGAGGAGCGCTATGCGCATAGGCAATCTCTACGGACCGGACGCCACCTTCCTGGGCGTGCCCGCGGCCGACCCCGACGACACGGCCGAGTGGTCCCAGGCTCGCGCGGCGATCATCGGCGCGCCCTTCGACGGGGGGACGTCGCACCGCTCGGGCGCCCGGTTCGGGCCACAGGCCATCCGCATCACGGACTACCTGCCCCACGACGGCATGCGTCCGAGCCTCGCGCTCGGGGTCGACCCGCTCGTCGAGTTGGCTGTAGTCGACCTGGGCGACGTCGAGATGCCCTCGGGCGAGACGGAGAAGTCTCTCGAGCGCCTCGAGGAGCGGGTCTTCGCGGTCGCCAGCGCCGGCGTCATCCCGATCATCCTCGGTGGTGACCACACGATCGCCCTGCCCGACGTGACGGGCCTGGCGCGCCACGTGGGCTGGGGGCGGGTCTCGGTCATCCACTTCGACGCCCACGCCGACACCGGCGACACCCAGATGGGCTCGCTCTACGGCCACGGCACACCGATGCGCCGACTGATCGAGTCGGGGGCGTGCCGCGGCGACCGGTTCCTGCAGATCGGGCTTCGCGGCTACTGGCCCGAGGACCAGACCCTGGACTGGATGGCCGCCCAGGGGATGCGATCGTTCGAGATGGGCGAGGTCGTCGAACGCGGACTGGACGAGGTGCTCGCCGAGGCGATCGAGATCGCCACGACCGACTGCGACGCGGTCTTCCTCTCGGTCGACGTCGACGTGGTCGATCCGGGATCGGCCCCGGGCACCGGCACCCCCGAACCCGGGGGACTGTCGAGTCGCCAACTGCTCGACGCGGTGCGGCGCATCGCGATGGAGGCCCCCCTCGGCGGCGTCGACGTCGTCGAGGTCTCGCCCCCGTACGACCACGCCGAGATCACCGCGTACCTGGGCAACCGCATCGTGCTCGAGGCCCTCGGCGGGATCGCCTGGCGCGCCAAGGTGGCCCGCGGCGAGGAAGCGCGCGACCCGCGCGACCCCCTGCTCGGGCGTCGCTAGTCGCGCATCGTCTCGAGGATCTCGCGCACCAGGTCGTCGGTGGTGTCGGGGTGCAGGAATGCGAAGCGCGCGACGGTCTCGCCCTCCCACTTGGTCGGCGTGACGAAGGCCACCTGGTCGCGAAGCAGCTGGTAGCTCCACTCGGTGTACTGCTCGTCGGTCCAGCCGATCCGCCGGTACAGCACGACTCCGAGGCTCGCGGGACGCACGAGCTCGACGTGGTCCATCTCGGCGATGATGTCCTCGGTGCGTAGCGCTATGTCGACCGCGGCCTGGACCGCGGTCTCGTAGGCTCGCGTGCCGTAGGTCACGAGCGAGAACCAGAAGGGCAGTCCCCGGGCCCGGCGCGAGAGGTGGATCGCGAAGTCCGAAGGGTTCCACTCGTAGTTGTCGTCGTCGTTCGAGTGCAGGATGTCGAGGTAACCGGCCTGCTGGGCGAGGATCTTGCGCGCGGCCGTGGGGTTGCGGTAGATCAACGCGCACGAGTCGAGCGGGCCGAAGAGCCACTTGTGCGGATCGACGATGAAGCTGTCGGCGTGACGCAGGCCCGAGAAGTTCGGCCGTTCGCTCGTCGAGAAGATGGCCGCGCCGCCGTAGGCGCCGTCGACGTGGAACCAGAGGTCGTGCTCTCGAGCGAAGGACCCGAGGCCCTCGAGGTCGTCGACGATGCCGGCGTTCGTGGTCCCGGCGGTGGCGACCACACCCACGACGCTCGAGGGGTTGGGGTCGTTGGCGAGGGCCGCTTCGAGGTTGGCCAGGGTGAAGCGGTGGTCGTCGGTCGGCACCAACAGCGCCTGGATCCCGAGCACGTGCAGCGCGGTGCCGATGCTCGAGTGCGCGTCGGCCGATATGGCGAAGCGCACTTCGTGGGGAGCCAGTTCGGGGTGCTTCGCGCGACCCAGGTCGCGTCCGACGGTCAGGCTCGAGAGATTGCCCATCGAACCGCCCGACACGAACGCCCCGCCCGAACCCTCGGGCATGCCGGCGCGTTCGGCCAGGTATTCGAGGGCTTGGTTCTCGGCGACCACGGCGCCGCTGGCCTCGAGCCAGCTCGTGCCGTTCAGTCCCGAACAGGCGACCACCATGTCGAAGAGCAGCGAGCTCTTGGTCGGGGCGTTCGGGATGAAGGCGAGGAATCCCGGGGAGTCGATCGAAACCACCGACGGCGCCAGCGCCTGCTTGAAGATCTCGAGGACCCGAGCGGCGTCGGTGCCCTCGGGCCGGATCAGGCCGTCGAGGGCGTGGTTCGGGATCGGGCGCAGGCTGCCCCAGTCGAGGGGCACCGGATCCATCGAGAGGCGGTCACGGCAGTAGTCGAACACTTCGTCCGCCAGCTTCGCGTCGTACGTAAACATTTCATGCCCCATCGCAAGGCCTTTCGATTTTGGTCCCTGTCCATCGTACGCAACCTGACTCCGGTCGGCCCCTCGAGCCCCAGGAGGCATTGAACCAACGGAAGTAACATCCACCAATGGCACAACAGCGCGTCGGCTACCTGGGTCCCGAGGGTTCCTTCTCCCACGAGGCCGTCTCGACGCTGCCCGACGTCGAGCCCGTCGCCTACGACACGCTGGCCGACCTGCTCGGTGCGGTCGCCGACGCCTCCCTCGACCTGGGGCTCGTCCCGATCGAGAACGCCATCGAGGGGACCGTCTCGGCGACCATCGACGGGTTGGTCTTCGACCACGACCTGATCATCGAGCGCGAGGTCGTGATACCGATCCGGCTCAACCTCCTCGCCCGTCCCGGCGTGTCGATCTCCCAAGTCACGAGCGTGCGCAGTTACGTCCACGCACTGGCCCAGTGCCGCGGACTGATCCAGTCGCTCGGCGCGACCATCGAGCAGACGACCTCCACGTCCCAGGCGGCCCGAGAGGTGGCCGAGTCGACGGAGCCGTGGGCCGCCGTCGCCTCGGAGATGGCCGGTGAGCTGTTCGGACTCGTGCCCCTCGCCACCGACATCGAGGACCACCCGGGCAACGCGACGCGCTTCGTCCTGGTCGGTCGCGACGAGGTGGCGGCGCCCACCGGCCACGACCGCACGACCATCGTCTGCTTCCAGGACGCCGACCGACCTGGTTCGCTCTACGCCATCCTCGGCCGCTTCGCCGCCCGCGACATCAACCTGACCAAGCTCGAGAGCCGCCCCACCAAGACGGGACTCGGGGACTACTGCTTCGTCATCGAGTTCGAGGGGCACGTCGCCGATGACGTGGTCGCCGACTGTCTGGCGGACCTGCAGGCGCACCTGGCCCGGGTCAAGTTCCTGGGCTCGTACCCCGTGACCGGTCCGCAGGCCTCCGAACGGCGCGAGGAGGTGGCGCTCGCGCGAGTCTCGGCGCGGCGCTGGATCTCCGAGATACGCTCGCGTATCCGCGCCTGAGCCGCACCGGCTCCAAATCG
>Ga0075029_100001014_pt1 | contig 16100 bp, 14 predicted proteins | sample LitLauG_LLR_2013_FD_71391 | JGI IMG/M metagenome (GOLD analysis project Ga0075029, IMG submission 71391) | Freshwater sediment microbial communities from North America - Little Laurel Run_MetaG_LLR_2013 | ecosystem: Environmental > Aquatic > Freshwater > Creek > Sediment | place: USA...
GTCTTGACTCCGGCAAGTGGACAAAGAAGGAACGCAAGGTAGCCGACTGGCGGTTGGCAAAAGAGCTAGCTGCCGCGATGCTTCGGGAGCGCTCCAAGGACCTGCAACTTGCCTTGTGGCTGACCGAAGCCAATATTAAGCTGTACGGCTTTCCGGGTCTGCGCGACGGACTACGCATTACCCGCGAGTTGATGGTTCGTTATTGGGACAAGGGTCTCTATCCGGCTATCGAAGATGGTCCCGAAGATCGAGCGGGACCATTTGAGTGGCTGAGTAACAAACTCGTCGATGCAATGATGGCCATTCCCATCACGGTTCGATCGGGCGGCGGAACCGACTACAGTTTCATGGACCAGCAAGACGCTCTCCGCACCGGTTCGGAGGCAAACTGTAGAGGGGCCGACGGCGAGGTCGACGCGAAGAAAAAGCGGGACTACGATCAAGCCTTGGCTGACGGCCACGTGTCCATGGAGATGTTCGAACGCGCGGTTAAGGAAACAAAGCGCGCGGACTACGAGGGGCTGAATTCGGATTTCCAGCAAACTTATGACGAATTCAAGGCGCTGGAAAAAGTCGTCGACGAAAAGTTCGGCGACATGGCGCCGAATCTATCTGCCTGTCGAGCAGCCTTGAGCGAGATGAGGCAGGCGATTACAGATATTTTGGATAAGAAACGATTGGCGGAACCCGATCCCATCCCGGCGGCCAACTTACCCTCGGGCGTGCGTTCCTCCGAGCCAGCGCAACGCCCCGACGCCGCAGACTCGGCCCTTCCCCGTCTTCCCCTTTGGCTTCCGGGTTTGCAGGAATCGCAAGCCCAGTTGGGCCGGTCATGGCTGGATGCGGAAATGCTGATCCGTTCGGGCCAAGTGGAGAAAGGCCTCGCCGAGATGACGCGCCTGGCTGCCAGCGAAACCAACGGCCGGAACCGGTTTCAGCGCAAACTGTTATTAGCTGAGGTGTGCCTCGCCAGCAAGCGTGAGCGCCTGGCCCGGTCGATTCTGGAGGAATTGGCTGAGCAGATTGACAAATTCCAACTGGAGTTGTGGGAGTCCTCGGAACTGATCGGCAACGTCTGGACCAAGTTGTATCGCTTGTACAAACAGGGCGCTGAATCGTCGGACCTCGATCGCGCCAACAAATTGTACGAACGGCTTTGCCGGCTCGATCCCTGGCAAGCCCTCGGCTGCACGGAAGGGTAAGCAATGGCTCCGTCACTGTTAGACCGCCTGATCGATCTCGATCCCGACACTACGAGGGAAGCCCGGCCTAATTCCTGGGACGAGATGCGCCAGTTCAAGATTTCGCTCTGCCGCGACCTGGCGGCCCTTCTCAACACGCGCCGTGCCGAAGAGGACTTCCCTCCAGGATATGAGGAGGCAAGCGACTCGCTCTTGAGTTTTGGCGTGGCCGACTTCACCACTTACGACCTCAAGAACGGCGTCGAGCAGGAAAGACTCCGCCGCTCCATCGAGCGTGCGGTCCGCCAGTTCGAACCACGGCTGACCCGTGTCACCGTATCCATCGAGGAGCCCGACCCGCTGCGACCCGTCCTGCAATTTCAAATTGCGGCGACGCTGCGAGGCGAGCCCTCCGCCGAGTCTGTATTGTTCGACGTCACCCTGCAACGGGAGTCGCGCCGCATGGCCGTCTCTGGGAGTGACTCATGAGAGACGAACTGCTGCCTTATTATGAGCGGGAACTTAAGTTCATCCGTCAAATGGCAGGCGAGTTCGCGGAGAAATACCCGAAAGTGGCGGGCCGTCTCCTGTTACAGCCCGACGTGTGCGACGATCCGCATGTCGAGCGGCTGATCGAAGCGTTCGCGCTGCTGGCCGGTAGGGTACACCACAAGCTGGACGATGAATTCCCGGAAATCACCGAGGCGCTGCTGGATGTCCTCTACCCTCACTATCTGAGGCCCGTGCCTTCGCAGGGCGTTGTTCAGTTTCAGCTCGATCCTTCACAAAGCGTTCCGGCATCTACCAACATCGCGCCTGGCATCCCAATCCACACTAAGCCGGAGAATGGCAACGTCTGCTCCTTCCGCACCTGTTATCCGGTCACCCTCTGGCCGCTGCGGGTAACGGGCGCGTCGGTGTCGCCGGTGAACCGGTTCGCGACGCCCGGCATGCCGGCCGATGCTGCCGCGGTGATCCGCATCGGGATGGAATGCCTCGGAGGTCTTCGATTGGAACAATTGCCAATCGCGTCCATCCGGTTCTACCTCAAGGGAGAAAGCGCTGCCATCCACACGCTGTACGAGTTCCTCTTCCTCAACAGTCTGCGTGTTGCCATTCGTGCAATACCGGCGCGAGATGGGTCTGCTCAGGCAATTCTTCCCGTGAGCAACCTGCAACAAGTGGGATTCACCGAGTCGGAAGGAATTTTGCCATACTCGGACCGCAGCTTTCTAGGCTACCGCCTTCTGCAAGAGTATTTCAGTTTCCCCGAGAAGTTCTTCTTTTTCGATCTGAAAGGACTCGACCGCTTTCCCAAGAGCGGATTTGGCTCTGCCTTCGAGATCCTGATCTTTCTCAAACAACCCGATGAGCCACACCGCTTAATCGCTCTGGAACAAAGCGTCAGCGCCGAAACGTTTCAGCTTGGCTGCACGCCGATGGTCAATCTGTTTGAGCGCATCGCCGAGCCGATCCGCATCACCCAAACCAAGACGGAATACCACATCGTCCCGGACCAACACCGGCAGTTGAGCACCGAGGTTTACTCAGTCGACCGCGTCGCTTCCGGCAGCTATCTCGAAGAGGTTCAGACCTACGAGCCTTTCTATTCCTTGCGCCATGGCGCCCCGGACGAGACGCACAAGCACTTCTGGTACACGCACCGGCGGCCCTCCCTGCGGAAAAACGACAACGGCACGGAGATGTACATTTCGCTGGTGGACCTGGATTTCAATCCGGCTCTTCCCCCGGTCGAGATACTGACTGCGTGGGTAACGTGCACGAACCGCGATCAGGCTTCACGGCTCAAGCTGCCCGGGGAATTCGGCGAGTTGGAACCGGAGGGAGTGGCGCTGGTGCATGCCCGGTGTCTCCGAAGGCCTACCCCCACCGTCCGGCCGCCGGTACGCCGGGGGCTGCAGTGGCGCGTGATCTCTCATCTCTCGCTAAACCATCTTTCCATTGTGCAAAGGGGATCGGAGGCGCTGCAGGAGATCCTTCGGCTGTACGATTTTTCGGACGATCCGGCCATCCGACGGCAAATCGCCGGACTCATTGGAGTGAACAGCCGCTCCTGCATCAGCAGAGTTACATCAGATACGGGCGTGGCATTCTGCCGCGGTACCGATGTAACTCTGGAGTTCGACGAAGATCAGTACGTGGGAACGGGAGTATTTCTCTTATCCTGCGTGCTGCAAAGATTCCTAGGGTTATACAGCGCGGTGAATTCTTTTAGCCGTGTGACTGCGAAAACGAAGAAAGGAACGCTCAAACAGTGGCCGCCATTGGCAGGCGAACAGATCCTTCTCTAGAAGAGAATCTGTTCGAACGTGGTTACGAGTTCGAATTCTTCCAGGCCGTGCGTCTCCTCGCCCGACTATTCCCGGAGCGAAAGCCGGTGGGCGGCGCAGCCAGGCCGCAGGAGGAGTTTGCCCGCTTCGGAGCGCGCCTTTCGATGGCATTTCCGCCCAGCGCGGTACACGATATTGAGCAGATTCCCGATTCGGACGATCCCGCGCGCATGACCGTGGCTTTCCTGGGGTTGACCGGAACCCAAGGCATCCTGCCCCTCTGCTACACCGAGTGGATGATCGCCCGCGATGCAGCCAAGGACGACACCCTCGCCGCATTCTTCGATCTTTTCAACCATCGCTTGCTGTCTTTGTTCTATCGCGCCTGGGAAAAACACCAGCCCCCCGTTCTGTATGAACTGAGCGCTGCCCGGGGCCGGCGGCCAGACCCATTCACCCACTCTCTGTTCGACCTCATCGGCATGGGCACCCCGGGCCTGCGCGGGCGCATGCGCATTCAGGACGAAAGCCTGTTGTTGTACGGAGGCCTGATCGCGCAGCGTCCGCACTCTGCCAGCGCGCTGCGGGGGATTCTCCGGGACTATTTCTCCGTGCCCGTTGCGATCGACCAATGCCTTGGGGATTGGTACCAACTTGAGGAGGCGGACCGCTGTTACCTCTCGCCGGAACTGGAACGAAACCAACTGGGCGAAGGCGCGTTTCTCGGAGACGAGGCTTGGAACCAACAGGCGCGATTCCGTATCCGCCTTGGTCCTCTCGGATTGGACCGTTTCCTCGAATTCCTTCCGGATGGGCGGGCCATGGCCGAACTAGTGGAGTTGACGCGGTATCTTGTGGGGCAGGCGACCGCCTTCGACGTCCAGGTTTTCCTGCGCGCCGGAGAGGTCCCCTATTGCCGCCTGGATGACGAAGGCGCCCACGCTCCTCGTCTGGGTTGGATGGGTTGGCTCAAGACCGGCGAGTTCGTGACTGATGCGGGCGATGCCGTTTTCGGATGGGTGAACTGATGGCCATAGCGCAAGAACACCGCCGCATCGCGATCTCGACGCCTCTCGGCAAGGACGTGTTGTTGCTGCGCGGATTTACCGGTTCGGAAGCCATCTCGCAGCTTTTCCATTTCGACTTGGACCTGCTTTCGGAAAACGATTCGATCCAGTTCCAGGACGTGGTGGGCAAGAGCGTGACGCTTCGCATCTACGATGCCAAGGGCGGCGAGCGCCACTGGAACGGATTCATCAGCCGCTTCTCCCAGGGAGCGCAAGACCGCCGGCTGACCGCATACCGCGCCCAGATGGTGCCCTGGTTATGGTTTCTGACGCGCACGGCCGATTGCCGGATCTTCCAAAACCAGAAGGTGCCCGACATCATCCAGAAGATTTTCACCGACTTGAAGTTTCACGATTTCAAGCTTCGGCTGTATGGCGATTTCGCGCCGCGCGACTACTGCGTGCAGTACAGGGAAACCGATTTCAACTTCGTGTCGCGGTTGATGGAAGAAGAAGGCATCTTTTACTACTTCAAGCAGGAGGAAGGCAAGCACACGCTGGTCCTGGCGAACGACCCCGCGGCGCACGACCCTTGCCCGAACCAGAAGACGGCCCGTTACGATTTTCGCGGCGGAAACCTCGCATATGAAGACGTAGTGACCGAGTTGTTTTACCAGGAGGAGTTCCGGACGGGGGCCTGGGCGCAGACGGATTATAATTTCGAGACCCCCAGCACCAGCCTGGCAGTCACGGTCAGCGGCAAGAATCCCTACCAGATTTATGAGTACCCGGGCCAGTATCGGGTCCGTCCGGCGGGCGACCAGTTGGCGAAGATTCGTCTTCAGGAGCAGACGGTGCCCGGAAAGGTCATTCAGGGTGGGGGCGGGTGCCGGTACTTCAGCAGCGGTTACCAGTTCAAGTTAGAAGAGCATTACCGCGCGGATTTGAATCAGGCGTATGTATTAACGTCAGTCCGTCACATGGCGACGCAAGGAGCCAGTTACCAGGTTGGCGGGGGAGGCGGAGAGGAGTTGACGTACCGGAACAGTTTCGAGTGCATCCCGTTCTCCACGCCATACCGCCCGCCCCGCGTCACGCCCGAGCCTTTCGTGCAGGGCTGCCAGACGGCGGTGGTCGTTGGCCCGGCGGGCGAAGAAATCTATACCGACAAGCACGGCCGGGTGAAGGTCCAGTTCCACTGGGATCGGGAAGGCAAGAAGAACGAGAACAGCTCGTGCTGGATCCGCGTGTCCCACCCCTGGGCGGGCCAAGGCTGGGGCGCGATCTCGATCCCGCGCATCGGCCAGGAAGTGATCGTCGATTTCCTGGAAGGCGATCCGGACCAGCCGATTATCACCGGCCGCGTGTATAATGCAGGGCAGATGCCGCCGTTCGGCATGCCTGGCGGCGCCGTGATCAGCGGGGTCAAGTCGAACAGCACCAAGGGCGGCGGCGGGTATAACGAGATCTCGCTGAACGACACCAAAGGGACCGAGCTGATCAATATTCACGCGCAGTACGATCAGCAGAAGAAAGTGGAGCACGATGAGCGGGTCAAGATCGGCAACGATCGGTCCGAAGAAGTCGGTAGGGACGAGAAGATCCAGATCGATCGTGACCGCACGGAAGAGGTCAAGCACGACGAGAAGATCAGGATCGGCAACGATAAGACCGAGGTCGTAGTCCGCGACCGGACGCTCAATGTCGAGCGCGATAAGTACGAGACGGTCGCTCACAACAAGTCGGTTCAAGTGAAGGGAGTCCACGACGAGAATATCGGCGGCAGCATGTATGTCAACGTCGCCGGCAGTCTGGCCGAGACCGTCGCCGTCAACTACGCCGAAACCGTTGGTGCGGCTATGGAAATCACGGTTGGGGGCGCGCTCGCAATCACCGTGGGTGCGGCTATGGCTGAAACCGTTGGGGGCGCCAAGGCTGAAACCATCGGACTCGCCAAATCCGAAAACGTCGGCGGCAACAAATCGTTGAACGTGGGAAAGGATCTGAGCGAGAACGTCGGAGCCAATCGCACCTTGAACGTCGTAAAAGACGTTACCGAATCGATCGGCGGCCAGCATAAGGAATCCACCACGAAAGAGTATATTCTCAACGCCAAGAAGATCCAGATCGTGGCGGAGGATGAAATCAACATCAAGACGGGAAAGGCCGAAATCGTCATGAAAAAGAATGGCGACGTTACCGTGAATGGAAACAAGATCACGGTCAAGGGAAGTGGCGACGTCGTCGTCAAGGGGAGCAAGATCAATGACAACTAAGTACAGCGGCTCTGATCGGAGCCGCGACCGTGAGGGAGCGGCAGATGTTGGATACGTCACCGTAATTGCGAATCGGCGTACTAAGTTACCCGATGTCGCGGAGCGAGAGCAGGGACCCGCGGGCTCCTGGTGTATTGGCCGGATCGTCGGGATTACGGACGACGGACGGCCTGTGGTGGACTTTCCCGGCAATCGAATCTCGGGTTTGATTGCCCGTACGGTCGTCTCGTGCGCCAGCCGCCCGCAGCTTCCGGCGGGTGGGATTCCCGTGCTGCTTTCCTTTGAGAATGACGACCCGTGCGCTCCCGTTGTGGTCGGCGTTGTCTCGAACGCCTTTTGCCCTGCGGCGGCACATCCAATGGACGAAGAACTGGTGTTGGAGGCGGAGCGGCAGATTGTGCTCCGCTGTGGCAAGAGTACGATCACTCTCCGGCGCGACGGCAGGATTACCGTCCGGGGGGCCGAGGTCACCACTCGCGCTTCGGGACGCAACAAGATCCGCGGCGCGTCGGTTGAAATCAATTAGTGCGGGGAATAGATGGGCGTAACGGTAAGTGCGGACGGCATGACCGTGGTTCACGCGGGTAGTAACGGGATCACCACCGTGTTCCCGGATGTCTGTAAAACCCCGAGTCCGGGCGGTCCAATCCCAATCCCGTACCCGAACGTCGCTCGCTCTTCCGACACGGCGGATGGAGCCAAGACGGTGAACTGCGACGGCAACCCGGTGTGCGTCAAGGATTCCAACTTCTCCACCAGCACCGGCGATGAGGCCGGAACGGCGGGCGGCGGCGTCGTGTCGAGTAAGACCAAAGGGAAGGCCGAATTCGTAAATTACTCCTTCGACGTGAAAGTGGAAGGCAAGAATGTGCCCCGGGCCATGGACTTGATGTTGCACAACGACAAGAACACCCCGCCCTCTCCCGTGATGCAAGGCCCCGGCATCGCGATTCCCTCGAACGAAACTGTCACCTGCTGGTGCTGCGGCGATGACTACTAGTGTGCCGTCCCGCATACCGCTTGCTAACGCGCGCGGATTGGAAGCGTTGTCTCTGAGCCGCGACCGTAAGGGAGCGGTTGTCAACTCTAAAGCGGGACACCACACTAGCCGAGGTTCTTTGTGATCGCGGCGGCGGGCATGGCGGCCTCTCTTGGATGCGCGGCGGATACGTGTTGCGCGGCGGCTCGGGCCGGAGTGGTGCGGCTCGCCGAGTTGCAGAACCTGAACTTCGCCGGTTACCAGGAATTTGGCCGCGAAACGGAGGATGGGTTCCCTCCCGTGGTGGGCCATGCCGCGCCTCTCGAGTACGGCTACGCGGGCGAGGCGCGGTTAATGGTGCTCGGTGCTCTGGCGCTGCGCGACCTGCTGGAGCAACGGCCTGACTTGTCCGGCGGGGCCGCCGGCACCGCGCTCTACCTCAATCTCTCGGACCGCTACGTCGAGCAGGTTTATGCTAAGTCGTCCGAAGCCGACGGTCCTCCTAAGCCGGAACCGCTCGGCGGATCCCGCTTGATGGAATTTATGCTGTCCCGCGCTGGACTGGCGTTCCCCCAACGGAATTGCCGCGTCCACCGGGCGGGCCGCGTGGGATTCGTACGCGCGTTATCGGATGCGCTTCGCGCCATCGCCCAGGGGAGCTTCGAGCGCTGCATCGTCGGAGCCGTCGATTGCTGCTTCGACCCCGGATTCCTTGTGGCGGCCGCGGGCCTTCGCATCCTGCGCACCGGCGACAACCCCGTAGGCTTTCTTCCGGGCGAGGCTGCGTGTTTCCTCCTGTTGGAGCGCCCGGGGCCGGCCATTCGCGGTCTTTGCGTTTGCGGCGTGGCGTTCGGTGAGGGCGCGCCGGGTGAGTTCGATGAGACTCCGTCCACCGGGGAGTGCCTGGCGGACACGGTTGCCGCGGCCATCGAGTCCTCGAGGCCAAAGATACCGGAAGTCGGCTACTGGCTCGGCGATCTCAACGGTACCGAAAGGCGTGCGATCGACTGGGGCCACGCCATCGTGCGGCTCCAGGGCCGATACAGGTTTCCGAACCTTCGGACTTGGATTCCGGCCGCATCGTTCGGCGAAATCGGAGCCGCGTCCGGCGCGGTCGGAATCGCGATGGTGTTGAAGGCGCATGAGCGGGGCTACGCCCCCGGAGCGACCTCAGTGGTCTGGTTGTCGGCGGAGAGCGGCCACCGCGCCGCTATCGTGCTGTCATCCGATCCTGCAGCCAGGGGATAGCCATGGCCAAAGAACACATCAAGAGGATAAGGAAGTCGAAGTTCAACCGCCAGAGAGCGTCCACCAGTACGCTGCGCGGCAATTGCAGCACGGGCTATATGTTCACTTGGGGGACGGGCGCCGCGGGCCAGGCGGAGTATCATCATATTCTTCCGATCGAATGCCTGCAGGACGATTGCATCCAACCCGATTCCCACATCGAGTTCTTTCGCAATTGCATGGCGCTTACCGTCTGGGACATCAATAACGGCGATAATCTCATCGGGCTGCCCACTAAGTTTCCGTACAAGGGCTTCGTCGATAACGTGGCGGCGGTAATCGCCGAACTCAATCCCGGCTTGGCCAATGCCCAGGCCATAGCCGGAGGGTTCGGAGCGGTTCCCGACCTGCCCTGCCACAAACGGGAGCACTACCCGGCGTACAATGACGGCGTTACCGACGACCTTAACAACAACGTTTGGCTGAAGCTGATGGAGGACCAGCCGAAATGCAGGGCAAAAGGCAAGGATATCCAAGGGCATCTGGAAAACGCCAGCGTTCACTGGCGGATGAAGCTGGTCAATCGCGGGAGGGGTGGCGACACTGGCGGTCTCGGTGCGGCCTATTGTTGGCGCAACAGAAACGAGCCGGAGTGCGAGCCAATTTGGTTCATCCCTTTCTCCATGAATCCGGGCACTCCGGAACGTCTCAAGCCGCCTCCCGAAAGGCCCGTGGGAAAGGGTGTAAAAGCGTGGTTCCAAAAAATCTTCGAACTTACATTTTGAAAACTGGCGGAATCGATTGAGGTCATGATGGAATTCTGGCTGTGGCGCAACGCGACTCAGGACGGCTACTGCACCATTAAAACACCGAACATGGAGAGAGTCTGGGAACTGGTCCAGGGAGTCTCACGGATTCAGGACTTCCCGGACGGGATCGAATGCAGGATGAACCCCCAACGCCCCAAAGACGTGGGGCTGGCCGACAATATTCGTGGCGCTTTCTTCCCTGTGATTTCCGGCCGTCTGCGGAAGGCGCTCGAAGCGGAGGCCACGCAGAACAGAGTAGAGTACATCCCGGTGCGGATTATCAATCACAAAAAGCGGCTGGCATCCGCCGACTACTTCGTTCTCAATCCGCTCGACATTGTCGATTGCATCGATCCGGAAGCCTCGTGTGTGGAGTGGAATACGATCTCGCCGGGTTCCATCTCTTATTGCAAAGGGCTGGTATTGAAAGAAGACGCGATTCCACCGGGATTCAGGCTCTTTAGGCTCAAGTACTGGCCGAACAACATCATGATTGATGACGATCTCGTCGCGAACCTGAAACGGATGGACCTGACCGGGTTGGTCTTCCGCAAGGCGGCGGGTTACGACGGCATGGGGTGATATGGACCTTCGCGATGCGCACTTGCGACTTGTCGATGAGATCAGGGAGCAGATGTTCTTCCTGACCGCCGCCTACCCCATGACCGAGAGCGGCGCAACCCTTGAATCTCTCTCGGAATTATTCGAGGCGCTAGGTATTTGCCACTTGCTCACCCGGTTGGAGGCGGGCCAGTTCCGCGAGAATCTGCTGCGCAGTGGCCACGCCCGCCGGTACTACTTACGCAAGTCGCGCGAGCAGCATAACCTCGGCGATCACCGCCTGGCGCTGTCGCGATGCGACGGATTTTTGGCCGCGCTGGCAGCGGGTGACATTGCTCTCGCCTTCGACATCGCCAGCCTCTCGGTCGAGGAATGGCACCCGGCGTGGGAATACGAAGACGATTTCTGTTTTTTCCTCTTTCTCCACGATCTGGTCCGGCGATCCCGTGGTGTCGAAACTCCAAGTCCACTCGCCGTAATTGATCGATTTCACAAGGCGCTGGAAGGACAGGCGGCCCCCAGGCTGGAAGTCTGCCGCGCGCTGTCCAGCGGCGATGCCGGCAACTTCGCCGATGCCCTTGCCGCGCTCATGGAAGCGAAGCAGGAGGAATCCGACGGCAGGCGGATAGTGGTTCCGGACACGGACGTGGCCTTCTGGCCCCGCAGCTTCGTATCCGTGGAGGGGCTCGCGCTACTGAAGGCGGCGGAGCTTGCAAACCTGCCTGTCGATCGGGAATTCCCGTTGTGCCCGCCGGACGGGCGCCTTTGCACCCAGGAGAGTTCCTCCGAGGATTTGTTCGCGTCGCTCGAAGAGGCTTTGGCGGCGGATCGTTGACCGGTGAATCGTGGGACATCCAGCCATCGAAAATCTGACCCCGTTCGCGTTCGACCTTCTCTTTGTCTCCGACGAGAGTGGGCGGCCCATCCTCGCGCCGGTCGCCAAGGCGACTTACGAAATCCGGCAGGGCGGCGTCATTGCCCCCGCCGAAAAGCAGATGCCGCTGAACCTGGGAGGCGAATTCGCCACTAAGAATCCCGAGTCGAGCTATAAGTACGAGCCGGAAACCGCTTTCTTCAAACCGGCTACCGACGTAATTCTGATCGGCCACGCAGTGGCCCCCAGGCGCGCCGCCTCGAGCGTAACTGTGAATCTCGCTGTGGGACCGGTTGCCAAATCGGTGCGAGTGTTCGGCGATCGCGTCTGGCAGAGCACCTTCGGAGGGACGTACATCAGCGACCCTGAGCCGTTCGAGACTGTGCCTCTGGTCTATGAGCGCGCTTTCGGCGGCAGCGATCGAACTCATCCGGACCCCTCTCATCACACGTTTGAACCGCGCAATCCGGTGGGCGCCGGCTTCCGCTCCAAACGCGAGAAGATCGATGGGGTACGCCTGCCGAACCTTGAAGACCCGCGCCACCCCATCCGGGAATGGAGCGACACTCCGCCACCCGCCGGCTTCGGCTTCATCTCGCCGGACTGGCAGCCCCGTGCTGCCTGGGCGGGTACTTATGACGATAAGTGGACCAAGGAACGCTTGCCGCTCCTGCCGGCTGACTTCGACCGCAGATTCTTCAATTCGGCCTCGCCTGGCCTGGTCGCCCCGGGATACCTCCGCGGTGGCGAGCCGGTGCTGGTCGAAAATGCCGCCTCCGAAGCTCGGCTTTCCTTCGACCTTCCGGGTACGCCGCCTCCTCTTTGCAGCCTCGAGTTGGTTGGCCGCGCTCACCGCCAGGTGGAAATGAAACTGGATACGGTCATCGTCAATACCGAAGAAAGCCTGTTGATCTTGATCTGGCGTTCTTATCTTGCGCTGAGAAACGGACCACATGACGTCGTGAGCGCTCAGCTCAAACCGGAGTAACGAAGATGGCTAACTCACCTCGAGCGTTTCTCGTCGGGCTGTATGAGGAGTACCTCGCGGAAGCTTCCTTTCTGTACGCACAGCGGTTGAGTCTGCTCGACGATCCCAAAATTGCCTGGAACGAACGCGGCGAGTTCGAAGAGCGTCTCGAGGCTCACATCGACGGCCTGGTAGTTGGCGGCCAACTGGCCCTCGAGGTTTGCGGGCGGCAGGCGGCGGAAGGCGATTTTGGCGAACTCTATGCCGCTGCCTGCGTCTTCTGCCGCCAGAACCGGCAGGATTTGGTGTTAGAGATCCTCGACCAACTGGATGGCGAAGATGCGGAGAAGACCTCCGCGGTGGCCGGCGCGCTGAAGCAGGAACTCCCGGAGGCGTGGTGCCCCGATTTTCTGACGTTGCTCGCCGGCGGGAACCCGAAACTGGCTCCTGTCTTGGCGCGGGCCTTCGGCTATCGCCGGGTGCCGTGCGGGCCGCAGTTGCTGGCAGCCCTGAGGCGATGTGCCGCGGCCGCCGTCCCCGAACTTGTCTGGGCTCTCGGTCGGATCGCCTACTCCCCTGCCGCGGAGGTCCTGCTCGATTACCTGAGAAGCGAAGAAGAACCAGTCCGGGCTGCCGCCGCGGTTGCCTTGGCGCGCATCGGTGAACCCGGCATGATCGATCGCTGCCTGGCCGAAATGCACTCTCATACGTGGCCGCTGGTCCCTCTGGGACTGGCGGGCGGGCGCAGCGCCTGGGCCGCGCTCACCGAATTGCATCGCACGAACAATTCCGCGGATTGCGTGATCGCGCTGGGGTTGCTGGGCGATGCCGCCAGCGTGCCAGATTTGCTCCGGCTTCTGGAGCAGGCCGCTCCCGCCACTCCCGCCGCGCTCGCTCTTCAGGCCATCACCGGCGCGGGCATCTCGGAAACCGCCTTCATCCCCGAAGAGGTAAATGAGGATGAGTTGTTCGAAGCGGAGCGCGCGGCCTTCAGAAGAGGCCAGCCGCCGGTCCGCGTGGATGGCCGTCCCTTCGGCTCCACGGTCACTCGCCTCTCCCAAAAACCCGAGGACTGGAACCGTTGGTGGCAGACAAACGCAACCCGATTCACGCCCGGAGTGCGTTACCGCAATGGCGGGCTTTTTTCCCCCGGGCGACTCATCGAGATGCTAACAGCCGAGCGCACTCCCCACCAACTCCGGCGGTATTGTTCCGAAGAACTCGCCACTCGATATCAAAACGATTTTGGCATCGAGACCGACATGCCCGTGAGCCGCCAGGTCAACAGACTGGCGGAGGCCGTTACCTGGAGCCAAGCTGACAGCACCCGCTTTCAAGAGGGTGAATGGTATTTCGCCGGGCACCGATGTGCGTGAACGCAGCCACCCGGCCATCTCAGCTACTCTCATGTGTTTGTTGAATCAGCTACAATAGCACTCCAGGATGTTTTAATGCCAGGAGCCTCCCATGGATAACCCGGCCCCACCCGCCGAATCCCTCAACGTCGAGCAGTTGCTGCACCTCCACACCCTCACCAAGGACGTCGCCAAGGTCTGCCAGAAGCAGCTCCGCGGCTACCTCGACACCTTGGCCCTTCTTTTCCGTCCCCGCCGCATCTTCGGCGACGCCATCGAGGGCGCCGAGCGGGAGTCGGTCGCCGGCGCCGACCGCAACGTCGCGGAACTCCGCGAACTCTATCGCAAAGTCGCCCTGCGGCCGTTCGATCTCCGGCCGGAACTCAGCCTCCCCCTCGAGTCCGTCTCCACCCAGATGCAGCTCTACGACTGGGAATACCTGCATCAGACCAAGACCGATCGCGGCTGGCGCAGCATCAAGGTCACCTCGCCGCTCACTTGGGTCGTGACTTACTCCTCGAACTACTCCCTCCCCATGTTCCGCCAAGTCCTCGCCGGCCAGGAGGAGCGCGACGCCGAAGCGGTTCGCGCATTCGTCCTGCGCGCCTGCCTGATGCACCTCCATTTCGCCAAGTTTCCGGCGATCGCCGAACTCCTCGCGGGACTGCGCTACCGCGTCGAGGTCCGCCAAACCCCGGAGACGGGCGATCTCCCGCTGGTGACGCTCTCCGCGCCGTTCTCCACCATCCGGCCGCCCGATAGCCTGGTCACCGTCGCCGCCGGCCTCGCGGGCGGCGCCAGTTTTTCCGAAGTGCTGGACCTCGGGACGGTGAAGAGCTTGCGGGACCCCCTCCGCGAGCAGATCGCCGCCATCTTTCACAGCCATGGGCAGGAGCTCTAGGCAATGAGGAACCGGCACCGCGTCGTCTGGACGAAGGGGATGTTCCTCACCCCCCAGCAATTTCAGACGCAGGATCAGTTTTTTGAAGACGCTCTCCAGTTCCGGTGGGCTGCCTCGCAGTTTGCCAACTGGGGCGTCACCGACCTCGATATCGATTCCGAAGCCCTCGGCAATGGGCTTTTCCGCCTTGTCAAGTGTTCCGGCATCATGCCCGATGGGGAGGCGTTCGAGATGCCAGATACCGATGAACTGGCCCCGTCGCGGTCCGTTACCGAACACTTTCCGCCGTCTCGCGATTCTCTCGATGTCTTTCTCGGCATCCCCGAGATCCGGCCGCGCGCACGCAATGTCAGCATTCCCGGCACTGGCGAATCGGAGTCCTCCGGAGGTCCGCCCACTACGCGCTACCTGGCGGAAACGCGCCTGTTCACGGATGAGAACACCGGCACCGAGGAGAAGCCCGTCCAGGTCGCGCGCAGAGCCTTTCGTCTGATGTTTGAAGACGAGTACCGCGACGGTTTCTCGGTCTTGCGGATAGCCCAGGTCACGCGCAATGCCGCAGGCATTCCCATCCTGAATCCCCGGTTCGTTGCGCCGTGCCTGAATCTCGGGTCCAGTAACTACCTGAGCATGCTGCTGCGCCGCCAGATTGAGATCCTCGCCACCAAGAGCGCCACCCTTTCGGGACCGCGCCGGCAGCGCGGCAAAATCACGGCCGAATTCTCGCCCTCGGAGACAGCCAACTTTTGGCTGCTGCACACCGTCAATTCCTATTTGCCAGAACTGAAGCACGTCTGGAAGGTGCGCAAGGGCCACCCGGAGCCTGCGTACGTGGCGATGCTGCGGCTGGCGGGAGCGCTGTCCACCTTTTCGCTCGAAGCGCGTCCGGAGAATCTTCCCGACTACGACCATAACGAGTTAGGCCGCTGCTTCACGCTTCTCGATCAGAACATCCGGGACCTGATGGAAACCGTGATTCCGTCCAAGTTCGTGTCCGTCCCGCTGGAGGTCAGGGACCGGTTCATATGGGGCGGAACCGTCACCGAGGATCAGTATTTCCGCGACTCGCAGTTCTATCTGGCCGTAAGCGCGAAGATGGGCTTGGACGATATCATCCGCAAAGTGCCGCAACTCGTGAAGATCTCTTCTCAGGACGACATCCAGCGCCTGATCCGGAACGCGCTCCCCGGGCTGCCGCTTCGCCACATACCGGTACCGCCTTCCGCGATCCCCATCAAGCTCGACAACCAATATTTCGCCCTGAACCAGGGAGGCGAACTGTGGAATGCCATGATGCTCTCCCGCCAGATCGCGGTCCACGCTCCCGGCGAAATCGTCGAACCCAAAATGGAACTGTTGATTGTGTTGGAGTAGGCCGGCAGACAGGCGGGCGTCCGCTTAACGCTCCGCCCTCTTCACCGTTAGCGCGACGTCTCCTTTGAATCCGAATTTGCCCAAGGGCTCATCGTGATTCGGCCGGTCGTACTGATCCAGCTTCTTGCCCTGCGCATCTTTGATAACAACCCGATCCGGGCCGATTTCGACTTGAAGGGTGTAGCTGTCACCGGACGCTGCGGCGGATGGCAACTTCACCTTTGTCGCTTTGGGCTCACTTATGCCGCCCACGGTCGCTCGCCGCTCCAGGTTCCCGAAGTCGAACGAGTAGTCGATC
>Ga0075029_100001015_pt1 | contig 16088 bp, 21 predicted proteins | sample LitLauG_LLR_2013_FD_71391 | JGI IMG/M metagenome (GOLD analysis project Ga0075029, IMG submission 71391) | Freshwater sediment microbial communities from North America - Little Laurel Run_MetaG_LLR_2013 | ecosystem: Environmental > Aquatic > Freshwater > Creek > Sediment | place: USA...
TGCCCGCGTCGACGATCGGGTAGCCGGTGAGCCCCTCCCGCCACGCGTGCGCCGCTCGCACGGTGACCGCTGGCGCCGCGACGCGCGAGCGGCGCACGCGTGGCGGGAGGGGCTCACCGGCTACCCGATCGTCGACGCGGGCATGCGCCAGCTGAAAGCGGAGGGCTACATGCACAACCGCGCGCGCCTGATCTGCGGCTCGTTCCTGACCAAGACGCTCTACCTCGACTGGCGCCTGGGTGCTGCGCAGTTCGCGCGGCTCCTTGCCGACGCGGATGTCGCCAACAACGTCGGCAACTGGCAGTGGGTCGCGGGCACCGGCAACGACACGCGGCCCAACCGTGTGCTCAACCCGATCCGCCAGGCGCACCGCTTCGACCCGCGCGGTGAGTACGTGCGCCGCTACGTCCCAGAGCTCGCGGGCGTCGCGGGCGCCGCGGTGCACGAGCCCTGGCTACTCGCGGGCGCGCGCCGCGCGCTTCGCTACCCCGAGCCGCTGATCGACCACGCGGCCGGCGCTGCGCAGTTCCGCGCGCACAGGCGCAGCCAGTAGAGGCACCTTGGCAGCGCATCCGATCCCCATCACCGGCGACACGATCCGTCTCGGGCAGCTGCTGAAGCTCGCCGGCGTGGTCGACAGCGGCAGCGAGGTCAAGCGCGTGCTCGCCGGCGAGGGCGTGCAGGTCAACGAGCAGGCCGAGACGCGGCGCGGGCGCCAGCTGCACCCCGGCGACCGGGTGCGTGTCGGCGGGCGCGAGCTGCTGGTCGTGCCTGCCGACACGCGGGACGTGGGCGAAGCTGAGCGCTGAGCGCAGCCGCCCCCGTCCTACCCGGAGATCACGCGCTACATCGCGAGCGTCTCGTAGACCTCGATGCTGCCGCCGGCGCCGAGCACGGGGCACCCGCGCGCCAGCTCACTGGCCGCGCTGAGGCTGTCTGCGCTCACCACCGAGTAGCCGCTCAGCGCTGAGGACGCGCCGTCGCTGACGCTGCCGTCGGACGCCACCGAGGCAGCCGGACCGAACGGGTTGCCGCCGTCCACCACCGCCGCGCCGAGCTCACCGAACCATGCACCCCATGCGGCCATCGCCGCCTCACGCTCCGCGTCGGTCTGAGCCATCGCGCCGCCCTTGTATGCGAATACATAGTTGCCCATCGTGCCGTTCCTCCTGTTGGTCGTCGTCGTCCCGCCGGCCTCGCGGCCGGCGGCTGTCCTTCACGTGCCCTGCGCGCCCCCGTCGAACACCGCGCGACGGAGGCTCTCCAGGCACGAGTCCCAGCCGCTGCGGTGTGCCGCACGCGCACTGGCCGAGTCAAGGCCGGAATGCTCGAGCACGACGGTCGTGCTCCCACCGTTGGCCACGAAGTCGACCGCCACGGTGCTCGAGCGCCCCGGGCGTCCCTGCTCGTCCTCCCAGCACCAGGTGTAGATCAGTCGCTGCGGCCGGCGAACCTCGAGGTACTCGCCGCACACCGTGTAGGTGACACCCTCGGGGTCCTCCATGGAGAGCCGGTATGCGCCGCCCACGCGCAGGTCCACCTCGGCGACCGGCGTGCGCCAGGACGGTTGCGGGGCCCACCAGCGCCGCAGCACCTCGGGGTTCGTCCAGGCGTCGAACACCGCCTCGGGCGGCGCAGCGAAGGTCCGCTCGACGCGCAGCACCGCTGAATCGGTGGCGCTCACCGGGGCCCCTCGGGCGCGGGGGCGGCGTGCTGCTCGTGCAGGAACTCCTCCACGACGTCGAGCTTGCGCTCCCACAGCGCGCGCTGTCGCGCGATCCACGCCTGCGCGTCCTGCAGAGGGCTCTCCGTGAGACGCAGCGTGTGGGTCCGCCCGTCCACCACACGGATGATCGCGCCGGCCTGCTCGAGCGTCCGCAGGTGCTTGCTGATCGCGGGCTTGGACACGCCGAAGTCCCGCGTCGCCTCGCCCACCGTCAGTTCGCCGTCCGCGAGCCGTTCGATGATGCCGCGGCGGATGGGGTGCGAGCAAGCCGCGAAGGTCCGGTCGAGCAGCTCACTGTTAGCCATCAGGTTAACTATAGCGCCGAGCTCCGGGGCCCGGCGCCGCGGCGCTCCTCGCGGCCGGCGCTTCAGCTGATGTGGGCGACGATCAGCGGCACGGTCGTAGGCACCTTCGAGCCACCGAGCGGCTCCGAGCTGACGAGCACCGCCTTCACGCCGGCGATATCACCCGGAACGCCGACGGTGGCTGCGCCGGAGCTCGTGACGGTGAACAGCGCGTTCGTCGGCTGCGGCGCGCCGCCGCGTTTGACCCACACCTCATAAACGCGCCCCGGCGCCGACGCCGGCATGCCGCTGATCTGCAGCTGTGCGCGGCCGTCCCTCAGGAGCAGCGCCACGCGCGCGCCAAGCGCGCTCACTTCGGCGTGGATCACGCGAGTCGAGGCTCGGCCGCCGCCCGCGATCGCGATCACGGCGAGCGCGAGCGCCGCTGCGACGGCGGCGAGTCCGGCGAATGCGAGCGCAGGGCGCTCGGAAGCGCGCCACCACGACGCCCGCGTGCGCGTGCGCGTGCGGGTGCGGGATGCGGCGAGGCGCCCCTCGAGCGCCGGCTCGCCCGAGACGCCCACCATGATGCTCTCGCGCAGCTCGGGTGGAGCCTTCATCTGCGGCGCGGCCGCGGGCAGCACGTCGGCGACGATCTGCAGCGCGGCGACTTCTTCGCGGCAGACAGCGCAGGACTCGAGATGAACGAGGAAGGCCGCATGCTCCTGCTCGGTCAGCGCGCCGAGCACGTAGGGGGCAGCGTCGGGGGCGCATCCCTCGCCGCCCCCGTGTCCACTTGAGGCGCTCACCGCAGCATCTCCGCGGGAGCTCCAAGTGCGATGCGCATCTTCGCGAGGCCGAGGCGCATGCGGCCCTTGACAGTGCCGACGGGGGTGTCGAGCAGCGAGGCGATCTCCACGTGGGTCATCCCGCCGAAGAAGGCGAGCTCGATCACGCGGCTCTGCTCCTCGGGCAGCTGCTCGAGCGCGTCGCGCACCTCACGCGCCTCCTCACGACGCGCGACCTCCACGTCGGTGCGCTCACGCGCGACGATGCGGTGCTCGATGCCCTCCTCGCGCACCTCGCCGCGATCACGCGTGCCACGGCGGCGCACGACGTCGATCGCGCGATTGTGGACGATCCCGAGCAGCCACGCGCGCACGCTGCCGCGGGCGCGGTCGTAGCGCGAGCGGTTGCGCCACAGCGACAGGAAGGCCTCCTGGACCACGTCTTCGGCGAGCTGGCGCTCACTGCAGATGCGATGGGCGAGCGAGAAGGCGACGTCGGCGTGGCGCTCGTAGATCACCTCGAACGCATCGGCTGCGCCCCTGTAGACGAGCTGCATGAGCTCCTCGTCGGCAAGCACGCGCAGCTGCTCTGCAGCCGAGCTCTCGCCACCGGGGCGCAGGGATCTGAACATGGCCATCGCCCGGCCATTCTTACCCCTCGCCGCCACCGTCCGATCAACCCCCGGCGCGCGCGCTCAGACGACGAGGCCGGCGCCGGCCGCGGGCGCGCCCTGTGTCTCGGCCGTCGAGGGGGAGGCCGCGTCGGCGCGGACCGGAGCGGGAGCGGGCTGCGCGGCGGCCAGCACGGGCTGAGCGGCGTGGGCGCCGCTCGCAGCGTCTGCGCTCGCGCCGTCCTCACCGGTGATCGCGTCCTTGAAGCCGCGCATGCCACCGCCGAGCGACCTGCCGATCTCGGGCAGCCGCTTGGCGCCGAAGACGAGCAGCACAGCGACAAGCAGGAATGCGATGTGAAGCGGATTGTCGAGTCCCATGGTGTTCGAGCCCTCTCGCAGTTCGGGTCGTGATCGCCCCGGCCCGCGGGCCGAGGCACGACACAGATACGCCGCGCGGGCGCTCGCGGATCACTAGCCGCGCGGCTCCCGCCACATCTTCCACATCGGCGGCCCGCGCAGCAGGCGGATCTCCTCGCTCACACGGAAGCCGTGGCGCGCGTAGAAGTCGATGTTGCGTTCCTTGGAGCTCTCCAGGTAGGCACCCACGCCGTCCTCGTCGCAGCGGGCGAGCACGGGCTCGAGCATGGCCGAGCCGAGGCCGCGCCCCTGCGCGGACGGGTCGGTTCCGAGCACGGCGAGATACCAGTGAGGGGGGTTGTGGGGGTGGCGGCGCTCGAGGGCCTCCCAGCCGAGCGCGACGAGCGGCACGCGCCCGATCAGCCGGGGGTGCATGAAGGAGGGGACCAGCGCGGCGACCTGCGCGAGCGACATGCGCCAGCGCTGCGGCGGCGCCCATAGCGCGGCGCAGCTGAGCTCGGCGTTGGTCCACACCTCGCCTTCGGGGATCAGCTGGCGCAGGCGCGTGGCCTGGAAGCGCTCCAGCGCGCGCGGCCGCAGGCGCTCGTGCCGGTACGCCCACGCGGCGACCGGGTCGTCGAGGAAGGCGCGCGCGAGCGCGGCGGCGAGCGCGGGCACGTCGGCCGCGGTGGCGCGCCGCGGCTGCGGCAGGGGGCTCATTCGGTCTGCCTCCGCAGTGTGAGTGCGCCGAGACCGATCGCACCGAGCGCGAACGCGGCCACGATCGCAAGGTCGCCCCACATCGCGCCGACGAGCGCGCTCTGGCGGCTGAGGTGGTGCACGGCGTCGACGGCGTACGCCATCGGCATCGCGTCGGAGATCGCGTGCAGCACCGTCTGCATGTGCTGGCGCGGCGTGAGCAGCCCGCACAGCAGCAGCTGCGGGATGATCGTCGCGGGGAAGAACTGCACGACCTGGAACTCGCTACGCGCAAACGCGCTCGCGAGCAGGCCGAGGCCCATCCCGAGCAGCGCGACCAGCACGCACAGCAGCGCGAGCACGAGCTTGCTCGCGGCGACGTGCAGGCCGAGCGCGCCGAGGCTCACGCCGAAGGCGAGGCCGACCTGCATCACGGCGAGCACGCCGAATGCGAGGCCGTAGCCGAGCAGCAGCTCGAGCTTGGCGAGCGGCGTGGTGAGCAGCCGCTCGAGCGTTCCACCGCTGCGCTCGCGTAGCAGCGCGATCGACGTTATGAGGAACATCGTGGTCAGCGGGAACAGTGACAGCAACGGCGCGCCGGCGGCGTCGAAGACGCGCGGCCGGCCTTCATAGACGAAACGCAGCAGCGTCATCAGCATCGACGGCACGAACAGCACAAGCGCGACGGTACGCGGGTCGTGGCGCAGCTGCTCGAGCACGCGCCGTGCGGTCACGCCGACGCGCCGCGCGCTCATCGGCGAGCACCCGCTGCGACCAGCCGCAGGAAGGCCTCGTCGAGGTCCGCGGTGCCCGTGTCCGCCATCAAGCCGGCGGGCGTGGTGTGGGCGAGCAGCTCGCCTTCGCGCAGCAGCAGCACCTGCTCGCAGCGGCGCGCCTCGTCCATCACGTGCGAGGACACGAGCAGCGTGGCGCCGGCGGCTGCGAGCTCGCCGAAGAGGTCCCACAGCTCGCGCCGCAGCAGCGGGTCAAGACCGACGGTGGGCTCGTCGAGCACCAGCAGCTCGGGGTCTCCGAGCAGCGCGCTGGCGAGCGACACGCGCGCTTTCTCGCCGCCGGAGAGCCGGCGCACGAGCTGGCCCTCGAGCGCCGTGAGCGCCACCCGGCGCAGCGCCAGCTGGGCGTCCTCGGCGCGCAGGCCGAGGATCGACGCGAAGTAGGCGAGGTTCTCCCGCACGGTCAGGTCGGCGTACACCGATGGCGCCTGGGTCAGATAGGCGACGCGGTGGCGCAGCTCGGCGCTGCCGGCGCGCAGGCCGAGCACGCTGAGCGTGCCGGAGACGTTGAGCTGCACCCCGACGAGCGCGCGCATCAGCGTGCTCTTGCCACACCCGCTGGGGCCCAGCAGGCCGGTGACGGACCCGCGCGCCAGCTCGAAGGAGACGTCGCGGAGCACCTCCACGGAGCCGCGCACGATGCGCACGCGTTCGGCGTGCACGGCGGCGAGCGCGTGCTCCATCAGGGCCGTCAGCTCTGCAGCAGCTCCGGCGGCACCAGCAGCACCGAGCAGTGCGCTTTGTGCACCACCCGCCTGCTCACGCTTCCGAGCGTGCTGGCGAGCCCGCCGAGCCTGTGACTGCTCATCAGCACCAGCGAGCAGGACGCCTCGCTGGCAACGCGCATGATCGCCTCATCCGCCGGACCCACCTCCACGCGCACCTCGGCGCGCTCACCGAGCGCCGCGTGCAGCTGCTCACCCTGCGCCTCGATGCGGTGCGGCCGCGCGCGCGACTCCACGCCCGTGACATGCGCGAGCGTGACGCGCCCGTCCCAGCCCTGCGCGAGCCTGCCGGCGAGCTCCACGAGCTCGTCAGAGCCGTCGAGGCCGTCGCTCGCCACGAGGATGCGCTGCCCGAAGCGCTCGTGCCCGCCCGCCACGATGCGCGCGGCGAGCATCGGCGTGGAGAAGGACTCGAGTGCGGCCTCGGCGACGCCGTCGAACAGCATCGCGCCGAGCCACGACGCCCACGGCGCACCTAGCGCCAGCAGGTCGTGCTCGTCGGCACGCGCGAGGATCACCGCTGGCGGGGGCCCGGTGGGATCGAGGACTGCCTCGCACCGAACCCCGGCGCGCTCGGCGATGCGCTTGGCGCTCTCGAGGAAGCGCTCGGCGCGCTGCGGGCTGATCACGGCGGAGCTGTACACGCCCGACCCGCGTTCGGCGGTGACGGCGAGCAGCGTGAGGCGACCGTCGGGGCCCGCGAGCCTCGCGGCCTGTTCGACCGCGGCGAAGCTCCTGCGGGTGCCGTCGACGGCGCACAGGACGTCACCGAAGGGATACGCGGAGCGCAGCGCGTCCTCGGGCGATGGGGAGGCGGTGGTGTCGGGCATGCGGGGGAATCTACCGTCGCGCCCCTGCTCGCGGCATCCGCGCGTTGCCCACCGCCTGCCCGTAGATTCCCGCAGCAGAGCGCGCTGCTCGAGGGTGCGCGCGGCGCTCCGTGCCGCGAGCGACGCACATCGGTAGGCTCAGTGCGAGCGATGACCGACCCCGCAGCCGACGCCGAGCCCGCGTACCACCTGCTGCTCGCGCCCGAGGAGGTTCGGGTGACCGTGACCGCACTGCGGCTGCTGATCTCCGACGAGGCACACCAGCCTCAGATCCGCGGCCTCGCGCGCGCGGTGCTCGTGGAGCTCGAGGCCGCCCCCGAGGAGGGCGCGGGCACGCTGTCGGTGGCGCTCACGCCCCAGCAGATGAAGATCACGCACAGCGCGCTGCGCCTGCTGCGCGACGACGCGCGCCGAGATCAGCCGGAGGAGCTCAGGCTGCTGAGCGCGATCCTCCAGAAGCTGCCCGACGAGCACGCGATCCGCGCGATCGTGATCGAGTAGGCGCGTGCCCGGCGCGCGCGCCCGGCGTCGGCGCCCGCAAGCGGCCGGGCGGGCCGGTTGGCGACGGCGGGCAGCGCGGCCTCAGCTCGGCTCGGGCTCCATCACGATCGCGCCGCAGGGGCACTCGCGCGCGCAGATGCCGCAGCCCTTGCAGTAGTCGAGGTCGAACGCGTAGCGCTCCCCGGCTGCGAGCTTGATGACGGCGTTGTCGGGGCAGACGCCGTAGCAGTTGTCGCATTCGAAGCAGTTGCCGCAGGACATGCAGCGCCGCGCCTCGAACAGCGCGTTGGACTCGTCGAGGCCGAGCTGGACCTCCTCGAAGGTCGACTGCCGACGCACGAGCTCGAGCTGTCCGACGACGGTCCTGGGGGCGTCGGAGAAGTACCACGTGTTGAGCTGCTCGAAGCCCACCAGCTCATGGCGCGGGCCGGGCGCGCCCTGCGCGCCGCGCAGCCACGCATCGATGTGACGCGCGGCCTTCTTGCCGTGCCCGACGCCGACCGTCACGGTGCGCTCGGCGGGCACCATGTCGCCGCCGGCGAAGATGCCGGGGTAGCCGGTCATCATGTTGGGGGCGACCTGCACGACACCGTCCTTCACCTCCAGGCCGGGGACACCGTCGAGCAGCGACAGGTCGGCCTCCTGCCCGAGCGCGAGCACGAGCGAGTCCGCCTCAAGCTCCTCGAGCTCGCCGGTGGGCTGCGGGAAGCCCTGCTCGTCGAGCTCCATCCGTTCGATCAGCAGCGTGCCGCTGTCGGCGTGCTTGACGGTCGAGAGCCACCTCATCTGGACGCCCTCCTCGAGCGCTTCCTGCACGTCTGAGTCGTGCGCGGGCATGCGCTCGCGCGTGCGCCTGTAGACGACGATCGCGTCGCTTGCGCCGAGCCGCTTGGCGGTCCTCGCGGCGTCCATGGCGGTGTTGCCGCCGCCGTAGACGACCACGCGCCGTCCCAGCACTGGCCGCTCGCCCTCCTCCATGCCGCGCAGCAGCGAGATCGCGTCGAGCACGTGCGCGGCCTCGCCCGCGGGGATGTACGCGCGTTTGGCGATGTGGGCGCCGACGGCGAGGAACGCGGCGTCGAAGGCGCCCTCGCTCATGCTCTTCAGGATGTCGGTCACGCGGCAGCCGCTCTCGAGCGTCACGCCGAGCTCGAGGATGCGCTCGATCTCCGCGTCGAGCACGTCGCGCGGCAGGCGGTAGGTGGGGATGCCGAAGCGCATCATCCCGCCGGGCCGCTCGCCGGCGTCGCGGATGACGACCTCGTGCCCGAGGCGCGCGAGGTGGTACGCGGCGGACAGGCCGGAGGGCCCCGCGCCGACGATCAGCACGCGCTTGCCGGATGCGGCTGCGGGCGCGGGCAGCCGCCAGCGGTGCTCGATGGCGGCGTCGCCGAGGAAGCGCTCGACGGAGTTGATGCCGACCGCCTCGTCGAGCTGCGCGCGGTTGCACGCGGTTGTGCACGGGTGGTAGCAGACGCGCCCCATCACGGCGGGCAGCGGGTTGTCCTCCACGAGCGCCCGCCAGGCGGCCTCGTAGCCGCCTGCCTCGGCCTCGTACAGCCAGCGCTGGATGTTCTCGCCGGCGGGACACGCGTCGTTGCAGGGCGGCAGGCGATCGACGTACAGGGGGCGTTCGCTGCGCCAGGCGCCGGTCTTGTTGGCGAGGCTCGAGTCGACCTCGAGCGTGATCGCGAAGGGCTTCTCCACGCGGCCCCCTACACCAGCCCGAAGCGCTCTATGTTGCGGTCGGCGATCGCCTGCACGTGCGCGAGCACGTCCTCGCGCCGGGTGGGCTTGAATAGGTGCGCGTAGCGGCCCTGAAGCTTGAGGTACTCCTCCACGGGCGTGCGCCGGCGGATCTTCGAGACGGCGCTGACCACGCCGCGCTCGGCCTCGAAGACGGGGAACAGGCCGGTCTCCTTGGCCAGGCGCGCCACGCGGATCGTCTCCGCGGAGCCGCAGCTCCAGCCGAGCGGACAGGTGACGAGGATGTGCAGGTAGCGCGCGCCGCGCAGGCTCATCGCGTGTTCGACCTTGGCCTCGATGTCGCGCAGCTCCGCGACGGTCGCGGTGGCGACGTAGGGGATCTCGTGCGCCATCGCGATCAGCGCCATGTTCTTGCCCTGACCGAAGACGTTGCCGGGCTCGGAGCCGACGGCCTGCGTGGTCATGGTGCGGGCGGCGGGCGGCGTGCACCCGGAGCGCTGCACGCCGGTGTTCATGTAGGCCTCGTTGTCGTAACAGATGTAGAGCACGTCGTCGTTGCGCTCGAACATGCCCGACAGGCACGCCATGCCGATGTCGGCGGTGCCGCCGTCGCCGCCCTGCCCGACCACGCGCACCTCGTCGTGGCCTTTCACGCGCAATGCGGCGGCGATGCCGGTGGCGACGGAGGGGGCGTTGGCGAACAGCGAGTGGATCCAGGGCAGCCGCCACGAGGACTCGGGGTAGGGCGTCGAGAACACCTCCAGGCAGCCGGTGGCGTTGGCGGCGATGAGCTGTCCGTCGGTGGCGCGCATGGCGGCGTCGAGCGCGTAGCGCGCGCCGAGCGCCTCACCGCAGCCCTGGCAGGCGCGGTGGCCCTTGGTGATCGTGTTGCTGCGCTCGGCGTCTGACTGCACCGTGGCGAGCGCAGGGTCGAGCAGCCGATTGCCGACCGCGTGGCTGCCCACCTGGTAGAACTTGATCGCCCGCTCGGCCATCGCCTACACCGGCCCCGCGGCGACCACGCCGATGTCGCGCAGCATGTTCTCCGCGTGCGGCCCCGAGCGGCGCTTCTCGCGCGTGCGCTGAAGCTCGCGCTCGACGAGCTCGGCGTTGAGGTCGAGGAACGTGAGCTCGGCGAGCTCGCCGGCGAGCGCGCCCTCGATCAGGCGCGTGAGCGAGGCGGAGGTGATGGGCCGCCCGCCGAGACCGGCGATCACGGTGTGCACCGGCGTGGCGCTGCTGCCGAGCGCGATGTGGATGTCCTGGGAGACGATGCCGCCGATGCCCACCGCGAGCGCCTTCTCGATCACGACCACGCGCGCGGCGCCTGCGAGCGCGTCGCGCACCTCCTGCAGCGGGAACGGGCGAAACGCCTTGATGCCGAGCGCGCCGACCTTCACGCCCTGCTCGCGCTGCTGGTCGATGGCGTCCTCGATCGTGCCGAGCACCGAGCCGAGCGCGACGATCACGGTCTCGGCGTCCTGCAGGCGATAGCCGCGCACGAGCCCGCCCTGCTCGCGGCCGAGCACGCCGTCGAGCTCGCGCGCGAGCTCGGGGATCAGGTCGAGCGCCTGCGCCTGCTTGACGTGGGCGAGGTACTTCACCTCGGTGAACGCCTCGGGGCCGACCATCGCGCCGATCGTGACCGGCTCGGAGGGGTCGAGCACCTGGCGCGGTTCATACGGCGAGAGGAAGCGGTCGACCTGCTCCTGGGAGGGCACGTCGACGCGCTCGTAGGCGTGCGTGAGGATGAAGCCGTCCATGCACACCATCACGGGCAACGAGAGCTCCTCGGCGAGGCGGAACGCGAGGATGTGGGTGTCGATCGCCTCCTGGTTTGACTCGACGTAGAGCTGGATCCAGCCGGAGTCGCGCTGGGACATCGAGTCGGAGTGGTCGTTCCAGATGTTGATGGGCGCGCCGATCGCGCGGTTGGCGATCGTCATCACGATCGGCAGGCCGAGGCCGGAGGCGTTGTAGAGCGCCTCGACCATGTAGAGCAGCCCCTGGCTGGCTGTGGCGGTGTAGGTGCGCGCGCCGGTGGCGCTGGCGCCGATCGCGACCGACATGGCGGCGTACTCGGACTCGACGTTGATGAACTCGCACGGCGCGAGCTCGCCGGTCTTGACCATCGCGGAGAGGCCCTCGACGATGTGCGTCTGAGGCGAGATCGGGTAGGCGGGAATGACCTCGGGGCGGCACAGCGCGACGGCGTGCGCGACGGCGACCGAGCCCTCGAGCTGTTCAAGCACCGACGGACGCTCCCAGCTGCGCGGCGACGCGCTCGGCGCACTCGCGCGCGGCGGCGATGTTGCGCTCGGCGAGGCCCGCGGGAAAGCGCTCGGCGATGGCGCTGCAGACGGACTCGAGCGTGACGATGCCGGTGAGCCTGGCGAGCCCGCCGAGCATCGCCGCGTTGGGGCGCATCTGGCCGATGTGCCGCCTGCAGATATCCGAGGCGGGGACGGTCAGGAGCCGCTCGTGGCGGAAGTTGCGCGTCCACTCGCCGAGGCCGAGCTCGTCGAAGCCGTGGGTGGAGTTGATCAGCACGTACCCGTCGGGCCGCAGCCCGCCGAAGACGTCGACCTGGTGCAGCAGCGTGGGGTCCTGCACTACGAGCGCGTCGGGCTGGGACACCGGCTCGCGCGTGCGGATCTCGCGCTCGGCGATGCGGCAGAAGGACACGACGGGAGCGCCGGTGCGCTCGGAGCCGAAGCTGGGGAAGGCCTGCGCGTGGCGGCCCTCCTCGAACGCGGCGAGCGACAGCAGCTCCGCGGCGGTGACGACACCCTGCCCGCCGCGGCCGTGGATGCGCACGCCGAACACCCGCGCGACCTATTCCGTCTCGCGCGTACGTGGCGGCGGCGAGGGGGTCCGCGTGACGAGATGCGCGTCGGGCAGCGACAGTGAGAATCCCTGCGCGGCTCCGGCGGCGACGTCGAGCTGCAGCGCGGGCGTTCGCCAGCGCGCGTACTGGTCGCGGTCGACGTACACGGGCGTGCCGGCGAGCTCACCGAGCAGCACGTCGCCGGGGCCGGGGGGAAGCTCGCCGTCGAGCAGGCAGATCGGGCTGCTGCCGTCGCAGCAGCCGCCGGACTGGAAGATCGCGAGCGGCCCATGCTCGCTGCGCAGCCGCTCGATCATGTCGATCGCTGCGGGGGTGGCTGTCAACTGCGCGGGCACGAGCGCAGCGAACTCCACCATCGCGCGCCCGCGCGCTCATCCGTAGGAAGCCGCAGCACAGGCGGTGTTGCCCGTGCAAACGGCCGGCGAGATCGGAAAGCGAGCGTGTCGCGCCTTACGGCGCGAGTGCGAGCGTGCGTGCCTCCCGAAGGAGCGCCTCGGTGATGCCGGGGAGCGCGCTGCGGACGGCGTCCGAGAGCGCGTTGCCGGCGTCGAAGCGCTCGCCCTCGACCGCGTAGAGGATGACCCTCGCGGGGAGCAGCTCGAGCGCCCTTGCGAGCTCGACGGCCTCGCCCACGCCGATCGCGTGCGTCGATGTGCGCCCGCGCAGCTCGCGCGGCATCGCGTCGCGCGAGAGGTCCAGGCGCCGGCTCGAGCCGGGCACCGCGCCGGAGCGCAGCGCGTCGATGAGCACGGCGGCGCCGAACGGCGCGAGCTCTTCGATCAGGCCGAGCGTCTCGCCCGCCTGCTCGCGCACTGCGAGCACGCGCGGATCGGCGCGGCGCGCGACGCGCCGCGCGAGCTCGAGCCCCACACCGTCGTCGCCGCGCAGCTCGTTGCCGATGCCCACGAGCACGACACGCGGGCGCGCGGTGACGGGCGCTCCCGCCGCCCACGGGTCGCTCCGCGCGGCGCTCGGCGCGGCGCTCGGCGCGTCCTCAGACACGCTCGACGGTGAGCGTGAGGAAGTGCGTTGCGCAGGAGATGCAGGGGTCGTGGTTGCGGATCGACTGCTCGCAGCGCAGCGAGAGCTGCTCATCGGAGAGCTCGAGACCGCCCTGCACGACCGCGCGCAGGTCCTCCTCGATCGCGAGCTGGTTCTGCGAGGTCGGCGGCACGATGCTCGCGTCGAGGATCGTGCCGTCCTCGTCGATCTCGTAGCGGTGGTAGAGCAGCCCGCGCGGCGCCTCGGTGGCGCCGTGGCCGACGGCGCGGCGCGGCGTGACGGTGACGGCGGGCGCGTCGGGCTCGACGTAGGCGTCGATCAGGGCGAGCGCTTCGTCGCAGGCCTGCACGAGCTCGACGGCGCGCACGACGATGCTCTGGAAGGGGTTGCGACAGACATCCTGCAGGCCGGCCTCGCGCGCGGCCCGCGCGGCGGGCGCGCGCAGCTGCCGCGATGCGAGCGCGTAGCGCGCGAGCGGCCCGGTGAGGTAGGTGCCGCGGCCGACCAGGCGCGCGTGCAGCGCATTGGAATACTCGACGTGCTCCTCCTGCACGTGTGCGTCGAACTCGCTCGGCGCGAACTCCAGCCCACGGTCGGAGACGATGCGGCCGCGGTCGATCGGGTAGCCGTCGGGGTCGCGCAGCGCGAGCAGCTCGGGCGAGCACTCGACGTCGGGGAAGGGCAGCGCGGCGGCCCAGCGCACGGTCGCGAGCGCGGTCTCGAGGGCCTGCTGCAGCGGGTCGCGCAGCGTGCGCAGCTGCGCCTGGGTGGGGACGCGGTAGAAGCCGCCGACGCGGACGTTGATCGGGTGCACCTCGCGCCCGCCCACGAGCGCGAGCAGCGCGTTGCCGGCCTTCTTCATCTGCAGGCCCTGTTCGACGATCCCGCGGTGCTCGCGCGCCATCTCGACCGCGCCCGCGTAGCCGAGGAAGTCGGGCGCGTGCAGCATGTAGACGTGCAGCGTGTGGCTCTCGATCCACTCGCCGCAATAGAGCAGCCTGCGCAGGTCGCGCAGCGGACCCTCCTCGATGGCCACGCCGCACGCGTCCTCCATCGCGCGCACCGCGCTCATCTGGTAGGCGACCGGGCAGATGCCGCAGATGCGAGCGGTGATGTCGGGGGCCTCGGTGAAGGCGCGCCCGCGCAGCAGCGCCTCGAAGAAGCGCGGCGGCTCGTAGATGCGCAGCTTGACCTCCTCGACGACATCGCCGTTGAGCCTCACGTACATCGCGCCCTCGCCCTCGACACGCGCGAGGTGGTCGGTGCGGATCACCCTCGTGCGGCGCTCCCCGCTCAAGGCTCCCCCGCCTCCCGCGCGCCCGCGCCGGGCGCCTCGTGCGCTTCGCCCGCCTCGCGGAACGCGCGCGCACCGGCGTTGTAGGTGCGGTATATGCGTACGAGGTCGACCTCCTCGGAGCCGAGCTGCGCCATGCGCGCGCTCATCGCGGGCGTGTTGGGGGTCTCCATCGGCCCGTAGCAGCCGTAGCAGCCGCGGTCATACGCGGGGCAGATGGCGCCGCAGCCGGCGTGCGTGACGGGCCCCAGGCAGGGCGTGCCGCTCGCGACCATCACGCACACCGTCCCACGGCGCTTGCACTCCACGCACACGCTGTGTGCGCGCACGCGCGGGCGCCGCCGCGCGAGGTGCGCGGCGATCACCTCGAGCAGCTGGTGCTTGTTGATGGGGCAGCCGTTCAGCTCGAAGTCGACGGGCACGTGCGCGCTGATCGGCGTGGAGGTCGCGAGCGTTGAGATGTAGTCGGGGGTCGCGTAGACGACGCGCGTGAACTGCTCGACGTCGCCGAAGTTGCGCAGCGCCTGGATCCCGCCCGCGGTCGCGCACGCGCCGATGCAGATCAGTGCGCGCGAGCTCGCGCGCACCTCGTGGATGCGCTGCGCGTCGTGTGGCGTGGTGATCGAGCCCTCCACGATCGAGATGTCGTACGGGCCCTTCACCTGCGCGCTGGTGGCCTCGAGGAAATAGGAGATCTGCAGGCGATCGGCGAGCAGCAGCAGCTCATCCTCGCAGTCGAGCAGGCTCAGCTGGCAGCCGTCGCAGGAGGAGAACTTCCACACAGCGAGCGTCTGCATCGGGGCGGCGGACATCACTACAGCTCCCTGATCGCGAGCCAGCGCGCGAGTGCGCTCCACGAGTACACCGGACCCTCGCGACAGACGAGCGTCGGGCCGAGCTGGCAGTGCCCGCAGTGCCCGATGCCGCACTGCATGTTGCGCTCCATCGACGCGTACACGCGCTCGCCGCCGACGCCGCTCTGCGCGAGCGCGGCCACGGTGAAGCGCATCATCACCTCGGGGCCGCACAGCAGCGCGCGCACGGTGCTCGGGTCGAAGTCCACGCGCGAGAGCAGTCGCGGCACGACGCCGACATGGCCGAGCCACTCGGGGCCCGCGCTGTCGACCGTGACCGCGACGTGCAGCCCGCGCTCGGGCCACTCGCGCAGCTCGCCCGTATACAGCAGATCCTCGGGCGTGCGCCCGCCGTAGAGCAGCGTCACGCTGCCGCTGCGCGGCCGCGCGAGCAGCGCGAGGATCGCGGGGCGCAGCGGCGCGAGGCCGATGCCGCCGGCGACGACGAGCACCTCGCCGCGGTCGAGCTCCGCGAGCGGCCACGGGCTGCCGAACGGCCCGCGCACACCGAGCACCCCGCCGACCTCTGTCTCGCAGATCGCCTGCGTGGCAAGGCCGACCGCGCGCACGGTGTGCACCAGCGGTCCTCGCGCGCTGTCGCCGCTGATCGAGATCGGCACCTCGCCCGCACCGCCCGCGCAGAGCATCGTGAACTGCCCCGGCGCGAAGCGCAGCGGCTCGCCCGAGCGCGGCTCGAGCTCGAGCGTGACGGTGTCGGATGTCTCGCGGCGCTTGGCGGTCACGGTGAACGGCGCGGGCACCATCGGGCCGGCGCAGGCCGCCTCTTCTCCCGGCTCGGGGCCGCTCGCGCCGCCCTCGCCGCGCGTCCCGCGCGGGGAGTCAGTCAAGGCGCGCATGGCCGTAGACGTCGAGCAGCTGCAGGCGCGTGGCCTGCAGGTCCTCGGTGAGCGAGGCCGCGAAGCGGCGCATCAGCTCGAAGCCGAGCTCGTGGTCGGCCTCGCACTTGCCGCGCAGGCATGCGCCGTCGAACGCGATCACGCGCGTCGGCTGCGTGGCGCGCGCGTCGAACTGCCAGCGGTGCGGCTCGAACAGCCAGGAGAACCC
>Ga0075029_100001016_pt1 | contig 16080 bp, 7 predicted proteins | sample LitLauG_LLR_2013_FD_71391 | JGI IMG/M metagenome (GOLD analysis project Ga0075029, IMG submission 71391) | Freshwater sediment microbial communities from North America - Little Laurel Run_MetaG_LLR_2013 | ecosystem: Environmental > Aquatic > Freshwater > Creek > Sediment | place: USA...
AGGATGTACCACTGCGTACCGAGCAGGAGAAGCACGATCGATCCCATTCCAAGCCCGCCGCCGACGCGGATCAACAGCAACAGCACCACAGGAAATAATGCGGTCGCTGGCACGGAAGCCGCGATCTGCGCGAGAGGCTGCGCAATGCGCGCCAGGCGAGGATTGAAGCCGATCGCCACTCCGGCAGGGACCGTCCACAGCGCGCCGATCACCAGAGCGAGATTGACGCGCAGGAACGTCGCGCCGAGACCCAGTCCAGCCTCTCGCAGCTCCGCCCGCTGCAGACCGCTCAGGATGATGGCCACGCGAACCACTCCGTAGCCCACAGCCGCCAGCGCCATCAAGCCGACGACGCGCCCCAGCCAGATTTTCCATTCCCTGCGCTCTTCAGGTTCGCTGCTCGAGTGTTCGCGTGCGAAGTGCAGCATCAGCCGCTCGCCGAGCGGACGCAGCGTTTTGGCGCGAATCTGCGCCAGGCCGTGAGAACGCCCGATCCAATCGAGAACCCACGACCGCGCGGTGTCTGTGCTCTCCACCTGCTCAACTTTGAATTTTTCTGCCCACGCAATCACCGGCCGCCAGATGAACTGATCCAGCAGCACGATCACCGCGATCATGGTGCCGATTCCCCACAAAATCGAGGTTGTATCCCCCGCGCTGGCCGCGGTCTGCAGGTAAGAGCCTAACCCCGGCAGGCGGAAGTCTCGCGAACCGAGAACAAACATCTCGCAGGCCATTAGGAAGAACCACCCGCCAGCAACCGACATCATCGAGTTCCACACCAGGCCGATGATCGAATACGGCAACTCCATCTCGACGAAGCGCTGCCACCAGCTGAACTTGTAAATCTTGGCCGCCTCGCGCATCTCGTTCGGAATGCTCTTCAGCGAAGCATAAAAACTGAACGCCATGTTCCACACTTGCCCGGTGAAAATCAGCAGAATTGCTCCCGCTTCCACCCCCAGTTGCCGGCCCGGGAAAAGCGCGACCATGGCCAGCATGACGCCGGGAAGAAAGCTGAGCACAGGAATCGATTGCAGCACGTCGAGCAGCGGAATCATGAAGCGCTCGGCACGCTTGTTGTAGGCGGCGATATAACCATAGACCAGGGTGAATGCCAGGCTGAGCACGTAGGCGAGCGTAATTCGCAGCAGAGAGTATCCGGCATAGGCGGGCAGCGCCCAAGGGCTCCGCGAGATCTCTACTTCCGGGGTGAATGGGCCGAGCCAAGTCCGACCGACGACCAGTACGCCGTAGAAGAGGGCGATGGCGGCGCCAAACATGAGCAGGTCCGGCAGGTACGAAACTTCGATCGCGGGAAGTTGTGTCCACAGGCGGTACGCCGAGAATCCCCGCAGGCTGGCTGATTTCTTCATCCGTTCTTCTTAAAAGGATCTCGAATGCAGGTTAAGATTTTCGCGCCGAGACTGAGTCCTCGCTTGCGATGACGGGTGTATCGGTCAACCCCGGAGGCTCGGTCTGGATCAATCGTCCACTACCGCGCTCGTAATCAAAGATCTCGGCATAGCGCCCCCAGTTCATCGCGGTCTCAAACTGGCGCAGCACTTCATCCTCGGCGAAATGCTCGTCGAGGATGTCGTGAAAAAACTCGTCTGAGATGGAATGATCGGACTTGCGCTTCAAAATGCTGTCGATCTGCTTCAGGATCGTGACATGTTCCAGCGCCGCCTGCCGAAACAGAACTTTGCGTTGCTGAATGTCAGCCTCGGCGAAGGTCACGCCCTGCGGGGAGATCTGCACGTCACCCTCTTTCAGCCAAGCGAACCCAAGCAGAACGCAGGCCTCCAGAATCGGCAGCAAGTCCTCGACGTCCATCACCAGTTCCTCGGATAGCCGGAACAAATCCTCGCGGCCGCCGCGATCGTTGAGCAATTCGAGCAGCCCCGCAATTCCGCCCACACGCGCGTGCGGCAGCATCTGATACCGGGCCGTGCGGAGCGGGGCTTGCTGCTTCTTCAACGCGTCCTTCGTGATTCCGCCCGCCGGCATAATGATTTCAGCGGTCGTCTCGGCATCCGGCAGCGTGTGCTCGACATCCGGCTCCGTCATCACTTTGTAGATGTAGTCCACCAACTCAACAAAGCGCGGGGATTTCCGGTCGCGCGGATATTTCAGCCGGATATTGAAATCGGATCGCACCCGCGCCGGATTCCGTCCCAGCACCATCACGCGATCGGCCAGTATGACGGCCTCTTCGATGTTGTGGGTCACGATGAAAATCGCGCTGGTTGGCATTTTCTTGTTCAGCCACAGTTCCAGCAGTTCGCCGCGCAGATTTTCTGCCGTCAGAACATCCAGTGCGGAGAACGGCTCATCCATGAACAGCACTTCCGGTTCAACGACCAGTGCTCGCGCGAATCCCACGCGCTGCTTCATCCCGCCGGAGAGTTCCTTCGGGTACGCCGTCTCAAAGCCGTCGAGACCGACCGTATCGAGCGTCCGCAACGCCCGCTTGTGACGCTCGACATCGGGCACTCCGCGAGCCTCCAGCGGCGCCTCAACATTTTCGAGTACGGTGAGCCAGGGGAACAAAGCAAAGCTCTGGAACACGATCGCCACATTCGGCGTTTGACCGTTCAGTTGCTTGCCATGCCAGGAGATCGTCCCCGCGGTCGGTTGCGAAAGGCCGCTCAGCATGCGCAGCAGCGTCGATTTGCCGCAACCGGACGGTCCCAGCAGCGCGATGATCTTGCCCGACTCGACGACAAGGTCGGTCGGACTGACCACCTGAATCCGCGTGCCATCCGGCTGCGGATAGGACTTTTCAATCCCAACTGCTTCGATGATCGCATCGCTCACGCCAAGACTCCCGTACCTTCTATACACGATCTGGGTGGAACCGGAAAGCGCGGCACATGAAATTTATGAAAACTTCGAAAAAGAAATGCGGGGTGCCCCATAACCTGCCCTGAGCGAAGTCGAAGGCTCTCGCGTCTCTTTGCGAGACATGGGAAGCTCTGAAGCTCTCAGACGATGTAGGTCCTATCTAGCACTGGTCTGCGGCAGCCGATCGCTCAACTCGGCCAGCAGCGCCAGCTTGGCCGCCACCTCGCCGCCAAGTTGCCTCTCGCGGAAGCGCCAGCACCAGTTGCCGTTATCCAGGCTGGGCGTATTCATCCTGGCCTCGCTCCCCAGGCCCAGCGCGTCCTGCAGAGGAATGATGCTGAAGTTCGCTGGAGAACACTGCACGGCGCGAATGAACCCCCAATGAACGCCGTCTTCGCAGCGCCCGATGTAGGCTTCAGCGTTGCGCCGTTCGTGCTCCGCCGCGCCGGATTTCCACCATCCCAAAATCGTGTCGTTGTCGTGCGTACCCGTATAAATCACTTTTCCCGCCGCCCGGTGCGGAAGGTAAATGTGCGCTCCCTCGTCTCCAAACCCAAACTGCAGAACCGCCATGCCGGGAATCTGCAAGCGCTCCCGCAGCGCGTGCACTTCCGGAGTGATATAGCCGAGGTCTTCAGCAAAGAATGGCAGCCCTCCTAGAGCCTCGCGAACTTTCAGAAACAGATCGTCGCGTGGCCCATCCACCCAGTGGCCGTTCACGGCGGTCGCATCCGCCGCGGGAATCTCCCAGAACTGGTCGAAGCCCCGGAAGTGATCGAGACGGATGTAATCGCAAGTCTGCGTGGCCCAGCGCAGCCGTTGAATCCACCATTCATACCCATGCACTTTCATCACGTCCCAGCGATAGAGCGGATTCCCCCAGCGCTGCCCCGTCTTGCTGAAAAAATCCGGAGGCACGCCCGAAACCACCTCCGGCTCAAGATCGTCCTTGAGGCGAAACAGTTCTCGGCGCGTCCAAACGTCGGCGCTGTCGTAATTCATGAAGATAGCCACATCGCCCACAATTCGAACCGCTCTCTGGGCGCAGTATTGGCGCAGTTCCCGCCACTGCTCGTAAAACGCAAACTGCAGAGTGCGCCGAATCTCGAGATCGCCCTCCAGTTCCTTCCGGGCTTTCTCTATTGCGGCTGGCTCACGGTAAGCCAGACCGCGCGGCCAATGGTTCCAGCTTTCGAGTTTGTAGCGGGCGCGCAGGGCATCGAAGAGGACGAAATCCTCCAACCACCACGAATTCTCCGCACAAAAAATCTGGAATCGCCGCAGCGCATCGCCAGACGCGGAGCGCACAAAGTTCCGCCCAGCCTCGAACAAAAAGGGCATTTTTTCGGCAAATACCCGGTCGTATTCGACTTTGTTGGGGTCGGCGTCTGCGTGGTTCAAAGAACTCAGTTTGGCGGCATCGAGCCAGCCGGATTCCGCCAGCCTATCAAGACTGATCAGCAATGGATTGCCGGCGAAAGCCGAGGTACAGGAATACGGCGAATTGCCGTAGCCAAGCGGGCCAAACGGCAGCACCTGCCATAGGCCCTGGCGGGCGGACGCGAGAAAATCTACAAACTGATAGGCGGCAGGCCCAAAGTCACCGATCCCGCCGCGAGAAGGCAAGCACGTGGGATGTAACAAGATTCCTGCGAGGCGTGGAAACGACATATCACGCCGCTACATTCCCTGCTCGCTACCAGATTTCGTCAGGGTTTTCATCTCATCCTGATTGATCTTGATCTTGCCCGACTTCTCCATCTGGTCGCGCAAACTGGTGATGAACAGACCGAACAGTTCCTGCTGCTTGTTCTGCATGAGTTCATCGCGAATTTGATCGCGCTTGGCGGCGAATTCGGACTCATCGGGTTTCTGATCTTCGAGCACTTGCAGAACCGCCCCATCCTGGCCGCTGACGATCGGCCCACTGATTTCCCCCGGCTTCATCGTGAACGCGACCGAAGCCTGCCCCGTCATGGAGCCAATATCGGGAACCTGCCCATCCGGCAGCACGAAATCGCTGGTCTTGTAGGCCGCGCCCAGTTCTTTGGCCGCCCGTTTCAGGTCATGCTCGGCCTTGGCGCGATCCGACAATTCCTGCAGCTTCTGTGACAGTAGGGCGCTCGAGCGCTCGTTCTTGAACGCTTCCTCGACTTTGGTACGAATCTCTTCAAAGGTCGGCGTCGACGCCGCCTTTATCCCGAGCAGTTGAAACACCGCGATTCCCTGCGACGCCGAAGCCAGGTCTGGCGGAGACTTCTCCGTTGCAGCGAACACTGCGTCCATGAACTGCGGCGCTGGCCCCAGCCCCGGAAGCATGTCTTTGCGGGCGAAGAAATCTGACGAAATGACCGGTACGCCATGCGCCGCTGCAGCCGCGTCCAACCCCTGCGCCCGCGCTTGCTTGAGCAGATCCTCAGCCTTCTTCTGGGCGATCTGCTGCGCCTTCTGGTGCTTGATCACCGGTTCGATCTCGCTCTTGACCTCGTCCAGCGACTTCATGTGCGCTTCCTGCTTGTCATCCACGCGGATGATGTGGAAGCCGTAGCTGCTCTTCACGATGTCGCTCAGTTGGCCTTTGGGAAGCGTAAACGCGGCCTTCTCAAACTCCGGAACCGTCTGCCCTCGCCCGATCCATCCCAGGGAGCCGCCCTGTTTCGCGCTGCCGGGATCCTCGGAATATTTCTTCGCCAGCTCCTCGAAGTTCGTGCCGCCCTTCAACTGCTTCTGCAGATCTTCCGCGCGGCGCTGCGCCTCGGCCACGCCTTTGTCGTCCACCTTCCCGTCCGGACCCGGCAATGGAGTCTTGATCAGAATATGGCTGACCTTCACCTGCTCTGGCGTTCGGTACTGATCGCGATGCGCATCGTAATAGGTGCGCAAGTCGTCCTGCGTCACCTGTACGTTTTCTTCGGCCTTGCCGGTATCGACCAGGGCATATTTCACTTTGCGCTTTTCCGGCACCGAGTTCGCGTACTGCGCTTTGTGGCTCTCATAAAACGCCTTCAATTCTTCATCGCCCGGGTGAAGACCCTTCTTGATGTCTTCCTGCTTCAGCACCGCGTAATCGAACTTCACCTTGGAATTCTGCTTGGCAAACTGCTCGCGGATGTCGGTTTCGCTCACCGTGGCGCTGCCATTAATGAACGCCTGCAGCTTGGTCAGGACAAGATCATTCTTAACGTCCTCTTCGAACTTGGCCGCGGTCAGATTCGCCCGCTGCAGCATCTGGTCGTATTCGTCCTGGCCGATGAAGTTGCCGCCGGGAAAAAACGTGGCGCCGTAACGTCCGTGCTGCAATTCGTCGCGCACTTCTTCCGGACTCGCATGAAAGCCCATGCGCTGGGCCTCGTCGAGCAGGGCCTGCTTGGTGATCAATTGTTCAGCCGCGCGCTGCGCGAAGAACGGCAGCAACATGGCCATGTTAGGACCACCCTGCGGCATCTGCTGCTGCAGCATCTGGCGCGCCGCCTGACGGACTTCGTCCGCGGTGACATCGGAGCCGTTTACCTTCGCCACGATGCCCTTACCGGGCGCGCCGCCAAATACTTCGCCGCCCAAGCCGCCGGGAATCAGCGTGATAACCATCGACGCGCAGATGATGAGCAGCACTCCGCCGAGAATAATCTTGGTGGTCTGCCCAGACGTTTGCAGAAAACGGATCATGTTCTTATCACTCCAAGGTGAGTAAAGCCGGAATTGTTAATTATAAACGAGTCCGCCCGAATCGAAGGAAACTCCTGCTCCGGCGTCCCTTCGTGATCCTTCGTGCCCTTAGTGGTTCAAGCTCTTGGTCTCTTCTGCCCAACATGACCCGCTGCCGCCCGCTCAACACGCTGCCAAAAATCCGCTATTGAAACGAATTAATAGAAGTGTTATCCATTCTGTCGGAGAATTTTCCGCGGCGCAGACCTACGGTCCCGCGCGTACCTTATTCCAGGAGCATCCATGAACTTACGTAGACGCCTTTCCGCATACCTCATTCTGGCGCACCTTCTCACGACTCTTTCGCTTCTGGCCCAGGCTCCGGAAAAGACGAAGCACCTCGCCGAAGATCGCCTACCCCTGCGCGACGGCTGGACTCTGCAAACTTCATCCAAGGTCGAAGCCAAGGGCAACGTCATCTCGACTCCGCAATATTTTCCCAAAGGTTGGCACCAGGTGACCGTGCCTTCGACCGTCGTCGCCGCTCTGGTGAAGGACAAAACGTACCCCGACCCCTTCTTCGGCCTCAACCTGCGAGCCTTCCCCGGCATGGACTACCCCATCGGCGGCAACTTCTCCAATATCGCCATGGCGCCCGACAGTCCCTTCGCCGTCTCCTGGTGGTATCGCAAGCAGTTCACCGCGCCCCTGGCTTACAAGGGCAAAACGATATGGCTGAAATTCGACGGCATCAACTATCGCGCCAACCTCTGGCTCAACGGCAAACTGCTAGCTAACTCCGATGACATCGCTGGCGCCTGGCGTACCTACGAGTTGAACGTGACTGACGCGGTCAAGCCGGGCGCGGAAAACGTCCTCGCGGTTCAGGCCTTCTCGCCCACCGAGCACGACCTCGCCATCACCTTTGTGGACTGGAACCCAGCCCCTCCCGACAAGAACATGGGCCTGTGGCGCGAGGTCTATCTGACCACGAGCGGTCCGGTCGCGCTGCGTTATCCCGCAGTCGTGTCGAAGCTGAATCCGCCGGCCAACGACAGTGCTCGTCTGACGGTGACCGCCCAAGTGAAGAATGGCACCAATCAGCCAGTCAAGGGCAACTTGAAGGGGCAGATCGAGAACGTCACCTTCGAGCAGGAGGTCGAACTCGCACCCAACGAAAGCAAGGACGTCACCTTCTCACCCGACAAGTCTCCCGACCTGGTCTTTTCCAATCCACGCCTGTGGTGGCCCGCGCAGATGGGCAAGCCGAATCTCTATTCGCTCACCATGGAGTTCGAAATCAACGGCGCAGTGAGTGATCGTGCCAGCACCGAATTCGGCATCCGCGAAGTCACGTCAGAACTCAACTCGGTCGGCGGCCGCGCCTTTCACATCAACGGCAAGAACATTCTGATTCGCGGTGGCGGCTGGTCGCCGGACATGATGCTGCGCGAAAACTCGCAGCGCCTGCATGACGAATTCCGTTACGTCGAAGACATGGGACTGAACACCATCCGCCTCGAGGGCAAGCTCGAGACCAAAGAATTCTTCGACCTCGCCGACCGCGAAGGCATTCTCGTGATGGCCGGATGGTGCTGCTGCGATTTCTGGGAGCGCTGGCCGCGCTGGAAACCGCAGGATTTTGAAATCGCCAAACAGTCGCTGCGCGATCAGATGTACCGCCTGCGCAGCCATCCCAGCCTGGTGATGTGGCTCAACGGAAGCGACAACGCCCCGCCGCCCGACGTTGAACAAATGTATCTCGACATTGAAAAAGAATTGCTGTGGCCGAATCCAGTCGTCTCGTCGGCGACCGGAAAGAAAACCAGTGTGACCGGCGATAGCGGTGTAAAAATGACCGGACCGTACGAATACGTGGCTCCCAGCTATTGGGAGCTCGACACACCGCAAGGACAGCAGGGCCGCCGCCAGTGCAATCCCGGAGGCTGCGGCGGCGCCTACGGCTTCAACACCGAAACCAGCATGGGCCCGGCCGTTCCGCCGGTCGAGAGCATTCGCGCCATGGTGGGCAAAGAGCACATGTGGCCCATTGACGACGTCTGGAACTATCACGCCGGCGGCGGCGAATTCAAAACCATCGGCGTCTTCAGCGAAGCCTTGGCCAATCGTTACGGCAAGTCCGACAACGTAGACGACTTCGCCGCCAAGTCGCAGATGCAAACCTACGAAGGCGTCCGCGCCATGTACGAAGCCTACAGCCGCAACAAATACCAGGCCACGGGTGTCATTCAGTGGATGCTCAACAACGCCTGGCCTTCGATGATCTGGCATCTCTACGACTTTTACCTGCGCCCCGCCGGCGGATACTTCGGCGCCAAGCGCTCCATGGAGCCTCTGCATCCGCTCTACGGCTATGACGACCATTCCATCTGGCTGGTCAGCAGCCAGTACGAAGACGCGAAAGGGCTGAAGCTGACCACGAAGATCTATAACCTGGATGCAACCGAGAAGTTCAGCCAGGAAAATGCAGCGGACGCGCCCGCCGACAGCACTGCGAAAATTTTCACTCTGCCCGACGTCGCTGACCTGACTCCGACGTACTTCCTTGCTCTGAAGCTCGAGGATTCCACCGGCAAACTCGTCGGCTCGAATTTCTACTGGCTCTCCACCAAACCCGAAACCCTCGACTGGGCAAAAACCAACTGGTGGATGACTCCCACCGCTTCGTTCGCCGACTACACCGCACTCTCGCAATTACCGAAGGTAAAGCTGAACGTCTCCGACCGCACCGAACGCAAAGGCGAAGAGGCCATCACACACGTGACGATCGAAAATCCCAGCAAGAACCTGGCGTTCTTCGTCCGCCTGAAGGTCAACAAGGGTGCGAAAGGCGAAGAGGTCCTTCCGGTCGTTTGGGAAGACAACTACATCTCGCTGTTGCCCGGCGAGAAGCGCGAGGTAGCTGCAACCTACCGCGCAGCAGAACTCGGCGCAAGCAAGGCAACAGTAGAAGTCACCGGCTGGAACTTGGAATAGATGTAACGTGGGCAAATTTGGCGCGGGCACTCCTGCCCGCGAAAGGCCTGCAGCAAAAATAGCCACGTAGGGACAGCCGCCCCCGGCTGTCCCACCAGAGCGTTCTCTTGTAGCGCGGGTGTTCGCGAACTTTTCCACAGATAAATCCTCGCTATGTGACGAACAACCTTTACCGAGAATTTCAGCCTGTTTACTGTGGAAGAGTCAAGGACCGGATGCAAAGCCGCACAGTCCTAGGAAACTCGCGGCCCCCGACACCTTCCCATGCGAGCAAGGGACAGCAGGGGCATCTGATCAGGGCGCTTCAGATAGGCTAACTCGGATAGCCCGAGGCTGGCGCCCAGTGTGGGGAGTGATCACTTCCTCTAGAACGAATTGAGTAATCGGGTAATTTAGTAATTTGGTAATTTAAAAGCGATGGACTAAAGGAGCCGAATCGAATTTCAATTACCAAATTACCAAATTACTAAATCGCTCTAAACGTGCTCGGAAACCGAAAGGATATTCCCATCGAGATCCTTGAACCACGCCACTTTGTCTCCCGTCGGCGCGGTCCAGATTCCCAACTCGTCCTGCTTGAAGAATCCGAATGTTTCAAAGTGCACGCCTTTGTCGCGCATTCCCGCCACAACCTTCGCAATGTCTTTGACCTGCCATCCCAGCACGGTAAACTGCGCCGGCGTAACTTCCTTCATCTTCGCCGCCCGTAACGTGATTCCATTCGCGTCGAACACCAGTGCAAAACCGTCGTCTTTCACAAACCGCAGGCCGAGCACTCCCTCATAGAATGCCCGCGCCTTGTCGGAATCTTTGATCGGAATAAAAGCAACGATGTTTGTCGATCCCAGCATGCGCTATTCCTCTTCCGGCGGCACATCGAAATTCACCAGGTCGCTTTGGAAACCTTTGGTCTTCCATGCTCCATAAGCAATCCCCACCACCATCCAGATCGCTCCAACGATTTTCGCCTTCGGACTCAAGCTGATCCAAAGCAGGAAACAGATGATGAACCCCAGAACCGGAGAAATCAATTGCCCCAAACTGCGGTCCGCGCCACGAATGTAGTAGTGGGTCAGCGCCGCCAGATTCACGCCCATAAATGCGATCAGAGCCCCGAAGTTGAGCAGGTTCGCGCCATCGTCATAGCTGATCAGAAACGCTCCCACCATCGCAATCCCGCCCACGAAAATCACGTTGTTCGCGGGAATGTGCGTCCTCGGATGAATCGCTCCAAAAAACTTCTTGGGAATCGCGCCGCTGCGTCCCATGCCATACAGGAGCCGCGCCGCGCCCAGTTGCGACCCCATGCCCGAGCCCACGGTCGCGATCAGAAGCGTCAGACTAATCACCTTGGTCATTACAACGCCGCCCGCAATGCCAGCGACGTGGCTGAATACGTTCTCGTCTCCAAATTCCGAAAAGATGCCGAAGTCCCTTCCGAAATGGCTATAGCTCAGCAATTGAGCGCCATACACCTCGGCGGCGGCGAGAAATCCCGTGATCACGCACACCAGCACCGTCGCCAGGAAAATATTCCGCTTGGGATTCTCGACCTCTTCCGACAACGTGGAGATGCCATCGAATCCAATGTAGGTGAGAACCGCCACCGATGTTCCGTGAAACACCCGGCTCAACGTGAAAGTCTGGGGATTGTAGAACGGACGCAGAAAGTACGCCTCCGGAAATTGCGGCAGGTGAAAGATGTACCGGATCGTATACCAGAAAAACGCCAGGATGACCGCACCCATAATCGCGCACAGCGTCTTGTTAATGCGGGCTGAAGTCTGCACTCCGCGCAGGTTGAGCAGCGTGAACAACGCTGCAAAAATCAGCGGCCACATCAGCCCTGGGTACGGAATCTGATAGGGCGTCCCGGCGAGCAGGTCGGCCATCGCCTTGGAGCACCAGATGGTGCAGATCAATGGATTGAGAATGTAATCCATGGTCATGCTCCAACCGGTGACGTAGCCAAGCGAGGGATGCAGTTCGCGCCCCACATAGGTGTAGGCCGAGCCCGCGCTCGGATACACCCTCGCCATCCGCCCATAGCTCATAGCGGTAAAGACCATCGCGATCATGGCAATGAAGATGGAAGTGACGACGTGGCCCTGACCCGCGTTCGAGAACACTCCATACGCCGGCATCGGCGCCGTCGGCTGGATGACGATGATTCCGTAAAGGATGAGGTCCCAAAGGGTAAGAGTGCGCCGGAGCCGGGGAGCAGAGACGGTGGTGGAGGTTTCCATTGGTCCGGCTATTGGATTATGGAAGCAGCGAAACTGTCAATATTAAAACGTTTTTCTATTGTCATGCTGAGCGCAGCATCGGAATCGCGAAGCGATTGCGATGCGCAGTCGAAGCATCCCTACCTTACTGGGCAGGCCGTCCTCTGAAGCTGGGAAGGGCACGACTTCAGTCGTGCCGGAGGCGCAGTAAAAAGAGAATCGGCTTCAGCTGCTGGGGTGATCGAATGCCGAACCTCAGCGGCTGAAGCCGATTCTCTTCGCAAACACTGGTGCGGCACGGGTGGAATTCGTGCCCTTCCCGATTACTTTCCTCCGGAAGGCTTTGTCGAAACTTCTGGCCCGTAGTCGAACCAGTACCCGCGCTGCTCGTTCCCCGACATGTGCCGCGTGTTGTATTCGAGAAGATAGTTCACGTGCGCATCGTCGAGCGGGAACGATTTCTTTGTGTACGGATACGCGCCCATGCTCAGAAATGGCAAAGGAGCCACGAAGTTCCCTTCGGCCGCATAAAAATCCATGTCTTTCTCGTAGCCGTCGGCGGCAAAGAAATAATCTCGCACCCATCCTGCGGGCAGCGCCGGCAACTTCGACGGATCGAAATCCAGACGCACCTCATCTCCCGATCCGAACACGGCAAGCTTGTCATCGGTCTCAGTGAGCAGCGGTAACACGTCGCCGTATCGCGTATATGTGCCGAAAGGCCGTGTGTAGGGCCCGGTCGCGCTGGTTTGCTGGTAGATATAGTTCACATTCCCCGGCGGCGTCCCCTCAATCTTCAACGGATATCCGTGGAACTCAAGATCAGCGTGCACCAGAGGAACGGCAGTGGCTCGCCCGCCGCCCTGGCTGAAATTCTGCTGCGTGCGATCGATCAAAATGCTGTCCCAGTAAACCTGCAGATTCGTAGTGATGCGAATCTTCCGCGTGCCCACCGGCAGCTTGCCTGTAAGATCGGCCGTCATCGTACGCGGACCACCCGCCGGAAATCCCATATCGTCGACGACGCGCTTCCAATTTCCCGCAGCGTCCTGCGCCTCAACGTAGGGAGCGACAGCCTGAATCCCAGCCTGCGAGGCCGCATACATGCTGTTCGCCGAGAAGTATTCGACTTCGCCATGCATCAGCAGCCACAACGGGCCACCGTCGTAACGCTCGCCCAGATCGAGGGTGAGAGTATGCGGCTGAGCAAATCCCAAGAATTGCGTAACCGCAAAATCGCCAAAGTAGCGACGCGCCCGCAGATCCGGCAACGCATCGTGCCCATGCTCATCCCAAGCCCCGGCCGGAGGCTGCGCTCCGCGGCTCACCACCACTTTGAACGCAGGATAAGGCGGATTCGACGCGAAATATTCATTGGGATAAACCTCAACGTCGGCCGGATGATCGACCGCCAGAAGCCTCACCTGATCGAGATACACGGCTTCCTCTAAAGGCTCCATAAGTCGAAAACTCAAAGTGGTCGGTCGTTGGTCGTCAGTCGTCGGTGAGATCCCTGAAGGGTGCCCCACCCTTGTCGCGGTGTTTGCGACAGGGTGGGGATTTTGACTTTCTTTCTCCCGAATCATCCCGCGATCAATCTTGATCCACTCCACCGGCCGCGGAACATCGCGCTGCCCCGGCCCAACCCAGTGCCCAACCACGCCCGCACCCAACATGTCCGCCACAAACTCGTAGCGCTCGCCATTCCACACAAACAAAGTTGGACACGAACTCCCCCGCCGGTCGATCTCCAGAAAATCCTGCTGCTTGTCGCCGGCGATCCCAATCTCATCCTGCAACACGCCGGTCGGCCAAAGCATGCGCACAATGTCGGCGTCTTTCGCGTCGCCCAACCCGACGGTGAGGTACGGAGAGTTCTGCCCGAGATATCCGTTCGACCCGTAGATCTCAAACTTCTGCCGGTTGCCGCCGGAGAACACTTCCACTTTCGTCCCGATGGCCGACTTGTTGTCGTTCAATCCCTTGAGCGCCAGCCGCATCCAGTGATTCTGATTTCCGCCCACATTGCGCAGCAGCACCGCCGGCCCATGATTCTGCGTGATGAGCAGATCGACGGCGCCGTCGTTGTCGTAGTCGCCAGTGATAATCGCGCGCGGGCTCTCTAGATGAATCTTGTCGAGGCCGACGTCGGCGGTGACGTCTTTGAACCCGTCAGGCCCAAGATTGCGGAAGAGACGAACCTCAAAGGGACCCGTGTCCCCTTCTCCCACCTGACCGACCGCAACCAGGTCCACCCAGCCATCGTTGTCGTAGTCGAACGCGGCAACGCCGAAAGCGCGAGCCCAGTTCGGCAGGTGCAGTTGCACCTGCTCGAAACTCTCACCCTGCTTGTTGTGCCACAGCGTCAGCCCCGGTGGGCCATCCTGTGTCAACGCTATATCCATCCAACCGTCGTGATCGAAGTCAAGAACAGCCAAACCGAGGGCGATGGGATTCACCATTGGTAAGTCTTGCGGGTTCGGCACCGCCAGGAATACGTGCGGTTTGAATTTCCCTTCCCGCGGATTCTCGAACAGAGTTCGCTCCACACCCGATACGGCAATGTCAACGGCGCGGTCATTGTTGTAGTCCGTACCGACCGCCCCGGCTGCTCCGCCGGTACCCGCAAGCCCGGTCTCATCGGTTTGGTTGGTAAATGTCCCGTTTCCATTGTTGCGCCACATCTGGTGAGGAGAGATACTCACGTCGCCAACTCTTGCCTTGTTCACCTGAGTGACGTACAAGTCGAGATCACCGTCATGGTCGTAATCGACAAAGGTGACACCTGCTGCGATTCCCCCATTCTTGACGCCCGTCGCCTCTGTCGCATTCTTAAAAGTGCCGTTCTTTTCGTTGTGGAACATGACCACACGCCCGTCGAGGATCACAGCCAGATCGGTAAAGCCATCGTTGTCATAGTCACCGGCAGTACAGCTCGAGGCTTGCAACGCTGGATCAAATCCCGCCCGCGCCGTGACATCCTGAAACTTCCCGTTGCCAAGATTTTGGTATAACGACATACCCCGCGCACCGTTCTGCGGCAGAAAAATGTCAATCCTCCCGTCGTTATTGAAATCAAGGAAACAGGCGCCAGGCCCCCAATACGAAGCGGCGCCGCGTGTGAGCGTAGGTGTGCCTTCACCAAGTATCCCCGCCTCCTTCGTCACATCCACGAACTGCACCTTGATCTGCGCCGGGGGCTTCATCGGCGCTTGCGGCGATTCCACGGCGCGCGAATACTGGCCCTGCTCGCCGTAAGCCAGGCTCATGGGCGCGCCGATTTTGTTTTGCGTGATGTACTGGAATTTCTTCAGATTCTCGCGCGCGTGCTCGACATCGCCGGATTGCTGGTACGCCCGCGACAATCCAAACTCCGCCGAGGCGTGCAGCGGATTGATTTGCAGCGCGTGCTGAAAGGCCTCGATCGCCTGCGGAAACTGCTTGGCCTGCACGTACGCCGCGCCCAGAAAGTACCAGGTGTCCGCATCTTTCGCATCGATCTCGGTGACGCGCTTGAAGTCTTCGATCGCCCCCTGCGCGTCTCCTGTGTTCTTGGCCAGCAGGCCCAGGTTGTACCACGCGTTCGCGCTCTTGGGATCAAGTTTCAGCGCATCGTCCAGCGCAGCCTTGGCCTCGTCAACCTTCTGCAGATTCAAAAGTGCCACGCCCTCGTTCAACCGCGCAATCGCCAGTTTCGGATCCGCCTCTGCTGCCTGCTGAAATTCTTTCAGGCCTTTCTCGAAAAGTTGCTGGTTCATGTAAGCGCACCCCAGATTGTTCCGGCGCGCGGCTTCAATCGGATTCGGTTGCGAGGTTGGAGCAAGCAGGCTCAAGCCCGCCAGGAGTTCGGCGACAAAGGCGGCAGAGATTCTAAGGTTCATCTGGATACAGATTTAACCACAGAGGACACAGGGGAACACAGAGCAACTCTCACCATCTGTCATCCTGAGCGGAGTTTGTCCGCGCAAAGCGCGGGCAAACGCAGTCGAAGGACCCCGCGACTACCGGTTGCTACTGCGGTGTGGCAAGGCGTCCTGACCACGGCATAAAACGGCCGCGCCGATGAAAACTCCTTGCAGCGCCGCTGGTCGTAACGAGATGCAAGGGATCCTTCGACTGCACAATGCGTTCGCTTCGCGAACGCATTGCTCCGCTCAGGATGACAAATCACCTATACGCATGCGCCGCCGAGTACGGCCGGTTGCTCACAATGCCCTTCCCTTCTTGCACCGTGACGGTTTGCCCGCCACTGACGTTCGCAAGCTTGTCGACCTGCCCGCTGGGCCACTGAATTTCAACGGCGTCGGCTTTCGCTTGTGCGCCCAGGCCGAACGTAAGGACCAACTCGCTCTGCGCCAGATAGCTT
>Ga0075029_100001017_pt1 | contig 16079 bp, 8 predicted proteins | sample LitLauG_LLR_2013_FD_71391 | JGI IMG/M metagenome (GOLD analysis project Ga0075029, IMG submission 71391) | Freshwater sediment microbial communities from North America - Little Laurel Run_MetaG_LLR_2013 | ecosystem: Environmental > Aquatic > Freshwater > Creek > Sediment | place: USA...
GCAGGCCATTTCCCGTCGCGTTCGATTTCGGCATCATGGACGTGCCGTGGACGCTGGAAGAAGCCACGAGCTCCAACGACCTGATGTTCCTGGAGCGCTCGACCGCGCAGGTCATCGCGACAAGTTTCGGTGGCGGCGACTTCCGCTCGTCGCTGGACCTGCGCTCCAACAACGATCGTTACTGGCTGGGCGTGTTCCTGACCGGGCCCAATGCGGGCGCGCTGCATACGGCCGGTGCCTCGTGCAACACCGGCACCGTGGCGGTGACGCCGGGTACGCCTTGCGTCACCAGCGCGCAGATGACCGGGCTTGGTCCGCAATTGTCGTTCCTTGCGCGCGGCGCCTACCAGCTCGTGCAAGAGAAGGATGCAACATTCCACCTCGGATTCAACTACGCCAATCTGTTCGCTCCGCGCATCGGCGCGAACGCGCAAGGAATCCTGCTTGCCGACCGCCCGGAGCTTCGCGTGGACCCGACCTCTTTCCTCGCAACCGGCAACATCCCCGCCAGCGGCGGGCAGGTCTACGGCGTCGAGGTCGCGGCGTCGTACAAGAACCTCTTCGCGCAAGGCGAATACTATCACTATGTCGTCGATACCCGCGCCGGCGTACCGACGGTGCCCGGCAATCTGCAGGGCGGCGTTCCCGGGCCTGCGTTCAATTTCGATGGCGCCTATGTGCAGGCAAGCTACAGCATCGGCGGGACCAGGCACTACGATGCGACCCGCGGCGCCTATACCGGCGTCATTCCGGAAAATCCGATGGCACCGGGAAGCTCCGGCTGGGGCGCGCTCGAATTTGCCGGACGCTTCACTTTCGTCGACCTCAACAGCCCCTATCTGACGACGGCAACGCTCGGACCTGCGTTCTCCGCGCCGGGCGTTTTCACCGGGGGCACCACGACCTACGGCGGCGGCAAACAGACGTCGTATGGCGTCGGCCTCAACTGGTATCCGAACTACAACATGAAGTTCATGCTCGATTACGAGCACGTGGTGGTCGACAATCCGCAATTCTTCGGCGGTCCGAACTATCGCGGCGCCACGATCGACTGGATCGCGGCGCGCTCGCAGATCGTGTTTTGAAAAATGGCGATATCGCGTAACGGGAAGTCATGGACGCGCCGGGGCGACGAGACCGGGCGGGCGGTCGGGAATTGATGGCGATCCTTGGCGCTATACTTGGCCCTATCCTTGGCCCGATCCTTGGCCAGATCCGGGCCCGAAGGGACCGACGATCGGCTTGCCTTGGAGGCAGACCCACGGCATTTTTGGTCACGAGCGAGGCAGGAAGGTGAAACGCCCGCAAAGAGAGCGGCACCGTATCCCGTGCGCCTCGTTACAGGGGAGGTAACCTTGGCTCTCACGAAATCCCATGTGGCGGGACCATCCACGCCTGCGGTCCGCGAGATGACGTTCGGCGACCTCCTGCGTCAGGCAGCCGAAGCCGCGCCCGACCGGCTGGCGCTGATTGCGGGCGTTGCCGATCCGGCGCTGCGGCGCCAATGGACCTACGCCCAGTTATACCACCAGGCACAGCGCACCGCTCGCGCACTGCTTACCCGCTTCATGCCGGGGGAGCGCATCGCGGTCTGGGCCCAGAACATTCCGGAATGGGTGATGCTCGAGTTCGGCGCCGGCATGGCAGGCATGGTGCTTGTCACCGTGAACCCCGCCTTTCGCGCCAAGGAGGTCGAGTATGTGCTGAAGCAGTCACGTGCGGCCGGTGTTTTCGCGGTCTCGGGCTTTCGTGGCAATCCGATGCTTGAGACGGTTCACGCCGTTGCGCCAAACTGCCCGGAACTGCGGGAAATTATCTGCTTCGACGACTGGAACGCGTTCATCGCCGCGGGCGACGATCCAAACATCGAGCTGCCGTCAGTGAGCCCCCGCGATCCCGTGATGATCCAGTATACCTCCGGCACGACCGGCTTTCCGAAAGGCGCGCTGCTTTGTCATCGTGGGCTCCTCAACAACGGCGCCGACACCGCCGAGCGGATGGGGGTCGATCCGGGCGACATCTTTGTCACCACCATGCCGCTGTTTCACACCGGTGGCTGCGTCTGCTGCGTGCTCGGTTCGGTCTCCAGGGCGGCGACCCAGGTGCTGATCGAGGCGTTCGATCCCGCGATCGTGCTTGAGATGTTCGCCACCTATCGCGGCAATGCGATGGTGGGCGTACCAACGATGCTGATCGCGATGCTGGAGCACCCGACATTCCCGACGACGGATCTCTCGTCGGTCAAGGCGATATGTTCCGGCGGCTCAACGGTGCCGGCGCCGCTGGTCAAGCGGCTCGAGGAAAAACTTGGCGCCCCCTTCACCATTGTGTTTGGTCAGACCGAATGCTCGCCGGTTGCGGCGCAAACCCGCACCGACGACAGCGTCGAGGACAAGGCCGGTACGATCGGCCTGCCGCTTCCCAATATGGAAACCAGGATCGTCGATCCCAGCACCGGCGAGACGGTTCCGATCGGCATGATCGGCGAATTCTGCACCCGCGGCTATCACGTGATGCTCGGTTATTTCGAAATGCCGGAGGCAACCAGCGCCGCGATCGATGCCGACGGCTGGCTGCATACGGGCGATCTCTGTGCGATGGACGCGCGCGGATACTGCACGGTCGAAGGCCGCCTCAAAGACATGATCATCCGGGGCGGTGAGAACATCTATCCGCGCGAACTCGAGGAACTCCTGTTCCAGCATCCCAAGGTCGGCGAAGTCGCCGTCATCGGCGTTCCCCACGAGAAATGGGGCGAGGAGGTTGCTGCCTTCATTCGACCGGTTTCCGGCGCGGTTATCGACAAGGACGAACTGACGGACTACATGCGCAGTCGCCTCGCGCCACACAAGACGCCGAAACACTGGATCGTCGTCGAGGCATTCCCGCTGACGGGATCGGGCAAGATCCAGAAATTCAAGCTGCGGGATTCTTGGACCAAGGGCGAGGTGACGGCGATCTAAAGCATGATCCGGAAAGGTGGCACAGCGGTTTTTCCGAAAAGATCATGCTCAATCAGGGAGCTAAAGCGCGACGACGATTCAACTAAAATTTCACGCTTCAGTGTGGCGGTTCAGAAGTCCGTCAGGCCACCAGATCGGTCAGGAAGGCCGCAGCCTGCCGGCCGAATTCGGAAATCGGCAGCGGCCGCCCGAACAGATAGCCTTGCGCGAGATCCACGCCGGCCGAGCGCATATATTCGAACTGTTTTTCGGTCTCCACGCCCTCGGCCGCAGTGACGATGCCAAGGCCCTGGGCCAGCGCGAGCGTGGAAGCCACCACCGCCTTGCAGTCGCTTCGCTCGAGCACGTCCTTGATGAACGATTTGTCGATCTTGATCTTGTCGAAAGGAAAAATCGTCAGATAGTTGATCGACGAGAATCCCGTACCGAAATCGTCAAGCGCGATCGAGAGACCCAGATTCTTCAGCTGCCTTATCGTCGTCAGATGCGCTTCCTGGTTCTCGAGCAGCGAGGTCTCGGTGATCTCCAGTTCCAGTCGCTCGGGAGGAAGTGCGGTTTCCACCAGCGTGCACAAAATTACGTCGAACAAATTGCTCTTCTGGAACTGAACCGCCGATATATTGATCGCGACCTTGATATTGGCCGGCCATGATGCGGCGTCCCTGCAGGCCTGCTGCAGGATCCATTCGCCAAGCGGCACGATCAGGCCCGTCGATTCCGCAAGCGGAATGAAATTATCCGGGGCGATCAGGCCACGGGTCGGATGACGCCAGCGGATCAGCGCCTCGACGGCGCAAAGCTGCCGCGTCCCGACATCCACCACCGGCTGGTAGTGCAGTTCGAATTCCTCGCGCTCGATCGCCGCGCGCAGTTCATTCTCGGCGGATTGCTGGGTATTGGCGACCTCGATCATTTCAGGTCTGAACAAGCGAAAATCATTTCGTCCGTTGGCCTTGACGCTGTAGAGCGCAAGGTCTGCGCGCTTCAGAAGCTCCTCGGGCTCCACGCCGTTTTCCGGCGCCATCGCGATCCCGATGCTGGTGCCGATTCGCGCCTCCTGGCCGTTGAGATCGAACGGCTGCGATATGGTGGCAATGATGCGGAGCGCAAGCGCGATCGCGCCCTCGTGCTGGTCCGCGCCGTCTTCCTGGATGATGGCAAACTCGTCGCCGCCCAGCCGCGCCAGCACGTCGGTCTCACGGATCGTGGCTTGCAGCCGCCGGCCTACCTCGATCAAAAGCTGATCGCCCGCGGGGTGGCCGAGCGTGTCGTTGACTGCCTTGAATTTATCGAGGTCGATCATCATCACTGTGACGGTACCGCCGTTCCGCTTCATCCGCTTGCTGGCTTCATCGAGCCGCGCGTTGAACTCGGCGCGGTTGGCCAGTCCCGTCAGCACGTCATGCCGGGCCAAATGAACGATCTCGGCTTCCGCGCGCCGCCGCTCGGTGATATCCTCGATGATGGCGACCCATCCGCCACCCGGCATCGGCTGGCGGGTAAGCTGCACGAACCTGCCATCGGGCAATTCGTCGACCCGGTTGGCGTTGGAGGGTTGCCGCGCAAGCTCGGCGACGGCGGTCCTGACCTCGGGGTCGCTTTCGGCTTTCTTCAGCGTACGTGCGAGACGGCTTGAGACGATCTCTTCGTAAGTGGTCCCGACTTTCAGTAAGTGCCTTGGTACGTTGTGCAGTTCCGCAAAGCGCTCGTTCCAGACCACCAGCCGCTTCTGCTTGTCGAACATGCAGAGGCCCTGCGCCATGTTGCTCAGCGCCGCGCTGAAGCGGGTATTCATCACCTCGAGTTCGGCCGCCTTCTCGGCCAGAAGCTTCTCGTTCTGCTTCTCCGCAGTTACGTCTTCGTGCGTCGTCAGCCAGCCGCCGTTTGCCATCGCCTGGCGCTTGATCGAAATGACGCGCCCGTCGGCAAGTTCCTGTGCCTCGCTCGAAAGCTTCACGTTGACGTTGACATAGCTTTCCGGATCGGTCGCGAAATTGGTGCCGTTCTGACGGCGAAGCTCGAGAATTTGCCGCAACGTCGTCCCCGGTTTCACCTGGTCTTCGCGCAGGCGGTAGATTTCCGCATAACGGGTGTTGGCGATCACGACACGCTGATCGGGATCGAAAAGGCAGAGACCCTGCGACATGTTGCGCATCGCCGCGTTGAAACGCGCATTGATGAGCTCGAGCTCGGCGGCCTTTTCCGCCACCAATTTCTCCTGTGATCGTTGGGCCGTGACGTCCTCGTGGATGCCGACCCAGCCTCCACCGGCAATCGCGGTGTTGACGACGGCGATCGTCCGTCCGTCCTTGAGCAGGGTGGTCGATGCACTCTTGCCCTTATTGACCAACCCCCGCCGAAACCTCTCGACATAGGTCGCAGGGTCGACGTCCAGGTTTCCCGTTCGCCAGCGGTATTCGAGGATCTCGTAGACGTTGGCGCCTTGGCGCACCAGTTCCCTCGGGATTCCATACAGCCGTACGTAGCGCTCGTTCCAGATCACGAGCCTGCCGTTTGCATCGAACATCGACAGCCCATTCGACATGTTGCTCAGCGCAGCATCGAACCGCAGGTTCTGTCGCGAGATTTCCTCGTTGAGCCGCTTGAGGTCCTGCTGACTGCGGTCGAGCCTTACCTGGTAGCGGGTGGTGAATGCCATGGCGATCAGGACCACGAGCGTAATGGCCGAAGCCAGCAACTGGTAAGCCGATAGATGCCTTTCGTAGTCGCTCAGGATATTTCTCTCTGGCAGGCCGACCGCGAAGGTCAAGGGGAACTTCTGCGAGGTACGGTAGGCGACGAGCCGGTTGGTGCCGTCGACGGCGCCGCCGCCCCAGTAGTGACCGGAGGGCGCGCGCGCAAGCGCTTCGGCGAGAGCGGGCTGCGTGATCTTCCGGCCGATGACGTTTTCCGAAAGTCCCTGGGCTGCGAGTATTACACCATCGAGGTTGCGCAAGACGATGCTGCCCTTTGGGCCGAGATCGACCGTCCGGTAGAACCGCTCGACGAAATTCGGGTCGATCGAGATGACGATGACGCCGCCGAAACCTCCATCAGCATCATTCAAGCGACGCGAAAACTGCAGCGATAATTTTCCGGACGTGCGTCCGAGCACCGGCTCGCTGATGAAGAGGCTGTCATGTTGCGGGTGAAGATGGCTGCGGAAGTGCTCGCGATCGCCGAGATAGATCGCGGGACCGGAATAGTCGCTGGTCGTGGCCTTCTGGAAGCCGTCGGCGCCGATCAGGGTGATCTGAAGGGTCGAGTCGCCGACGAGCGCGCTTCGCTCGGCCCAGCCGCGCAAGTCGAAGTGGGCGGGATCGTCTTCGAAGCTCTTGCGCAGCAGAAGCAGGGTCCGATCGAATCGATCGAATATGTCGACGGTGCTTTGCTCGAATAGCCGCACCAGGCTGTCGGACTGCTTGGCCGCTGCTTCGATCGCCTTGTCGCGCTCGAGCGAAGACACGAACGCGACGACGAACCAGCTTGCCGCAATCAGAATCAGTCCCGCAAAGCTGGCTGGATGCAGCGAGGCCCGCAGGGCTGTCAGGAATTTGCCGTGCCAGGTCGTCGGCCGGGTCATCGAATGGTCCGAAAGGAGGGTCGATATTCAGGCCGGCCTTATCGCCTGGCGCGCTTAAGTCGCGGTTACAGGCGCGCTGCAGCCGCATGACTTGGTTAATGCTGTTGGAATCCGCCTTCGAAGCTAAGGTCGAATTTACCATCGCGCGCGGCGCGGCCGGCTGTCCGATTCGGCAGCGATCGGAAGATCGATCCCGGCTCGTGGCCTTGGGGGGACCGGGCCGGGATCGTACACCTTGTGCGTCAGGCCAACGCACGCCGCATATGACGATGGAATCGTCGCTTCAAAAAGCTCAAATAGTGTGCAGGCTGCGAACAGTCTTGAGGCGCCAAACGCTGCACCCGGGGTCCACCTCGTGAACCCCGGCGAAATCGTTCTCAAGTCCCGATGAAGCGATCCTGAAACGCGAATCGTCTATCGCGCTGTAAAAGACCGGATCGGTGGAGGTCGTCCGCCGAAGCCGGACTTAAAAAGACTTCGGCTGAGTTGGACGATATCAGTACTGGCTGCGATCCATCACCGGAACCGGCGCCGCCTCCTGCGCCAATCTTGCGGCCAGTTGCGCCGCTTCGATCGCCCGCCGCACTTCCCTGGCGCTCGCCAGCGCCTTGCGAATATTCTTGTCCTCGGCGCTCACGTCGAAGGTGATCAACCGGTTGCAATGCTGGCAATTGGTTTGAAATCCGTCGCGGACCTTGCCGGCGCGTTCGCGAAAAACCTGCGAGCATTTTGAGCATTTGATTTTGATCTTTTCGTCGATCATGAATCCCTCTGAATGAAAATGCCTTTGACGGAAAGCTGCAGTCTGCGATTGCAACGCTTAAGGACCGGTTCGAGCATTGCCTAAAACTCTAATGACGGTGAACGCCAGCGTCGGGCGCCGCGCATCGCGAGTCGCTTCGCCGGTAGAGGATTTTTAAGAATGAAAGCCATCAGCGGCACGGCTCTCGCAATCGGACTACCAATTTAAAATCATTGGATGGATATGGTACCGTCAACATGGTGCCCGTCCACCGGGGTCGAGCCTCGATGGCTTTCCTGACGGCATCGGGATCTGATGATGCGCGTACATGGTGAAGCGGTAGCCAAAGCCCCCGATATCCTGCTGGCGGCGCTTGAGCGGGCGAATGATGCCGTCGTGGTTCTGGACGGCGATCTTCGCGTGCGGCATTTCAATGCCGCCGCCGAAGCGATCTGGAGGCTTGACCGTACCGAGGTGCTCGGTCGTCACGTCAGTTGTCTCGGAGTTGCGGAACTCGAGGCCGCGGAGGCAACTCCGCCGCAGTCGGACGACGATGATAAGGATGGCAACGGCGATGGCATCCGACGCGGCAGCCTGCGCACGAGGATCCAGCGCAGGGACGGCAGCCGCATCCATGCCTCGATCTCGGTTTCGCGCGTCGAGGCGGACGGCCAAGGCCAAATCATCGCGCTCGTCCGCGACATCACCGCGGAGGTCGAGCTTCGGGAAAGACTGGCGCTCGTCTCCTTGATCGCCGACGGCACCAACCGTTCGGTCGTCATAACCGATCAGCACTTGCGGGTCGTCTACACCAACGCCGCCTTTTCGGAGATGTTCGGGTACTCGCTGGAGGAAGCAAAGGGGCGGCAGGCCTACGAACTGCTGGTGGGCCGCCATACCGACCGCCGCGCACTGGTCAGGTTACGCTTTCTGATCGATGACAAACGCGGTGGCGAGGAAGAAATCCTCAGCTATGACAAGAACGGCGAGGAGATCTGGATCTCGGCCAATGTCAGGGCGTTTCGCAACGACCGCGGGCAGCTCAAATATATGTGCGCGCTGCTGAGCGATATCACTGAGACGAGGCAATTGCGCTCGCTGCAGCAGCTGATCATGATGGGTCTGGCCGACGAACTTCCGATCACGGATATCGCGGAGCGGGTTTGCAGGCGCGTCGAGCAGCTCGCGCCCGACGTTATTTGCTCCTTGCTTCACATCGACGCCAACGGGCTCATTCATCCGCTCGGCGCCCCGAGCTTGCCTGTCGATTTCTCGAGTGGGTTGGAGGGAATCGCGATCGGGCCCGAGGTCGGCAGTTGCGGATCGGCCGCATATTACGGTCGTCCAGTGCTGGCGATGGATATCGACACCGATCCGCGCTGGCAGCCTTACAAGAGCCGCCCGCTCGAATTCGGTCTACGGGCCTGCTGGTCCACGCCGATCAAGGCCAAAGACGGCCGCGTGATCGGAACCTTTGCTTTCTATTTCAGGGAGCGTCGTGCGCCCAGCCGCTGGCATCAGTGCATCGTCGATGCGTGCGTGCATCTCGGGGCACTTGCTATCGAACGCCAGGAGGCGCGTGCCGAGATCGCCAGGCTTGCCTATTATGACGTGCTGACCGGATTGCCCAACCGCTCGCATCTGCGCAACCTGATCTCCGAGGCAATCAGGAATTGTCCCGACGGCAAGCAGGTCGCTTTGGCATTTCTCGACGTAGACAATTTTAAGGACGTCAACGATACGCTGGGTCATTCAGCGGGCGACGAATTGCTGGTCCAACTGGCCGAGCGCCTGCGTGCCCAGATACAGCCGGGCGACATGCTGGGACGCCTCGGCGGCGATGAATTCGTTGTCATACTGCCGGATCGCGACGTGACCGAAGCAGCGTTGGCTGCGTCCAGGATCACGGACGCCATGATGATGCCGCTCAAGATCGGAACCCGGCAGGTGCCGATGTCCGCCAGCATGGGCTTGAGCATCTATCCTGACAACGCGACCGAAATCGACGCGCTGATACAACAGGCCGACGCCGCGATGTATCATGCCAAGCGTGCGGGCCGTTCCACCTTCCGCTTCTTCACCGCCGACATGAACGGACTTGCCGAGCAACGGCTGGTGCTGAGCGCGGCGCTGCGCGGTGCCATCGCAAGCGATAGTCTGCGATTGCATTATCAGCCGCAGATCCGCACCGATGATGGTGCCATCCATGGCGTCGAGGCGCTGGCGCGCTGGCATGACCCGGCGCTCGGGAATGTTTCGCCGGCGAAGTTCATTCCGCTCGCCGAGGAGAGCGGGCTGATCGAGCAGATCGGCCTGTGGTCGATTCGCGAGGCGTGCCGGCAGATGGCGGCATGGCGCGCATCGGGACTCGATATTCCCTGCGTGTCGGTCAATCTCTCGCCGATCAATTTCCAGAACGTCAACCTGGCGTCGGCGGTCGCCGAGACGCTTGCCGAACACGGGTTGCGACCGGAAGAGTTGATGCTGGAGATCACCGAGGGCGTGATCCTGAACGAGCGCTCGGTTGCGATCGAAACGATGAACTCCGTGCGCAGGCTGGGGGTAGGCCTGTCGCTGGACGATTTCGGTACCGGTTATTCAAGCTTGAGCCGCCTGACGCAGTTGCCGATTCGCGAACTCAAGATCGATCGCAGCTTCATGCGCGATATCGAGAACGATCCGAACGCGCGGGCGATCGTCTCCACGGTGGTTGGCGTCGGCCAGAACCTCAAGCTTACGGTCGTGGCCGAAGGCGTCGAGACCGACGGACAGCGCAATCTGCTCGCCGAGATCGGATGCGAGGTCATCCAGGGATTTTTGTATGCTCCGCCGCTGTCGCCAGTCGAATTTGCACCCTGGCTGATTGACCATGGCGTCCGCCGCGCCCGCACGATGCTCAGGAATATCGGCCGGTCCGTGCAGCAGCCAAGGCTTGTGCCTGCGCCTCAGGTGGCTTCCAATACCGGGGCGGGTTGAAGAGCGACGAAGTCGCGCTGGGCCGTACCCACGGGCCCGACCCGCACCGTTGATGCGACGCAACAAACCTGCTGCGAAGTCCTGATCGCGCGGGTAAAATGCGTCTTCGGCACCACCGCTGACAGGCCTGGTACGGCAGTTCTGATATCGCGACTCTGGTTGGCTGGGCCGGATATCGAAACCTGCTATATTGGTTAGAGCCGCGGTATGGTTTTCGCAGAAGCGGTAGCTTTTATCGAGTGAGATAGCCGACACCATGACCGAGGAAGGGCTGACCGGGGAGGGGGCTCCCGGAATCGCTGGTGGTTCTTCGACGTGGGTCCGGTCCACACAATGGCTGACGCGTTTCGACGCATATGATCTGGCGAGCGTCGTCCTGATCGCGGCACTTGCCGTCATCGCCCTGTGCACAGTCAAGGATTATGCGATCTCCAACGACGAGGGCGTTCAGCATCGCTACGGCGAACTGATCATCGCTTATTACGCCAGCGGCTTTAAGGATCAGGGCCTTTTCAGCTTCGAGAATCTCTATCTCTATGGCGGCCTGTTCGACGTTCTCGCCATCCTGCTCAGTCATCTGATCCCGATCGATCCTTTCGACCTGCGCCACATCTTGTGCGCGCTGACCGGCATCGGCGGGATTTGCGCTGCGGCGGCCATAACGCGCCTGATCGCAAGCCCGCGCGCCGCCCTGATATCGGTATTTGCACTCGGCGCCTGTGGCGCCTGGTACGGCGCCATGTTCAACCATACCAAGGACATTCCGTTCGCGGCTGCCATGACGGGTGCAACCTTTTTCCTGATCCGCATCTCGCACCGGCTGCCGGCGCCCCGCGCGATCGATCTTCTTGCGTTCTCTCTTCTCGCAGGCAGCGCACTCGGTATCCGTGTCCTTGGCTTGCTGCTGATGATTTACGCCGCTGCTGCAATCCTTCTTTACCTGCCAAGCGAGCGCGAGAAGCGGCCGAGTTTTGTGCTGGCCTCGACGTTGCATCTGTTGCCAGCGTTCGTGCTCGCCTATGTGATCATGATCCTGGCCTGGCCATGGGCGGCGCTTGCCCCGCTCAATCCGGTACGGGGCCTGCTCGCCTTCTCCGAATTTCACTACAGCGTCCACACCGCCGTCGCCGGCAAGATTTACGTAATGGCGCAGGTGCCGCGATTATATGTCCCGATCTACATCCTGATCCGCATGCCGCTGCTGGCGCTGTTCGGCGCGCTGCTGGCCATGATAGCCGTGCCGTGGCCACGTCTTGCCGCCGGCCCGACGCGGCCGAAGCGCAGGGACGTCGCGCTGGTGTCGCTGACGGTGATGTTTCCACTGGCGTGCGAGGCGATCTGGCACGGCCCGGCCTTCGCCGGATTGCGTCACTTCCTGTTCGTGGTTCCAGCGCTTGCAATTCTCGCCGGCGTCGGCCTCGACGCGGCGGTCACGGCGCTTTCGACGCGAGGCCGCCTTTTTGCTTATGGCGGGCTTGCGATCGTGGCCGCGTGTTTTCTGGCCGATGCGATCACTCTGGTGCGGCTGCATCCGTACGAATACCTGTTTTACAATCGCCTGGTCGGGGGCCTTGAAGGCGCATCGCGACGATACGACCTCGACTATTGGTTCGGCAGCATGCCTGAGGCCGTAAGACAACTCGAAAGCTATTTGCGATCCGAGCCGCTGGAGGCCGGAAAGCCCCCGCAGGTCTATTCCGTGGCGGTCTGTGGCGAGCGCTTGCCCTTCGAAAAAGTAGTCACCCTGCCGCAACTGCACTGGGACTTCAAATCGGAGTGGAACCAGTCCGAATTTTTCATCGCACCGACCCACATGAATTGCGACGGCGACCTCGACGGCAAGATCGTCGGCGCGGTCGAGCGGCTTGGCGTCGCAATCGCCTATGTCAAGGACCGCCGCGCACTGCTCGCCGCCACCACCACAGCGGCGCGGTGAGCGCGGCTCGGCTCGGGGTCGTCATCCCCCTCCGACAATGTCGGCGTTGCCGCCGGTCGCACTGGTAAAAGAACGGAACGCGACGTCGGAACGCTTGTACCAGGAGTTCAGCCATGCCACGGCGGTCATCAGGAGGATTCCGATGAAAGCGGCGACGAAATGCAGGACAAGGCCGGCGGATATTTCGGTCAGCACGAAATAGCCGACGAAAGCCAGGAATACGCCCACGCAGAAAATCTCAAGCGAATGCTGCCCGCACAGGATCAGCGGCCACAACCAGGGCGACTTCAATCCCTTCCAGCCATTCGGCACCAATTTTACGGTGATCGCCGCCAGCGCCAGGAAATGCGCGAAGCGAAGTATGTCAAGATCGGTCTTGCTGATCGGATAGATCCATCGCTCCAGCCGATGTGGCATCAGAAAACCGAGTTGAGGGAAATACCAGGTCATGGTGACGCAGAACGCCGCCACGATATAGGCGATCGCGATTGCCTGCGTGACCGGCGACAGGATGATGCGCGAGGCACGCTGCGCGCCGCCGAGCGCGCACCAGGCGCCAAACACGAACAGGAGTTGCCAGAAGAACGGATTGAAGGCCCAGAAGCCGTTCGGATATGAGGTCAGGTGCAGATCGTATCTGCCTGCCAGCACATAGAGCACAACCGACAGCGCCAGTGTCACGTCGGCCCGCCATTTCATCAGCCAAAGGACATAGGGCAGGAAGAACATCAGCACGACATAGAGCGGCAGCACGTCCATGTTCAGCAGGCGAAATCGCAACAGCAGCGCCTGGACGATCGCGACATTGGGTTGCTTGACGAAATCGTTGACGCCCATTTCCTCTGTGTACAGCGGGTTGTTGAAACTTCTCGCGGCGTAGACGATCTCCGCAAAGAAGATCGTGAACAGGAACACGTTGGCCAGGTAAATCTGCCAGACCCGACGCAGGATGCGTGCCGTTGCGATGACAAAACCTCTCTCGCGCATGGCGCGGCCATAAACCATGGCGGCCGTATAGCCCGAAATAAAAATGAAAATCTCGGCCGCGTCGCTGAATCCGTAGGAGCGGATCGTGAACCAGGTCAAAAGATCGGGCGACATGTGGTCGATGAAGATCAGCCACAGCGCCAGACCGCGAAACAGATCAATCCGCAATTCCCGTTCGAAGGTCGAAAAAGAGACCACGGGCTTCGCGACGATGCCCGGCGCTTCGCTTGCGCGATCTGATCCGCCGGTCGATGCAGGTAGTGGCGGTGCGGCAACTCGCTCGGTGGTTGACACCTTTTGGCCCCGTTGCGGCGTGATCGGCTGATCCGTCATGCCGCCGGAAGATAGTACAAGCCTATTGCGCGGTTTGCTAATCGCCCTGATGGATGAAAATTTCCGCTCCGGCGGGTTCGGCAGGGCGTCGAAGGCGGATGCGCGCAAGCGACCGCTGCATCGCAACGGTGGAATGATTTGGTACCTTGGGGCTTTTTGGCTAGGCTAGGCTCTTGCGGTGTCCCGGTTCTGACATTGGTGTCAAAGCGGATGGCACCATGAATTTTTTTGATTGCGTTTGAATTTTTCAAAATCCCGGCCGGTGCGAAGGCCTGCCGTATCCTGCATCAACGGACAACGAGGGAGCGAGACGCCATGACGGACGCAAAGAAATATGTTCTCGGCGAGGATCGGATTCCCAGGGCCTGGTACAATATCGCCGCCGACCTTCCGTCGCCGCTGCCGGCGGTGCTGCACCCGGGAACCGGACAGCCGATCGGGCCTGCCGACCTGGCGCCGCTGTTTCCGATGGCGGTGATCATGCAGGAGGTTTCGGCCGAGCGCTGGATCGAAATTCCCGAACCCGTCCGCGACATCTATCGCATGTGGCGTCCATCGCCCCTGATCAGGGCCGAACGACTGGAGAAGGTGCTCGATACGCCGGCGCGGATTTTTTTCAAATATGAAGGTGTCAGCCCCGCCGGCAGCCATAAGCCGAACACTGCGGTGGCGCAGGCGTTCTACAACAAGCAGGAAGGCGTCAAACGCCTCACCACCGAGACCGGTGCCGGCCAGTGGGGCTCCTCGCTCGCATTCGCTGGCAGCCTTTTCGGCCTCGAGATCGAGGTTTACATGGTGCGGGTGAGTTATGACCAGAAGCCGTACCGACGCGCGCTGATGGAGACCTACGGCGCGAAATGTGTTCCGAGTCCTTCGAATGTGACCGCATCGGGCCGCGCCATCCTGGAGAAGAATCCAAACTCAACGGGCTCGCTCGGCATCGCGATCTCCGAAGCAGTGGAATTGGCGGCGGGGCGGGAAGACACCAAATATTCGCTGGGCTCTGTGCTCAATCATGTGCTGCTGCACCAGACCGTGATCGGCCTTGAAGCCCAGGAACAGATGGCGATGGCCGGCTTCGCGCCGGACATCGTCATCGGCTGCGCCGGCGGGGGCAGCAATTTCGGCGGGATTGCTCTGCCCTACGTGCGTGACAAGATCGCGGGCAAGAGCAAGGCGCGGATCATGGCGGTCGAGCCGGCGTCCTGCCCGACGCTGACGCGTGGTCGTTACGCCTACGACTTCGGCGATACTGGCCATCTCACGCCGCTGGTGAAGATGCATACGCTGGGGTCCACTTTCGTGCCATCTCCGATTCACGCCGGTGGCTTGCGCTATCACGGCATGGCGCCGATGATCAGTCACCTCAAGGAGCTTAACCTGATCGAGGCGCGTGCCTACGCCCAGCTCGAATGCTTCGCCGCGGCGGTGCAGTTTGCGCGCTCCGAAGGCATCGTGCCGGCGCCGGAATCCTCGCACGCGATCAAGGCCGCGATCGACGAAGCGGTACGGTGCAAGAAAGAGGGCAAGGCCGAGACCATCCTGTTCAATCTGTCCGGTCACGGGCACTTCGACATGGGCGCCTACATCGCCTATTTTGCCGGCCAGCTCAAGGACGAGCCGTACGATCAGGGCGCTCTCGACAAGGCGCTCGCCGAGTTGCCGAAGGTGGCCGCGTAGCCTGCTCCCTCTCCCGCTGCGACCGCTTGCGGGGAGGTGTAACGAGACGTTCCGCTAAGCGAGGCGATTCAACTTCGAATCATCCCGCTTAGCACACCCAGCGCCACCTGTATCCTTTCGACGTCTTGACTTTGCGATGCCTCGGATTTGGACAGGTCGAGTCCTGGGGATCAGTGAAAACCTGAGTATAGGCAAGACGGATCACCGCCGTGCCGGCGTCTTTGCCCTGAGCAAAGACAGCGGTCGAATTCACGCCGACAGCGAGGGCCGTTGCAACAAACAATGCAAAAGTGAAAAACGCGATGGTGAGGCTACTTGGCATGGCATCCTCCGTTCCAATGGCTTTTCATTGTTCAGTTTGCGTTTCCGTCAAAAGGGATTGATATAATTGAGGATCGCGATCTGGCGCAGGATCACGCGACGGACCACGTGGGTCGGCTTTAAATGCCCGGTGTAGATCGCCGCGGTGCCGGTGCTGCCTGCTGGCAGGCGGTTGACGAAGTCCAGATTATCAAGTTTGACGCGCACGATAAAGGGTACTGCTTCGATCCCCTCCGGCGCGACGGCCACGCCGGATACCTTGGTCTGACCGGTCGCGATCGCCTGCAGCACGCTCTCGACTTTGCCCTTGTAGATCTTGCCGGGCGCAAACTTTAATGTGACTTCGACCTCCTGACCCGGCTCGATGTAACGGGCATGGATCTGGTTGATCTCGACGCCAATAATCGTGTCGGACGTATCGATGAAGGCCATCACCGGCGAGAGCGGCAAATTGGCGACACGCGCGCCCTTGCGCAGCGCGAGGTTGGTGACATAGCCGTCGGCCGGCGCACGCACGACGGTCTTGTCGAGGTTCCACTGCGCGGCCTGCAGTTGCCC
>Ga0075029_100001018_pt1 | contig 16077 bp, 20 predicted proteins | sample LitLauG_LLR_2013_FD_71391 | JGI IMG/M metagenome (GOLD analysis project Ga0075029, IMG submission 71391) | Freshwater sediment microbial communities from North America - Little Laurel Run_MetaG_LLR_2013 | ecosystem: Environmental > Aquatic > Freshwater > Creek > Sediment | place: USA...
CCTAGTACCCGCCCTCGCGCACCGCGCACGGCGACATGATCGCGTCGGACATGCCGTGGATGAGGCGTTTGTCGGCCGGTGCGATCGTGGCGAGCACGCCGCCGAGTTCCACGCTTTCGCCCGTCACGAAATAGTAGGGGCACAACCGGACGCGGCCGTCGAGTTCGGCGATGTCGTCCGTTTTGCGATCGTAATAGGGAACGCGCACGCGCTTGCCCTTGTGAAAACGCTGCAGGATGTGCGGCGTCGTCGGGTACGCCGCGAGCGCGCCCTCGATCGCCGCCTGCCAATCCTCGCGCGTCAGGTCGGTCGCCACCTTGACGCCGCGCGAGCCCCAGGCGAGTTCGGAAAAGCCCGACGGTTTCACGACGAAATCGCGTTCGCTCTTGCCGAGCGGCACGAGCTGCGACCAGGCGTTGACGGGTTCGCCCGCGGCCGTGAGCCCGTTGATCGAGGCTTGCGGCGGGAGCGGCTGCGGATCCATGACCCACGTCTGTGGGAAGATCGTGCGGAACCAGTCGAAGGCCTCTTGACCGAGTTCGGCCTTCCAATACTTCGCGAGCAGCGGATGGTGCAGCAGCGCGAAGGACATCTTTTCTTCGAGGTGCGCCTTCGGCGGCGGCGTCATCTTCACGCGGTTGTGGCGCGCCGCGTAGAGCATCAAATCTTGTTTGGGGACGTTGAGCAAATCGAAGAGCTCGAAGTTGCGATAGAGCACGTCGAGCTTCTTTTCGGACCCGTCCGGCAGCCGCACGAAGAGCGCCTCTTCGGTGAAGACGACGTCTTCGGGCCGGCAGACGTGCGTTTCGCCCAGACCCTTGGCGCTAGCCGCCTCGGCGAGCCACGTGAGTTCGGCGCGGTAATCGTTCGATTCTTGCGACACGACGATCGCCGTCGTGGGGTTCGCTTTCCCGGCTGCCGCGGCGAGCATCGAGGCGAGCGCGCTCGGCATGCCGTCGGGGCCGCCGACCGTGTCGTAGCCGAGTTGGCAGTACGCCGACGCCATCGCGCCGACGAAGCCCATGCCGCCCGGAATGCTGTCGAGTTCGGTCGCGGTGAAGCCGTCGGGCGTCAGGATGAGGTCGGGGCGCAAGACGCCGGGCACGTCGCTCTTGAAGCGATTCTGGCGACCGAGCTTCACGATCGCTTCGGGCTTGCCGCGGTCGAGATATTCGGCGACGAAGGCCGGCGCCGTGCCGCGCACGCTGCGCTGGTAGAGCGCGGTTAGGGCGCGGTAGAACTTCAGCAGGTCGGGCCCGAGCGCGCGGATCGCGTCGTAGGTCTCCGGCGAGAGCCAAAACGGCTCGGGCGACAGTCGCCAGGCGACGCGGGCCTCGTCGACCCCGACGCCGCCGAAGAGTCCGGCGGGCATCTTTTCGTTTAAGAACAGCGCTTGATCGCGCCGGGTCATCGTGGGGTCGAGCGCCGTACAGCCCATTATCGCGGTGTCTTACCCTCGTTTACGGCAGGCGGAACGTGCGAGCGAACATCGCTCGAAGGGAATCGCGTCGCGGCGGCGCTTCATGACCCTCTGTGAACCGCGGCGGCGCCCCGGCGGTTGCGCCGGGAGGTCATTTGAGGGTGACGGCCCCCGGCACCAGCAGCGCGTGCTCGAGGCGGATGCCGGCGTTGCGGACCACGATCGTGAGATGGAGCGTCCGGCCGAGCCCCAATTTCGCGAGCGGAACGTCGTCGATCGTGCGCGAGGCGTCGTCCGTGGGCGCGGCGTCGAGCGGAATCGAGCGCACGAGCGGCGGCTGGCCCTTGACGGTCAAGGTCTCGTCGAGCGAGGCCGGCGGCGGTTTGGCGCCCGCCTCGCGATGCACGGCGGATGCGGCCGGGACCGAGACGCAGAGCGCGACCGTGACCGAACTGCCGTCGATCGAGAACGTGTCGCTCGAGCACGGGGGCGTGGCCGCGCGCGCCGCGCCCGTTCCCGCGAACAGCGCGACGGCAAGCGAGGCGGCGAACGCTCCTCGGTGCATCTTCAAACTCTATAACGCGGGTCACGAGGCGGGCGTTTCACGCGCGCTCGCACAGGAGCGAGGTTTTTCGAACCATAACGTGGCGAGTCGCCCATGCGAATCGATCTCATCGCCCTCGATCTCGACGGCACCCTGCTCGACCCTTCGGAACGCATCTCCCCTCGAAACCGCGCGGTGATCCGTCGCATGCTCGAAGCAGGCGTCCGCGTCGTGCTCGTCACCGGCCGCGGCACGGATCTGCCGATCCGCATCTCGCGCGAACTCAATCTGAACTTGCCCGTGATCTGCTGTCACGGGGCGCTCACCAAAGATTTCGGTGCGAACCGCACGCTCGAGCACTTGCCCGTCCCGTTGCAATACGCCAAGCCCATGGTGGAATACGCCGAGAGCCACGGCTTGTCGCTCGCAATTTACTCCGAGGAATTCTTCTGGCGGCTCGAAGGGTCGCGCGTCTACATGGACGACATGACCGGGCCCGCCTGGCGCGAAGCCAAGACGTTCGCCGACGTCCTCCACTCGGCGCCGACGTTCATCCGCTTCCTCGGCGACGAGTCGATCGCCGCGATGGAGCGCGAGTTCGGCGATTGGCCGCTCGCGTTTCGCTACGAGCACTGGGGCGAATTTCGCGAGTGCGCCGTGCTCAACCGCGACGCGAGCAAGAAGAACGCGCTCAAGCAGCTCTGCGCGGATTTCCAGATTTTGCCCGAGCGCGTGCTCGCCATCGGCGATTCGCGCAACGACGTGCCGATGCTGCGCTGGGCCGGCATCGGCGTGGCGATGGGTAACGCGCTGCCGGAAGTGAAGGAGAGCGTCCGCTACGTGACCGCGAGCAATGCGGAAGACGGCGTGGCCGCGGCGATCGAGCGCTTCGCGGGAACCGCGCAGAAACGGCCGGCGTGAACGGCGGCGCAAGCGCCGCGCCTTCGGCCGATTACGAGGCGAGGCTGCGGACGATTCTGGCCGCGCGCGATTGGGAAGGCCTGCGCGACTTTTCGCGCGAGCACAACGCGATTCCGGACGACGTCTACGCGCAGCCGCAGCACTTCTGGGAAGTGATGCTGCACAAACTGACCTGCAGTCGCATCGACTTGCTCGGTCTGCACGAGCAGAGCCGGCGGTGGCTCGAAGAGCGCGGCTACACGACCGATCTCGGCGGCTACTGAACGTGCGGCCGTGACCGTGCGCGTCGTGCCCTTCGCGCGCATTCGCGAGATCGTCGGCGCGGCGGCCCTGGAGCGGACGCTCGCGCCCGGCGCCACCGGCGCCGACTTGTGGAACGCGCTGGCGCGCGATTTCCCGCAGTTGGCCGCTCTCTCGGCGTCCACGCGGCTGGTGCGCAACGGCGCGTTCGCCGAGCGCGGCGAACGGCTCGCCGACGGCGACGAAGTCGGGCTGCTGCCGCCCTTCGGCGGCGGCTGAGATGGTCGTCCTGACCGTCGCGCCGCTCGATCTCGCGGCGCTGTCGGCCGCCGTCAAGGGCGACGACGCGGGCGGCCTCGTCACGTTCGTCGGGTACGTCCGCGCGACCGCCGACGACGCGCGTCCGGTCACGGGCCTCTCGTACGAAGCGCATCGCGACTTGGCGCTCGCCGAGATGGGCGCCATCGCCGCGGAAGCGTCGACGCGCTTCGGCGCGGCGCGCGTTGCGATCGCGCATCGCCTCGGCGAGCTGGGAATCGGCGAAGCGGCGGTCGCGATCGCGGTCGCCGCGGCGCATCGGGCCGAAGCGTTCGACGCGTGCGAGTACGCGATCGACGAACTCAAACGCCGCGTGCCGATTTGGAAGAAGGAACACTACCGCGACGGCGGCGCGCAGTGGCGGGAGAACCCGGCGCCGGAGCGATGACGCTCGAACTGCTGCGCTTGCCGACGGCGAGCGGCGCGACGATCGCCGCGCTCGATTACGAACCGCGCCGCTCGCGCGCGATCTCGATCGTGGCCGGCCACGGCTATTCGAGCTCGAAGCACAACCTCGACGCGCTCTGCGCGTTTCTGGCGAGCCACGGCTATCGCGTCGTGAGCATCGACTTTCCCGGTCACAAACTCGGCGCGAGCGGCGGGCGCCTCGCGAGCGTCGACGATCTCACGGACGCGATGTCGGCCGCGGTCCGCTACGCGCGCGAACACTACGGTGCGCCGGTGTACGCGCTCGGCCACAGCATGGGCGCGATGACGGCGCTGCGCGCGTGCGCGGCCGATCCCGCGATCGCGGGCGCCGTCTCCATCGCCACGGGCTACGGGCGGCCGAGCGCGCTCGGCGCGCTCGCCGCGCGCGGCGCCGTGGATCTACGCTCGGCCTACGTCGACGGCCTGACGCTGCCGGAACTGGTAGCGCAGACGGATCCGCTCGTCGACGGGACGCTGGCGGCGCTGGCGGGGCGTCCGGTGCTCTACGTCGCCGCGGAACGCGACGGTATGGTCTCGCGCAGCAGCGCCGAAGAACTCTTCGTGCGCGCGCCCGAACCCAAGACGTTCGCGACGGTCGCGAGCGACCACACCAACGCCGCCGAACACGCGCGCGCCGCGGTGCTCGCGTGGTTGAACGCGCGCCACCCGCGATGAACGCGCTGCGGCGCTACAGCCGTCACCTGTTGATTCCCGAAGTGGGGCTCGCCGGCCAGCAACGTCTGGCGCGCGCGCGCGTGCTCGTGGTCGGCGCCGGGGGCCTCGGGTCGCCCGTGCTGCAGTATCTGGCGGCGGCGGGCGTCGGCCGCATCGGCATCGTCGACGACGACGAGGTCGACCTGACGAATCTTCAGCGCCAAACCATTTTCACCGAGGCGGACGTCGGCAAACCCAAGGCCGCCGTCGCCGCCGCGTTCGCGCGCGCGCTCAACCCGCAGGTCGGGGCCGATCCGATCGGCGTGCGCTTCGACGCGTCCAACGCGCGCGAACTGGTCCGGCTGTACGACGTCGTGGTCGACTGCACCGACACGTTCGGCGCGCGTTATCTGATCAACGACGCCTGCCGGCTCGAAGGCCGGCCCGACGTCTACGCGTCGATCTTCCGCTTCGACGGCCAAGTCAGCGTGTTCGCGCCGGGCGGACCGTGCTATCGCTGCATCTTCCCGGAGGCGCCGCCGGAAGGCAGCGTGCCGACGTGCGCCGAGGGCGGCGTGCTCGGCGTGCTGGCGGGCATCGTGGGGACGTGGCAAGCGAACGAAGCGCTCAAACTCGTGCTCGGCATCGGCGACTCGCTCGCGGGGCGGTTGCTCTTGATCGACGCGCTCGGGGCGCGCACGCGCGAGGTCGCGCTCTCTGTCGATCCCGCCTGTCCGCTGCACGGCGAACGTCCGACGATTCGCGACGTTGTGCCGCTCGCCGAGGCTCCCGCGGAGCCGCTCGCGCGCGGCGTCGCGTCGCTCGCGGCCGCCGACCTCGACGCGTTGCTCGCCGCGCGGCCGCAGGCGTGGATTCTCGACGTGCGCGAGCCGCACGAGGCGGTGCTGGGAACGCCCGCGCGCAGCGTGCACGTGCCGGCGAGCGTGCTCGACGCGCACTTGCACGAACTCGACAGCGCGCGCGAATACGTCGTGGCCTGCCGCGTCGGCGCGAAGTCGCGCTGGGCCGCCGCCCGCTTGTACGACGCGGGTTTCCGGCGCCTCTACCACCTCGACGGCGGGCTGCTCGCGTACGCGGCGCAGGGCGCGCCCTTCGATGTCTTCTGATCCGGCCGCGCTGCGGCGCTTGGTGCTGCAGGCCGCGCGCGACGCGGGCGCGAGCGCCTGCGCGATCGCCGCGGCCACGCCCGACGACGCGACGGCGGCGCGCTTCGGCGCGTCCGTCGCGCGCGGCGATCTCGCGACGTGGCCCTACGACGGCGCCTACGCCGCGCGCGCGAGCGATCCGGCGGCGACGCTGCCCGGCGCGCGCAGCATCGTGTGCGTCGCCGTCGCGTACGCCACGCCGGCGCCGCCGCGCCGCCCGCTGCGCGGCCGCGTTTCGAACTACGCATGGTCGCGCGACTACCACGCGCGGCTGCACGCCGTGCTCGCGCCGATCGCGCGCGCGCTCGACGAGGTCGCGGGCGAGCCGTGCAGCCGCGTCGTCTGCGACACGGCGCCGCTCGCGGAGCGCGCGTTCGCGGCGCGCGCGGGCCTCGCGTGGATCGGCAAACACACGAACGCCATCGTGCCGGGCGCGGGCTCGTTCGTCTTTCTGGGCGAAGTGCTCGCGACGCTCGACATCGAACCGGACGCGCCTCTCAAAAAATCGTGCGGTTCGTGCGCGCGCTGCGTGACGGCGTGCCCGACGGGCGCGCTGCGCGGCGATTACACGATCGATGCGTCGCGCTGCATCTCCGACCTCACGCAGCGCACCGACGGCATTCCGCGCGCGCTGCGGCCGCTCGTGGGCGAGTGGGTGTGGGGCTGCGATCTCTGTCAGGACGTGTGTCCGCCGACGCGCCGCGCGGGCACGCGCGGAGCGCCGTCGTTCGCGCCGCACGGCGAAGCCGCGGCACCCGATCTGCAAGCGCTGCTGGCGCTGCGCAGCGCCGGCTACAAGCGGACCTTTCGCGGGACGGCGATGGGCTGGCGCGGCGCCGCGACCTTGCGGCGCAACGCCGCCGTCGCGCTCGGCAACGCGCTCGACCGCGCCACGGTGCCCGCGCTCGGCGCCGCCCTGCACGGCGACCCGCACCCCCAGGTGCGCGGCCACGCGGCCTGGGCGCTCGGCCGCGTCGGCTCGCCGCGCGCCCTCGCGCTGCTGCTTGCGGCGAGCGAGGTGGAGGCCGAAGACTCGGTGCGCGGAGAAATCGACGCGGCGCTCGAGCCGTTCGGAAACCTTCGCGGCGGCTGCGGCGTTTGATTTCGGGAGGACCGAACGTTCACATGAGACGCCTGCTTCCGTTGCTCGCCCTGGCCGCGCCGCTCCTGGCTGCGACCCCGAGCCACGCCTTCGCGCCGACGCCGCTCGATTCGCAAAATGCCCTGTACCGTCGCATGGTCGCGCTCAACGCGTCGTTGAAATCGTACAAGGCCGACGTTCACCTCGACGTCGCGCTCAAGACGTTTCCGTTCATCAGCCCGTCGCTCGACGGCAACGTCTATTTCGAGCGGCCCGACAAGCAGGCGGTGGTGTTCGATACGGTCCCGGCGCTGGCCGCGCAATTCAAGAAAGTCTATCCGAAAGTCGATCCGCCGAGCCGCTGGCTCGCACGCTACGACGCGGCGGTGCTCGACGATGCGGGCGGGGTGACGACCTTCCGGCTCGTGCCCAAAGTCAACGGCCGGGTCGAACATCTCGACGTGAAAGTCGACGACGACAAGGCGACGATCGTCAGCTACACCTGGACGTATAAGGACGGCGGCTTCGTCACGTTCCAACAGTCCTACGAGTCGATCGGCGGAAACGAACTCGTGCAGAAGCAGACGGGCCACGTCGAACTTCCCGCCTACAAAGCCGACGTCACCTCGAACTTCAGCAATTACAAACTCAACGTCGCCGTCGACGATTCGGTCTTTCAGGAGAAATAACGCCCGCCCGTAGCGAAGCTCGGGCGATGGCTACGGAGACGATCGACCTGATCGGTGCGGCGCGCGCGCCCGAAGCGCTCGCCGACGCGTTCCGTCGCCCGATCACGTACCTGCGCGTGTCGGTGACCGACCGCTGCAATCTGCGCTGCGTCTACTGCATGCCCGAGGCGGGCTTGCCGTGGATTCCCAAGCCCGAGATCCTCACGTTCGAGGAGATCGAGGCGATCGTCCGCGCCGCGGCCTACGCGGGCGTCCGCAGCATCCGCATCACCGGCGGCGAGCCGCTCGTCCGGCGCGACCTCGCGCTGCTGGTGCGGCGCATCGCCGCCGTGGAGGGCATCGAGGACCTCTCGCTCTCGACCAACGGGCTGCTGCTCGAGGAGCAGGCGGCGGAGCTCGCGGCTGCCGGCTTGCGGCGCGTCAACGTCTCGCTCGACACGCTGCGCCCCGACCGCTTCGAAGCGATCGCGCGGCGCCCCGGCCTCGAGCGCGTGCTCGCCGGCATCGACGCGGCGCTCGCCGCGGGCCTCGCGCCGCTCAAGATCAACTGCGTCGTAATGCGCGGCCGCAACGACGACGAACTGCTCGACTTCGCCGCGCTCACGCGCGAGCGCGAGGTGTACGTGCGCTTCATCGAGGTGATGCCCGTCGTGGAGAACGCGGACGACCAGCGCGACGCCTACGTCTCCTCCGACGAGACGCTCGAGCGGCTCGCCGCCGCGGGCACGCTCGAGCCCGCCGCCGGGCCGGGCGGCAACGGTCCCGCGCGCTACTTCGCGTACCCCGGCGCCCGCGGCGCGGTCGGCGTGATCAGCCCGCTCTCGCACGACTACTGCGAGCGCTGCAATCGCGTGCGGCTCTCGGCGGACGGCAAACTGAAGCTCTGCCTCTTCGGCGATTACGCTATCGATCTGCGCACGCCGCTGCGGGCGGGGGCCGGGCGCGACGATCTCGCGGCGCTCTTTTTCGGCGGCATGACGATCAAGCCCGAACGCCACCACCTGCGGCTCGGCGAGCCCGCCGCCCGCATGCGCGCCTTCTCGGAGATCGGCGGCTAGGCGCGTCACAAAGCGCGGGCCCGCCGCGTTGATAACCAACACCGCCGGAGGTCGCGGGCATGGAACACGTCTACGTTCTCGGACTCGATCGCGAACTCGACGCGCAAGCGCGCGTCGAACGGCTGGTCGCCGAACATCAGACCAAACTCGCCCGCTACGTGCGGCGTTTCGTCGCCGACGGCGACGTCGCGCTCGACGTCGTGCAGGACGTTTTCTTTGCGGCATACCGCGCGCTGCGCGCCGATCCGGCGCGGCCGCTGACCGCGGGCTGGCTCTACAAGACCGCCACCAATCGCGCGATCTCGCACCTGCGCGCGCTCAAGCGCCGCGGCGAGACGGTCCGCCTGGAAGACGCGAGCGCCGCCTTCCGCGTCGACGAACGCAGCGACGTCTCGCTCGATCTGCAGCGGGCGCTCGCCGCGCTCGGCGAGGAGCAACTGGCGTGCGTGCTGCTGACCACCTACGCGGGGTACTCGTCGGCCGAAGCCGCGCTCATTTTGGGAACCTCCGCCGACGCCGTCCGCCAGCGCGTGTGCCGCGCGATGCGCCATTTGCGCGCCTCGCTCGGCGAGCGGGCGTGATGCGCGCTCACGACGCGTTCGAAAGCCTCGCGGGCGCGCTCGCGCTCGGCGAAGCGACGGAGCGCGAACGTGCCGCGTTCGCCGCGCACGCGGCGACGTGCGCCCTCTGCCGCGAGGCGGGTCGCGAGTCGAGTGCGGCGCTCGCGGCGATCGCGGCCGCGCGCGACGCCGAGCGCTGGCGGCCGTCGCTGGAAGACGCGGTGCTGCGCCGCATCGGCGAGGCGAACGCCCGCCGGCAGCGGTTCACCGTCGCGGCGCTCGGCTGGGCGCTGGCGTGTTCGATCGTGCTGGAAGCGGCATTTACGTCGGGCTTCGCGGGGCGCCTCGCGACCGCGTTTCGCGATGCGGGCACCCCGCGCGCCGTCGCTTTTAGCGGCGCTCCCCGCCGCTTGACTCCAATTCGCGCAGCGGATCTTCCAGGGCGAGCTGGTCGCTTCGCACCGGACGCGCGCGCAAGAGCGCGATCGCCCCGACGAACACGATGACCACGGCCGTCAGGATGCCGAGTTCCGCCACGTTCTGCGAGACGCTCGAGCCGCCGCCGCGGCCGGTCGCTTCGCCGACCGTGATGACGAGGATCCGCCGGATCACGGCGATCAGGCCGACGATGAGAAACGGTTCGGCCAGGAGCACCGCGCCGCGCAGCGAGAGGACGACGGTGTAGGCGAGTTCCACGATCATCAGCACGAGCAGCACGACGTCGAGGAACTGCGAACCGTAGACGACGGCGCTCTCGCTGCCCGTCACCATCAGCAATAGCACGACGGCGCTCTCTTTGAGCAGCGCCAGCGCCGCCAAGAACAGCAGCACGCCGATCGCGAAGAAGACGATGCGTTCGGCCCACACCAAGAACAGCACGGCGCGAACGACGAGGGGCTGCTGCGGCGCTGCGGGTGCGGCCGGGCGCGGAGCGGTTTTCACGCGGGACCTGTTGGCAGCCGAGCCGTCCGGCCCTCTACGCGAGCGCCGCGCGTGCCGGGGGACGCCCGCGTTCGCGCACAGAAGCATCGGACAACCCATTCCGCGGAGAGGCATTGAAATTGAAACGTTTGATATCGGTCTTTGCGACGTGCGCGATTGCGGCGGCGATCGTTTCGGGCTGCACGAAGAGCAGCTCGTCCGATCAGAGCTCGACGGCCTCGGCGGGGCCGGTAACCGATAGCGCGTCGACGGGGATGAAGCCGCAGGAGAAGAGCGGCGGCGCGGTCGCCATGGGCGATGCCAAGCACGGCAGCGCGATCTTCTCGCAGAATTGCTCGAGCTGCCACGGCGCCGCGGGCGCGGGCGGCAACGTCGGGCCCACGCTCAAAGGCGAAAAGGGCCGCAAAGATTACGCCGAGGCGGTCGCTTGGATCAAGAATCCCAAGCCGCCGATGCCCAAACTCTACCCGTCGCCGCTTTCGGACAGCGACGTCGCCGACGTCGCCGCGTACGTCGAGAGCTTGTAGCACGCCCGAGAGCATCTACCTATTCGGCCGCGACCTGCGCGTGCGCGATCACGCCGGGCTCGCCGAGGCGGCCCGGCACGGCCCCGTTCTCCCGGCGCTCGTCTTCGAATCCGCAGAACGCGAACGAATCGCCGCCAACCCGCGCCGCGCCGCATACTACTGCGGCGCGGTTTCGTCTTTAGCGGCCGCGCTCGCGCGCGAGGGCGCGCCGCTGGTCTGCCGGCGCGGCCCGCTCGTCGCGACCGTCCTGCGGCTCGTGCGCGAACGCAAGGCCGCGGCCGTCACCTGGAGCGCCGCCTACGACGCGGCCACGCTGCGCCGGCAGCGCGCCCTGCAGTCGGCCCTCGAAGAAGCGGGCGTGCGAGCCACGCTCGTCCACGACGCGCCCGCCGTCGCCCCCGACGAAACGGCGGCGGCGCGCAGTTCCGACGGCGGACTCGGATACCGGGCGCTCGTGCCGTATCTCGCAGCCTGGGCGCAGCAGCCGCGCGCGCCGGTGACGGCGCGCGTGCGCTTCGCGCTGCCCGCGGCGCCGTCCGATCCGTTGCCGGCCGCAAGCGAGTTCGGGGCGACGGCGCTTTCCGGCGACGACGTTCCCGCCGCAGAGCGCGCGCTCGCCGCGTTCGAGGCCTACCTTGCGGGGCCCGCGCTGCAGTACCTGACGGCGCGCGACGTGCCGGCCGGCGCCCCGACCTCGCGGCTCTCGGCGGCGCTGTCGTTCGGCGTCGTCTCGGCGCGGACCGCGCTCGCGCGCGTCGACGAGCGCGCGCGCGACCCGTTCCTGCTCGCCGAAGAGCGCGTCTCGCTGCGCGCGCTCGGCCGCGCGCTCGCGCAGCGCGACTTCTTTTTGCAGCTTGCGTGGTTCTTCGAAGAGTCGCCCGACGAAGCGCTGCAGCCGCGCATGCGCGAGTTTCCGTTCGCGGCGCGACATCCGGCGCTCGAGGCCTGGCGCGAGGGGCGCACGGGCTATCCGCTGGTCGATGCCGGCGCGCGCGAATTGCGCGCGACGGGCTGGATGCATCCGCGCGTGCGCGCGATCGCCGCGTCGTTCTTGTGTTTCGATCTCGGGGTCGATTGGCGCGTGGGCCGCGATGCGTGGGATCGCGACCTGATCGAGGACGCGCCCGCGCTCGCGACCGGAAATTGGCAATGGATCGCCGGCGTCGGCGCGGACCTCGCGCAGTTTCCGCGCATCTACAATCCGGCGAAGCAGGCGCGCGCCTTCGATCCGCTGGGCGTGTACGTGCGGCGCTGGATTCCGGAACTCGCGAACGTGCCCGACGCCGCTCTTGCCGGACTCCCCGGACAGCCGCGGCGGCAACTCGCGTTGCCGCTCTTCAGCGGCGAAGCGTATCCCGCGCCCGTCGTCGACCACGCGATCGCGGCGCGCGCCTTCCTGCGCCGCTACGCGGCGCACGTGGGCGAGGCTAGGCCGCCATCGTCCCGCGCTCGCGCTCGTCGAGCCAGTCGCTGATCAGCGGGACGCGCACGTCGTCGCCGTGCCACACCTTGAAGCCGTACACGGTGACGGCCACGAGCCAGAGCGGTCCGAGCGCCGCGAGCAGCGGCAGCGCGGAGAGTCCGAGCAGCCAGATGTGCGAGACGATCGAGAGGCCGACGCCGAGACCGAAGAGTCCGAAGTTGAGCGCGATCGCTTGAATCGCGTGGCGGCGCACCGCGGGCGAACGCGTGGGATCGAGCAGCGCGAGCGCCGCGAGCGGCCACAGCGGGTAGCCGAGCCCGAGCAGCGCGCGCGTCTCTTGCGAAACGGTCGCGAGCGGGCTTTCGCGATAGGGTTCGGTCGCGGTGGCGGTCACGCGGGGGCCGCCGGCGGGCCCGCGAGCGGCCTGCGGGCCGGGCGGCGGGTTCGAGGGGCCGACCCCGCCGGCCAGACCCGGGCGCGGCGCGCCCGCGGCCTGCATGCGGCGCTCGAGGCGGCAACCGGGGCACAGCCCCTGGTCGTCGCGGCACGTCGCGCAGATCGGTTGCATGCAATCGTGGCAAACGGCGACGGACGGTACGGCGTTGTGATAGTAACAGTCCACGTCCAGGGCTCCGGCGAAGCGGGTGCTGGGGCCGCGTCGAGCGCGGCTCCTATCCGAACCTACCGGTTCGTTTCAGGGAAGGTTTCACACTGACTGTAGACGCGCTCGACGGTCCTCGGCGGCGGGACGTCATCCGGCGGCTCTTGCGCGAAGCGCGGCCGTACTACGCCCGGCTCGCCCTCTCGCTCGTGCTCGGCACCGTCGCCGGTCTCGGGCCGCTGGCCCTGACCAAAGCGTTTCCGATCGTCATCGACGACGTGATCGGCAACCCGGCGCATCCCGTCGGCATCCTGCTGCTCGCGATGGCCGGCGTCTTCGTCGTGAACTTGCTCTCGAATCTCGCGACCTACGGCCAAACCTATCTGACCGCGTTCAGCGGCCAGCGCTTGATTTCGGGCTTCCGCGTCAAGCTCTTCGAACGGACGATGCGGATGCCGCTGGCCGAGTTCGATCGCTGGCGCCCCGGCGAATTCGTGGCGCGTTTCAACAACGACCTCACGCTGATGACCGACGCCATCTGCGTCTCGCTGCCGCAGTTCTTCGTGACGCTCGTGACGCTGGTCGCGTCGGTCTTCTATATGTTCTACATCGACTGGCTGCTGTCGCTGTTCTTGTTCGTGTTCGCGCCGGTCGTCAATTTGGTGGTCGTCTTTTTTACGCGCTTGATCTCGGCGAGCACGAAGCGGGCCCAGGAACGCATCGCCGACCTCTCGAGCAACCTCACCGAAGTGCTGCAGGGCGAGCGCGTGGTCAAGGCCTTCGGTCGCGAGGCGTGGGAAGTCGTGCGCTTCGAGCGCAGCAACGAGAACTATTTCAACGCCTTCATGAAAGTGCTGCAACTGGGGCAGACGCAGACGCCGGTCGTGGCCATGATCATCACGATCGCGCTGCTCGCGATCATGGCCTTCTCCGTGCGCGAAGTGATCGCCGGGCGGCTGAGCAAAGGTCAAGTCCTGCAGTACTGGGTGCTCGTGGTGCTCGCGATCAACCCGCTCAACCGCTTGGCGTCGTTTATCGGCGACATCTCCAAGGGGCTCGTGGGCGCCTCGCGCGTGTACGAGATCCTCGCCCTGCCGATCGAGGATCGCGAAGCGGCCGGCGCGATCGTCCCCGCGCGCATCGCGGGCTCGCTGCGCTTCGAGAACGTCGGCTTCGCCTACAAACCCGGCGGACCGCCCGTGCTGCAGGGCTTGAACGCGAGCGTCGAAGCGGGCGAGATCGTGGCGCTCGTCGGACCCTCGGGCGCCGGCAAGACGACGATCGTGAATCTGGTGCCGCGCTTCTACGAACCGCAGAGCGGCCGCATTACGCTCGACGGCGTGGATCTTCGCACGCTGCAGCTGGCGGCGCTGCGCGAGGCGATCGCGATCGTGCCGCAGGAAGCGATGCTCTTCAGCGGCACGATCGCCGAGAACATCCGGTACGGCCGGCTCGACGCCACCGACGACGAGGTCGTCGCCGCCGCGCGCGAGGCCAACGCCGAGGAGTTCGTGCTCGAACTGCCGCTCGGCTACGACACGCCGGTCGGCGAGCGCGGGATGCGTCTCTCCGGCGGCCAGCGGCAGCGCATTTCGATCGCGCGCGCCGTCGTGCGGGATCCGCGCATCCTCATCCTCGACGAAGCCACGAGCGCCCTGGACAGCCACTCGGAGCGCCTGATCGAGGCCGCACTCGACCGGCTCTTGCCGGGCCGCACGACGCTGATCGTCGCGCATCGCCTCTCGACGATCCGCCGCGCCCACAAGATCCTCTACGTCGACGGCGGGCGCGTGATCGAGGCCGGTACCCACGACGACCTGCTGGCCCGCGGAGGCGCCTACGCGGCCTTGCACGCGGCCCAGTTCGCCTGATTTCCCTTCCCGCTAGGCAGGTGAGCATCCGGGACCAAAGTCCTATCCCGCGCCGGGGGCCCTCTTTTGCCGGGACCGAATAACCGACAATCTTGTCAATAACCGCTTGAATTGCCGCGGGAACGGTGCGCCGGCCCCGGCATTAGGAGCAGCATGCTCGTACTTACGCGAAAGCTCAACCAAGCGATCGTGATCGGGGAGAACGTCCGCGTCGTGGTCGTCGCCATCGACCGGGACCAAATCCGGCTCGGCATCGAGGCGCCCCGGGACGTCTCCGTGCACCGCTCTGAAGTGTACGAGGCGATTCACGGCAAGGACGGCGATTCGGCCGCCTCGCCCGTGTGCGACGGGGTCTGACCCGCGGTCGCGGGCGGCCTTGGGCCGCCGTGCTATAATCGAGCGGTTACGCTCACTTCGCCCGGCATGGAGGCCGGGTGCGATGGTCCCCTCACGCGTCGATGGCCCGGACGGCCGGGGCGCCGGACCAGAAAGGCCCTACGATGGCATCGGTCATCTCCATGAAAGCCCTGCTCGAAGCGGGGGTCCACTTCGGTCACCAGACGCGCCGCTGGAATCCGAAGATGAAGCCGTTCATCTTTCAAGAGCGCAACGGCATCTACATCATCGACCTCTCCAAGACGGTCGTGATGATGCGCGAAGTCTACGCCGCCGTCAAACAGATGGCGCGGGACAATAAAGTCATTCTGTTCGTCGGCACCAAGAAGCAGGCGCAAGACGTCGTGCGCGAAGAGGCCGAACGCGCGGGGACGTATTTCGTCAACGAGCGCTGGCTCGGCGGCACGTTGACGAATTTTTCGACGATTCAAAAGCGCATCGCGCGGCTGCGCGAGCTCGAAGGCATGCGCGCTCAGGGCAGCTTCGATCTGCTTCCGAAAAAAGAAGTCTCGCGGCTCTCCGACGAGTTGGAGAAGCTCGAGCGCTTCCTCGGCGGCATCAAAGACATGCACCGGCTGCCCGACGCCGTCTTCATCGTCGATCCGAAAAAAGAACGCATCGCCGTGCTCGAGGCGCGCAAGCTCAAGATCCCGATCATCGCCGTGATCGACACGAACTGCGATCCCGACGAGATCGACTACCCGATCCCCGGCAACGACGACGCGATCCGCGCGGTCAAGCTGATGGTCTCCAAGATCGCCGACGCCATCATCGAGGGCCGCACCGAGGTCGAGAGCGGCGGCTTCGACGACGAAGAAGCCTACGCCGACGCCTACGCCGCCGCGCCCGAGCCGGCGCCCGCGGAGCCCGCCGCCGCGGCACCCGAGGAGGCGGCGGTCTAGGAGCCCCGAACTCAAAACCCGCTGTGAACGGCGTCGCGCGTGCGGCGCCTTTGCACGTTTACGCCCCAGAAAGGCACATTTTCCCCGTGAGTACCGCAATGACGTACAAGCCGTCCACGGACGACATCAAGCGCCTCCGCGACGAGACGGGCGCCGGCATGATGGATTGCCGCAAAGCGCTCGTCGACGCCGCGGGCGAATTCGAGGCGGCGCGCAAGAACCTGCTCGATCAGGGCATGAGCAAGGTCGCCAAGAAGGCCGACCGCGCCGCGAACGAGGGCTTGGTCGGCTCGTACATCCACGTCGGCGGCAAGATCGGCGTGCTCGTCGAGATC
>Ga0075029_100001022_pt1 | contig 16040 bp, 11 predicted proteins | sample LitLauG_LLR_2013_FD_71391 | JGI IMG/M metagenome (GOLD analysis project Ga0075029, IMG submission 71391) | Freshwater sediment microbial communities from North America - Little Laurel Run_MetaG_LLR_2013 | ecosystem: Environmental > Aquatic > Freshwater > Creek > Sediment | place: USA...
GTTAATGGAGGCCCAGGAATCGGGTGGTGGACGGCGCGGAGGGCAGGCAGCGCCCAAGGAAATCGGGGCGTGGCTGCACATCGGGACCAACGGGCTGGTGACGGCCTTCACGGGCAAGGTGGAGGTCGGACAGAACGCGCGGACGTCGCTGACGCAGGCGGTGGCGGAGGAATTGGCCGCGCCGATGGCGTCGATTGAGATGGTGATGGGCGACACGGATCGCACGCCGTTCGATATGGGGACGTTCGGGAGCATGACGACTCCGCAGATGGTTCCGCTGTTGCGGAGGGCGGCTGCGGCGGCGCGAAGACTGTTGCCGGAGGGCGATTGGGCTCACATCGATTTTTCGAAGATCGATGAAAAGCTGGCGCATGCGCCGACAGAGGGGTCTTTTAAGCCGACGGCGGAGTGGACGGTGATGGGCACCTCCGCCCACAAGGTGCATGGGCGCGACATTGTGACCGGGGCGCACAAATATGCGTCCGATATGAAGCTGCACAACATGCTGTACGGGCGCGTGGTGCGGCCGGCGCAGTTCAACGCGAAGCTGGTGAAGGCGGACGTGAGCGCGGCGAAGGCGATGCCGGGCGTGGTCGTCGTGCAGGACGAAAATTTCCTGGGCGTGGCCGCGCCGACGATGCATCAGGCTGCGGTTGCCGCGGCTGCGATCGAGGCGGAGTGGTCGGCTCCGGCGCAAACGTCGAACGCGACGCTGTTCGCGGATCTGAGGAAGACCACGGGCGTGGGGCGCGGAGGGTCAGAGGCCGGGTCGGTTGAGAAGGCTCTGGCGGAGGCTGATAAGAAGCTCGACCGTACGTATACAGTGGCGTATATCGCGCATGCTCCACTGGAGCCGAGGGCGGCGGTGGCATCGTGGATCAACGACAAGCTGGTGGTGTGGACGGGAACGCAGAGGCCCTTCGGAGTGAGGACGGAGCTGGCGCAGAGTTTCCACATACCGGAGCAGAATATACGCGTGTCGATGCCGGATACGGGGTCGGGGTACGGAGGCAAGCACACGGGCGAGGCGGCGGTGGAAGCGGCGAGGCTCGCAAAGGGCGCGGGCAGGCCGGTGAAACTGGTGTGGACGCGCGAGGAAGAGTTCACGTGGGCGTACTTCAGGCCGGCGGGCGTAATCGACGTGCGCAGCGCGATCGACAAAAGCGGGCACATCACGGCGTGGGAGTTCCACAATTATTATTCGGGGCCTTCGGGGATCGACACGCTGTACGATGTGCCGAATAAAAAGATCCAGTTTCATCAGTTGGACGGGCCGCTAAGGTCAGGATCGTACCGGGGGCTGGCGGGGACGGCGAATCATTTCGCGCGCGAGTCGCATATGGATGAACTGGCGGCGCTGGCTGGAATGGAGCCGCTGGAGTTTCGTCTGCACAATTTGAAGGACGCACGGTTCAAGGCCGTGTTGCAGGCGGCGGCGGAGCGGTTCGGATGGGGCAAGACAAAGGGCGCGTTCGGCATCGCGGGAGGGTACGAAAAGGGCAGTTACGTGGCCACTTGCGTCGAGGTTCAAGCGGACGCGGGGAAGACGCCGCGCGTAGTTCGAGTGGTGCAGGCGTATGAATGCGGCGCGGTGATCAATCCGGACCAGTTGAAGAATCAAAACGAGGGCGCGGTGATCATGGGATTGGGCGGCGTGCTGTTCGAGGCGGTCCAGTTTGAGAACGGCCGGGTATTGAACCCGCATTTTGCGCAGTATCGCGTGCCGAGGTTCCGCGATGTGCCTCGGATCGAGCTGGTGCTGCTGGATCGGAAGGACCTGGCTCCGGCAGGAGCAGGCGAGACGCCGATCATGACGCTGGCTCCGGCCGTGGCCAACGCAGTGCATGCGGCGACGGGGGAGAGGCGGCGGGGGATGCCGTTATTCGGCGGTGCAGTGGGGTAACCCACAGGGCGGCGCCTTTATCCCCCAGCTTTACGAGGCTCTATTGCAGCGGCAGGACTACTGCTGTGCTTTGTTTTGCGTTGACCTGGACCTGCATGTTTACGCTGGTGGCGGTAGGCAGGTCGTCGGTGATCTTCATTTGGATTAGCGTTAAGCCGACGGCTCCGGGGGCTGCGCCGGCGAAGTCCGGGGTTTTGGTGACAGTGCCGACGGTGAGCGTGACCGGGTCTGCCACGCTGTTGGCAGGTGTCGCCGGGACGAAGAAGCCGTCCACTGTGGTGGTCGCGTAGGGGCCGAAGCCGGTGCCGTAGATCGAGATGGTTTCACCGTGGATCGCGGGGCTCGCGAAGGTGACCAGCGTGCCGTCCTGATGGAGGGCTAGAACCAATGGCACGTTCTGTGTATTGGCCTGGGTGAACATGGCCGGCGCGTCGCGCGAGACGGTGAGCGAGCCGGAAACGTCGGGCTGGCCGGTCTGATGCACGAGGAGCGTGTAGGCTCCGTCCACCAGTTCGACAGGCAGTTGCGCATTAATCTGCGAGGGCGAGACGAACAGCAGAGGCAGCAGATAATTACCCACCGTGACGGTGATTTCGCCCAGCGATTGGGGCAGGGGATTGGTGGTTCCGACCTGCAAGGCGGGCGCGAGGTTGTTGCCGTAAATCGTGATGACCGAACCGGGCGCGACGGTGCCGTCGGGCGTGGCTCCGGCGGCGCTCATGATGCCCGCGGGCGCGATGTAGGGAACGGGCAGAGTGTAGGCCACCACCGAGTGCGGTGAGCTCATGGTGAAGTATCCGGTGGTGTATGCGCCGGACAGATCGCCGCCCCACTTTACGAATTTGAAGCCGTTGGCGGGCGCGACGGTGATGGCCACCTGGGTGCCATCGTTGAAATAGCCGTCGGGCGTGGCGGGACTGTAGGTGAAGTACGCGGAACTGGCCGGAGTTGCGGTGGCGGATAGCAGCCACTGCGTCTGATAGTTCAGCTGATAGGGCTGCGCATTGCCAGTGAAGGTGATGGTGCGGGTGAGGGACGTGCTTCCATCGGACCATCCGGTGAAGCTGACGCGCGAACCGCTGCCGGAGCTTAACGTGGCCGGGGCGACGACTTGCAGGGTGGTTCCCGAGGCCTGGCTGTATGAGCAGGGTGTGGTGCAGGGCGAGCCGTTGACTGAAATCTGCACGCCTTGCGGCACGCTATTGATGCTGACCAGGGGCTGCAGCGTAAAGGTGGCGGTGAGAGGAAGCGTGGAGACTCCCGACGGCACGGTGAGGGTCTGGGTCTGCGGGCCTCCGTTAGACCAACTGGCGAACTGCCAGGTGCGGCCGCTGGAATCCACCTGGGTGCTGGGTACGGAGATGGTATGCGTTTCCCCGGCTCCCCAAATGAAGGTGAAGCTTTCCCAGTTGCTGCGGCCGTCCACGATGAATTTCAAGCCGGGTTGGCTGGAAATCAGGGCCACTTTGACGCCGGGGACGAAGGTGGCGGTCAGCGTGGTGGAGATGTTGGTTTGAATATCCGGGGTGAACATCGCGTTCTCGCCCATGCCGTTGGTAAAGCTTTGGAAAATCCAGTAGTTATTCTGTTTGTCCGTTTGCGGGGTAGGCGCTCCGACGCGATGGTTGGATTCCGGCAAGAAGTCGAAATCGCCAGTGCAGAGCATGGGATAACCGGCCGGAGCCGGACCGCTGAGGGGCGTGCTGGACTGGTTGCAGACGGCTCCGTCGGCGTTCGGCACGACAGGAGTGGGCACGGTGGCGCTATCGACCACGACATTCAATCCCGGCGGATTGGTCATGAAGTGCACGCGCTTGGCGATGGACCACAGAGGCTGGATGGTCGAGGGTGCCGTCAGGTTGAAACTGGAGATGGGCTTGGTGAAATAGGTGTCGTTGATATCCCAGGCGTAAAAGACCCAGCCCGGATACGCATACTCAATGAGTGGGATGCTGCCGGCGCTTTGGAAGAATGTGGCGTTGGAGGCGTAGCAGGAGCCGTTCACTATGACCACGCCGTCCTGGAATCCGCCGGCGGTGGTGGACGGATCGCCTGGAGCTGAATTGGCGGAGCAGACGGCCGTGGGGCTGGCCTGAGGAAACAGGAGCTGGACCTGGTACGCCACGGTGATGGAGGCTGTATAGGTGCTGATGCTGGGATCGGCGGTGATGGTGACCGTCTGCGATCCACCCGCCAGCGCCGTGCTGCCCGCAGTCCATCCTCCGAACGTATAGCGCATGGTGTTGTTCTGAGCGACCTGATAGCCCAGAGGATTGCCGCTGTTATCGAGGGTGTACGGGAAATTTAGGATGTGTTTACTGCCTTGGGGCCAGAAAAACGTGTTGGCGGAGCTGTAAAGCTGCCCGTCCACGTAAAACACTCCGCCCGGGGGATTGGTGCTCACGATGGCACTGGAGACGGTTTGGGCGCAGGCTCCTCCTGCGGCGAGTAACATCAATGAAAGTAAATACTTAGCTCGATTCATGCCGTTTCCACGACCCTCCCTGAAAAGAACGCTACTTAGAACCAGGAGACGAATAGTCCCAATGGGTAATCGGCCGGATTTGGGGGAAGCTTTAGCGGGCTCGCTGAATATCCGCGCGGAAGTAGTTCTCTGGGCGGACGGGGTGACCCGCGAGGCGGCGCATCATGGCAATCTGGCCAACGTGGGTGAGCGCGTCGGCCACGGGGCCCTGGAAAAGGCGGTCGAGCGGGGCGACGAGAGGCGCTGCGGAAGCAATGTAGGAGTCCAGGGCGGCGAGGCCTTGCTGGAAGCGCAGCACGTCGGCCGCCCAGGATTGGGGAGGCGTTTCGCGCCAGACATGCTTCTCCTTTGCCATGATGAGGGCCCAATCGAGCAGATCGCCGATGTGTGCGAGGATTTCGCCTGCGGTCCGGGAGCCGGGGGCGATTCGGAAGTCGGAGAATCCCTCGGGCGCAGCGTCGAAGGCCTTGTTTCCGCGGTAGGCAAGGGTGGCCAGGGTGTGGCGAAAGAAATCCTTCGTGGCGTCCATGGAAATACGGTAGCGCATTTTTTGGGGGTGTGGCTCCTTTGGGGCAGAGAGGTCAGTCCCCCGGGTTGGTTTAGGAACTAGGGAGTTTGCCCGAGGGACATTTTGGCTGGCTCGCCTTACGCTCGAACTATGACGGTGCTGGTGTCCTTATTGTTGGCGATTTCGGTGGTGAAGCGGCCGGCTACTCCGCTGAAGGACGCCTGTGGGGAAGATGGCTCAGTGATTGCGACCTTGGAGGCGGGGGCTCCGGTGGAGATTCGGTTCGCGCTGGCAGGCGAGGGCTGTTACAAGGTGAGCGTGGAGAGTGGCGGAAGGAAGGTAGACGGCTATCTTCCGGGGGCGGCGATCGGCGGGTTGGAGGATTTCGAGACAGGGCTGCGGAACGCTGCGTGGCCGGAAGAGCAGCGGGTGATCCGGACCATGGCGGCGTCGGTGGGCGGGTCCAGCGTGGTGAGGGACGCGGCGAATCTGATTCAGTCGCACCAACCGGCGAAGGCTCTGGAGAGGCTGCGGCCGGAGCTGTTTCGAGGTAACGACCCTGGCGTGCTAGCGATGGCGGGGATTGCGGCGTGGAAATCCGATGACGCGGCGCAGGCGCTGGTGTATCTGAAAATGGCGCTGGAACTGGAGCCGAATGCGAATGTGGAGCGGCTGATCCGGATCGTGGAAAAAGAACGCGCGGCGGACCGGAGTACGGCAAAGCTGTATGGGTTGCGGGTGCTGCTGCGGTACGACGCAGATGTGGTTCCGATGGAGACGGCGCGGCAAATGATGGCGGCGCTGGACGAGCAGGTGACGCGGGTCGCGAACGAAGTGGGATGCGGCACGGGCGAACGGCTGGTGGCGATTGTGCAGAGCCCCGAGGCGTATCGCAAATCGACCGATGCGGCGGAGTGGAGCGGAGGCCAATACGACGGGCGCATCCGGGTTCCGGTGGCGGCAGGCGTCATGGACGCGCCGCTGGTGCGGGTGTTTGCGCATGAGAGCACGCACGCCTGCTTATCGCTGACGGGGCAATGGCCGGCGTGGCTGCAGGAGGGGCTGGCGCAGAAGCTTTCGGGCGATACGGTGCCAGTGGCGTTGAAGGCTCGGCTGGCGCAGATGGCGAAGGACGGGAAACTGCCGAGGCTCGAGAATCTGCACCAGGACTGGTCGCGGATGGATGCGGCTCATGCGGCGCTGGCCTATGGGTTGTCGCTGGAAGCGGTGGACGCGTTCTACGAAGACTATGCGAGCTTCGGGATACGGAATCTGGTGAACAACCCGGACAAGCTCGCCGGGATTACTGCGGATTTGGATAAGCGATTGGGGCTGTGAGATTACTCCCAGCGCAACGCGGTGAGCGGATCGGCGCGCGAAGCTCGCATGGCGGGCAACCAGCAGGCCGCCGCACCCACGGCCAGCAGCAGTGCCGCGACCGTGGCGAGCGTCCAAGGATCGGCTGGTTTGACGCCGAACAACAGCCCTTCGAGGGCGCGTCCGAGGGCGAGGGCTCCGGCGATCCCGCAGGCTAATCCAATCGCGACCGGCGCGAGGCCCTGGCGCAGAACCATGCCTCGCAGGTCGCCCGCGGTTGCGCCGAGCGCGAGGCGAATGCCCATCTCCCCGCGCCTTTGCGCAACGCTATAGGATACGACGCCGAAAATCCCGAGCGACGCCAGCGCCAGAGCGATGCCCGCGAAGCTGAGCACCAGCGCGAGCTGAAAACGGCGCTCGGCGACGGAGGCATCGACGATCTCCTGCATGGTGCGGAACTGCGGCACGGGCAATTCCTGGTCCAGCCTGTGGAGTTCCGCGCGCACGGCGGAGGCGACGGAGCGCGGGTCCATCGCGGTGCGAATGACCAGCGAGGCGGCGCTGCGCATTTGCATCCAGTAGGGCAGATAAACCACAAGCTGGGCGGATTTTTGCAGGCGGTCGCCGCGGACATCACCCGCGACACCGACGATCTCCAGTGCCGGTTCGCTCTTGTCGCCCAGGTGAATGCGTTTGCCGAGGACGTTTTCACCGGGCCAGATTCTGCGCGCGGCGCTTTCGCCGACGATGGCGACCAGGCGGCGGCGGTCGGCTTCCTCAAACAGGCGTCCGGCGCGCAGCGGGATGCCCAGGGCCCGGAAATACTCGCCGCTGACGCCGCGCGTGTCCACGATGGGGCGCTCGACAAGGGGCATCTCAATGCCATCGGCGATCAGCAGATTATTGTTGCCCTCGCCGGTGAGCGGCAGGATGGCGGCGGCGGCGACGCTGGACGCGCCGGGCAGAGGACGCAGGGCGTCGAGGGCTTTGCGCAGAAAATCGCCACGCGACTTTTCGTCGGGGTAGCGCGCTCCTGCGAGGTAAAGCTCAACGCTCATGACGTGGCCCGCGTCGAAGCCTTTATCCACATGCAGGACGCGCACAAAGCTGTTGAGCAGCAGTCCGGCGGCGGCCAGGCAAATGGTGCTGAGGGCGACCTCGGCGGCGACCAGGATGGCGCGCAGACGGCCGCTCTGCCGCGATTCGGAAAAGCTGCGTCCGCCGGAGCGTAAGCCCTGCTGGGGATCGGCCCGGGACGCTTTCCACGCCGGCAGCAGCCCGAAGAGCAGCCCGGAAAGAATCGACAATCCGGCGGCAACGGCGAGAGCGCGGGCGTCGATGTGAACTTCGTTCACGCGCGCTAGTTCAATGGGCGCGCCGGCAAGAATGAGGTGCAGCGAAGCGTAGGCGATGGCGACGCCCGACGCGCCTCCCAGCATCGCCAGCACGAGGCTTTCGGTAAGCATCTGGCGCAGCAGACGCGCGGTGCTTGCGCCGACGGCCGCGCGAATGGCGAACTCGCGCCGGCGCCCCGTGGCGCGGGCAAGCATCAGGTTGGCGACGTTCACACAGACGATCAGCAGCACCGCGCCGACCGCCGACAACATTACCAGCAAGCCGTTGCGGGAGCGCCCGGTCAACTGCGCCTGCAAGGGGACGATTTTGCCGCGCAGTTCGATTTTATCGGGCAGATCGCGGACAATGGCGGCCTCTAGCGCGTTCAATTGGTCGAGGGCTCGCGCCGGGCTCGTGTCCTTTTTGAGCTTGACGATGGCGCCGAAGTTGAAGTCGCCTAGCGGTTCCATCTCGTCTTTGGCAATGGCGAGCGGCTTCCAAAGGTCCGGATTGTCGTCGCTGACATGAACCGACTGAAGCTGGCTGAGACGCGGAAGTTGCAAGCGCGGCGGCATCACGCCGATCACTTCATAAGGGTGGTCGTTGAGCATGACTTTGCGGCCCACGACGGAGGGGTCGGCGAGGAAACGCCTGCGCCACAGCGAATCGCTGAGCAGGATCACCTGATCGCGGCCGTCCCGATCTTCTTCCTCCGTGAATCCGCGGCCCAGCTTTGGCGACACGCCGAGCATGGGAAACAGGTTCGCCGAAATGCGCGCGGCGTGGATCTTCTCGGGCTCAGCTCCAGGCGAAGTGAGAGTGAAGTCCCTGGGGCTGAGCAGGGAAATCTGCTCGGCCGCGGTCCAGTGCTTGCGCCATTCGAGAAAGTGCATGGCGTTGGCGGGGAAATCGGGCGCATAGCTGGAAAACTTCGGGATCATTTCCTGGACGGCGTAGAGGCGCTCCGGGTCGGAGAAGGGAAGAGGGCGGACCAGGACTCCATCGACGACGCTGAACATGGCGGTGTTGGCGCCAATGCCGGCGGCCAGGATCAGGATAACGACAAAGGAGTAGCCGGGATTGCGGACGAGGGCGCGGAAAGCGAGGCGGAGATCCATGTTCCCTTATACGCAGAAAACGTGCTGGAGTTTGCAAAAAGTAGATTTGCTTGTGAGCCGCCATCCGTCAGGATGCGGGCTGGGCCGCTCAAGGCAGCTGTCCGCATGCTGACGCACGGCGGCTCCCAGTGGGGTTAGAGCGCTACGGGAATCGAGGGGACGCCCGCGCGCGTTATAATTACCCTGGAGGCTAATGAGCAAAGAAGACAGCATTGAAGTAACCGGAACTGTGGTCGAAAAATTTCCCAGCGGTCTGTTCAGCGTCCAATTGGACCAGGACCGCACCGTGCTTGCGCACTTGGCGGGCAAACTCCGGCGCAATCGTATCCGCGTATTGGCGGGCGATCGCGTCACGATGGAGCTTTCGCCTTACGATCTGACCAAGGGCCGCATCACGTATCGACACAAATAATCCTTTGAAGGTCCTCTTCGTCTTCGGCACGCGTCCTGAGGCGATCAAGCTCGCCCCGGTGGTGCAGTGCCTGAAGGCGGACGCGTGTTTTACGGTAAAGGTTGCGGTGACCGCGCAGCATCGCGCGATGTTGGACCAAGTGCTGGAGGCGTTCGCGATCCGCCCGGATTACGACCTGAACGTGATGCAGGCGGGGCAGACGCTAGCGGCGTCGGCTTCCAAGATGCTGGCGTCGCTGGAGCCCGTGCTCGATGCAGAAAAACCCGATTGCGTCATTGTGCAAGGGGACACCACCACCACATTGTGCGGAGCGCTGGCCGCGTTCTATAAGACAATTCCGGTGGCCCATGTGGAGGCGGGATTGCGGACTGGCGATTTGATGCAGCCTTTTCCCGAAGAAGCCAATCGTGTGCTGACAGGGCGCATCGCAACATTGCATTTTGCCGCTACCGAGGCTGCTGCGGAGAATCTTCGGCGTGAGGGCATCGATGATGCGCGCATCTTTGTCACCGGAAACACAGGGATCGATGCGGTGCTGGCCGTGCGCGCGTCGCTGCTTCCCGCCGAGCCGGGCGCAAAGAAGATGATCCTGGTCACGGCGCACCGGCGCGAGAGTTTTGGCGATGGGTTCGTTCATATTTGTGCCGCGCTGAAACGCCTGGCGGCGCGTGGCGACGTCGAGATTGTTTATCCCGTGCATCCGAATCCGAACGTGCGGGCGGCGGTGGATGCGCATCTGCGGGGCGTCGCGAATATCTCGTTGGTCGAGCCACTGGAGTATGTCGCGTTTGTAGGGCTGATGAATCGGGCGCATATCCTATTGACCGATTCGGGGGGCATTCAAGAAGAAGGTCCGTCGCTGGGCAAACCGGTTCTTGTCATGCGCGAAAAAACGGAGCGGCCGGAGGCGGTTCACGCGGGCACGGCAATTTTAACGGGCACGGACGAAGAGAAAATTGTGGCCGAAGCGTGCCGGCTTTTGGAAGACCCCGAGGAGTATGCGCGGAGGGCGCACATGCACAATCCCTATGGGGACGGGCAGGCAAGCGCGCGTATTCGTGACGGGTTAATCCGCTATTTCTCAAGCCGATAGAGGTTTCAAACGCAGCAAAAAGGGCGGGTGCGGCCGCTAGCATCGAGACAAATGCGGACAACGCCAGTCTCGATAAAAACCCGGCGGCCCGAGGCGGATGCCAACGATCTGCTGCGGCAACTCAACGAACGCGTCGTGGGCCAGTCGCACGCCCTGACGCAGATAGTCCCGTACGTGCGGATGCACCAGGCGGGATTGGCTCCAGAGGGGCGCCCGGTGGGCGTGTTCCTTCTGCTGGGTCCGACGGGCACGGGAAAAACGCGCACTGTGGAGGTGCTGGCCGAAGCACTGCACGGCAGTGAAAAGCACATGCTGAAGGTAGACTGCGGCGAGTTCCAGATGGAACACGAAGTGGCTAAGCTGATCGGCGCGCCTCCAGGATATTTGGGGCATCGCGAGACGCAGCCGATGCTGTCGCAGCAGAAATTAAATTCGGTGACCAGCGACGGATGCAGTATGGCGCTGGTGCTGTTCGATGAGATCGAAAAGGCCGCGCCGAGCATGACGCGGCTGCTGCTGGGGGTCCTCGACAAAGCCGTGCTGCGGCTGGGCGACAACGCGATCGTGAATTTCGAGCGGACAATGATTTTTTTGACCAGCAATCTGGGCGCGGAGGCGATGCGCAAGCTGCTGCGTCCGGACTTCGGGTTCGAGCAGATGGCGGGCATGGGGCAGAAGCCCGCATCGAAACTGGACGGCATGGGGCTGAACGCGGTGAAGCGCAAATTTTCGCCGGAGTTTGTGAACCGCATCGATTCGGTAATCACCTACAGGCCTTTGAGCGCGCGGGCGCTGGAGGAGATTGTGGATCAGCAGATCGAGGCGCTGGAACATCACATCGGCAAGCGGCTCATGGAGCGCGCTTTTGAAATTGACGTGACGGCGCGCGCGCGGGCGTTCCTGCTGAAGAAGGGGACGAGCGACGAATACGGGGCGCGAGAGCTGAAGCGGACCATTCTGCGTCACGTGACGCAGCCGCTGGCGGCGATGGTGGCGTCGGGGACGGTGATGCCGGAGGATGTGGTGCTGGTGGATGCGGCGGACAAGGGTGAGGGGCTGACGTTAAAGGTGGAGTGAGGTTTAGGTTATTGTTCGCCGCGGAGCAGGTCTTCGTACGATTCGCGGATGCGGACTGTGCGCCACTGAGTGCCTTCGACGAGTACTTCGGGCGCGCGGGGGCGGGAGTTGTAATTCGAAGCCTGCGTGAAGCCGTAAGCTCCTGCGGTGCAGATGGCGATCAGGTCGCCGGGCAGGACGCCCGCAAGTTCGCGATCCTTGGCGAGAAAATCGCCGGTTTCGCATACTGGGCCGACGACGTCCACTTTGGAGCGCGGCGCGCCGGTATCGCGGACCGGAAGAATATTGTGATAGGCGCTGTACAAGGCGGGGCGGATGAGATCGTTCATGGCGGCGTCCACGATGACGAAATTCTTGTCGCCCGTCGTCTTCCGATAGAGAACGCGGGCGAGCAGGACGCCTGCCGCGCCGACGATGGAGCGGCCGGGCTCGACCATGGCGTGCAGGTTACGGCCTTCGAGCTTCGCGCTCATCTGGCCAATGAAGCGAGCGATTTCAGGCGTCGCGTCTTCGGGTTTATAGGCGACGCCGAGGCCTCCACCCAGATCGGCATGCGTGATCGCGAAGCCCTTGGCGCGCAGTTTTTCGATCAACGCGAGGACGCGGTCTACCGCTTCCATCACAGGCTCGGGATTCATCAACTGCGAGCCGATGTGGCAACTCACGCCTTCGATCAGCAGGTTTTCGTGCTGGCGGGCGCGCTCATACACAGCCTCCGCTTCGGAAATATCGATGCCGAATTTGTGCGCCAGGCGGCCGGTGGAAATATAGTGATGCGTGGCCGCGTCCACGTCGGGGTTGACGCGCATGGCGACGCGCGCTTTGATGCCACGGCGATGCGCCAGAGCGTCGATAAGCGCCAGTTCAGGCTCCGATTCGCAGTTGAACGAGAGAATACGGGCGTCGAGCGCGGCGTCGATCTCCGCCGCTGTTTTGCCGACCCCGGAGAACACGATTTTCCCAGGGTCGCCGCCGGCTTTGAGCACGCGATAGAGCTCGCCCGCGGAGACGATGTCGAAGCCGGCACCGGCCTGGGCCAGCAGCTTAAGGATCGCCACATTGCTGTTCGCTTTTACGGCGTAACAAACGGTATGAGGCTGCGCCCCGAAGGCTTCGTCGTAGGCGTGGTAGTTGGAAAGAATCGTCTCGGCCGAATAAACATAGCAGGGCGTGCCCGCTTCGGCGGCAATATCGGCGAGGGCCACCCCGTCGCAGTAAAGCGAACGGTTGCGATAGGAAATCGGGTTCATAGGACCTTAATGGCCACGATGGACTGATCGTCGGTGATGATGGTGTCGTCGCGAAATGCGTCAATCTCGTGGAAGACGGCGTCGATCAGCGTTTTGGGCGAATCGTTGCCGTGCTTCCGCAGCAGTTTCTGCACGCGGGCGCGCGAAAAATCCTCTTGTTTGGCATTCAACTGGTCCTCGATGCCGTCGGAGAAGAAGAGCATGAGATCGCCGCGCTCGGCCTGATGCGTGATTTCGTCATACTGGCGGTCTTCCAAAAGGCCGATGGGCACACCCTCGGAATAGGGCTTGAGAATTTCGCCCTTGCGATAGATGAGAGGCGGTTCCGCTCCGGCGTTGCAGAATTTGAACTGGCGGGAGCGGGGCTCCCACAGCGCCAGCGTGAGCGTAGCGTACTGCGCGTCCACTTTCCGCTCCAACAGGGTTTCGTTCAGCGACTGCATCAGCATGGCGGGGCTGCGGCGGCGCGGGGCGAGAATGCGGAGCAGGCCGCTGACCAGCGCTCCGTAGAGCGCGGCGGCGGCTCCTTTCCCGCTGACGTCGCCGAACGCGATGACGGCGTACTCGTCGCCATTGTCGAAGAAGTCGTAAACGTCGCCTGAGATTTCGCGCGCCGGGCGCGAGCGGATGGCGATTTCCAGACCGTGAATCTCGGGAGCCTCGCGCGGCTGCAGCACGTGCTGCAATTTGCGCGCGGCCTTGAGGTCCTGGTCCATGCGCTGCTCGCGGGTGGCGATTTCCTCGTAAAGGCGGGCGTTTTCCACCGACGCGGCGATCTGCGGAGCCAGTAGCGAGAGAGTGCGTTGATGATCCTCGGTGAAAAAGCCAAGGTGCTGGCTTTCGACATCGAGCACGCCGACCACGCGATCCTGGACGATCAAGGGCGTGGCGAGCTCGCTGCGCACGTCGGCGTGGGCTTCAATGTAGCGGGGGTCCTGCGCGGTGTTGATGACGCGCACCGCTTCGCGCGTTTGCGCGGCGGTGCCGGTGATACCCTTGCCGATGGGAATGTTATCCACCGTCACGCGCTCGTCAAAACGGACGCTGAAGCGGCTGCGCAGGAGCTTTTTCTCGGCATCGACCAAGTAAATGCTGAACGCATCGTAAGCGATCAGCGTGCGGATGGTGGCGGCGATTTTACTGAGCAGTTCATCCAGGTCGAGAATAGAGCGGAATTCCTGCGACAGGTGCGCCAGCGTCTTCAGCGTGCGATTCTGGCGCTCCACGCGGCGATAGAGGCGCGCGTTATCGATGGAGAACGCCACGCGCGCGGCGATGAGGCGCAGCATGGCGCGGTCGTGTTCGGAATACGCTTTGACGCGGGTGGATTGCACATCGATGACGCCCACCAGCTTGCCGCGGGCGAGCATGGGCACCGCGAGTTCGCTGCGCACCGCGTCGAGCGCGTTCAAATAGCGGGGGTCCTGGCGAACGTCGTCCACCATGACGGGCATGCGCGTGGCGGCGGCGGTTCCCGTGACGCCTTCGCCGAGCTTCACCGCGAGGCTGCGCACCACTTCCTCGCGATGGCCGATGGAGTGGCGAATGGTGAGGCTCTGCTGGTTCTGGTTGTAGAGAAGAATGGCAAACAGATCGTAGGCGATGACGTTCTTGACAATGGAGGCGACATCGGCGAGGAGCGTGTCGAGGTCCAGAGTTTCCGAGGTCACGCGCGAGACTTCGAGCAGGAAATCGAGCAGTTCGGCGCGTTCGCGGAACGGTGCGGAGCGTTTGCGAGGAGTGGACATGGCGGGGTTAATACCCGCCCTTGCTGGCTGTCTCTTCGGCGGTGCGGCCCAGCGCCTGTTCGACGATTTTGACGCCCGCGCTTGCGCCGATGCGCGTCGCCCCTGCAGCGACCATGGCATGGACGTCGTCCAACGTGCGGATGCCTCCGGAGGCTTTCACGCCCATCTCCGGGCCCACGGCGCGGCGCATCAGGGCCACGTCGGCCGCGGTGGCGCCGGCGGTACTGAAACCGGTGGAGGTTTTCACGAAGTCGGCACCCGCGTCCTTGGCCAGCTGCGAGGCCGCTTCCTTCTGCGCGTCGTTGAGCAGGGCGGTTTCGAGGATCACTTTAAGGATGGCGCCGCTTGTATGCGCGGTTTGTGCGACGGCGGCGATGTCGGCGCGCACAGCGTCATAATTGCCGCTTTTCAGCTCGCCTATATTTAGGACCATGTCCACTTCGGTGGCGCCTTGCTTGATGGCTTCGGTGGCTTCGGCAGCCTTGATGGTGGTTGTGCTCGCGCCCAAAGGGAATCCGATGACGGTGCACACCTTCACGGGGGAGCCTTTCAGTTCCGACGCGGCGAGGGGCACCCAGTAGGGATTGACGCAGACGCTTGCGAAGCGGTATTCGCGGGCCTCGGCGCAGAGTTTGCGGATTTCGGGCGCAGTAGCGTCGGCACGCAACAGGGTGTGATCGATCAACGAGGCAACTTTAATGTTCACGGAAATAATTTCGGGTGGAACCCTGATTTTACCACCGTGGAGTTGCGGCGCGCTGTTTTGTTGGCAGAACCGGCTGCTAATTCTGGACGGAGAAGGTGCCCACGTAGGCGCTGCGCTTGTTGGGGTAGCTCCACGTGGTGTTCAGACCCTTGCCGTGATAGGACTGCTCAACGGTGTAAGCTGCCATGGCGTGGTCGAGCTCCGTCAGAGGCTTGTACCAGACGTCTTCGTTATGGCAGATTTTGTCGGTCTCGGCGAGCGCGCGGGTCTCGACCAATGCGTCGCCTGCGACCAGTTTCGCTTCGCGCGAATGCATCTCACCAGTGGTGAAGGCGATGGGACGCGCGTCGGTGCGGAGGACGGTCGCGAGCAGGCCACCACCCATGTGCTGGGCGAACTGGACCAGTGCCATGCGCTGCTCCACGGTGGCTTTCTCATCGACGATCAGGACCGCGCGGGCGTTGACGGCGTCGGGGTGCATGAAGTCGCCGAGCGTGCTATCGGAATGGACGACGCCGACGACGGAGAGACCGTCGAGCGGTATGCCTTCCCAGGAACCTTTCTCGATCTTCCAGCCGAGGACGGCGAGGTTGCCGGTGAGTTCGACTTCGGAGTTCGCGAAGCAGGGTCCGGTGTAGATATCCGCGGTGCGGGCCTCCACATAGTTGCCGCGAATCTTATTGTTAACACCGATGTCAGCGGCGGAAACCACAGCGGCGACGGAGAGGGCGAAGACGAGGGTTTTCATACCTCCAAAATAGCACGGGTAGTGGAAAAAGGTTAGTTGCCGATGCCGAGGAGTTCGATTTCAAAGATGAGGGTCGCGCCCCCTGGGATGTCCGGGGGCGAGCCGGCGGAGCCGTAGCCGATAGCGGCCGGGCAGACCAACTGCGCTTTGCCGCCGATCTTCATTTTCTGCACGCCTTCGGTCCAGCAAGGGATGACGCGGGTGAGCGGGAACGTCACCGGTTCGCTCGATTTGTCGAATTCCTTGCCGTTGACCAGCGTGCCGCGATAGTTTACCTTCACGGTGTCGGTGGCGATGGGCGAGGTGCCTGTGCCTGGGCGGAGCTCCTTATAGATGAGGC
>Ga0075029_100001023_pt1 | contig 16031 bp, 19 predicted proteins | sample LitLauG_LLR_2013_FD_71391 | JGI IMG/M metagenome (GOLD analysis project Ga0075029, IMG submission 71391) | Freshwater sediment microbial communities from North America - Little Laurel Run_MetaG_LLR_2013 | ecosystem: Environmental > Aquatic > Freshwater > Creek > Sediment | place: USA...
GTTGCAACTGGGGGTTGACAAGATTGAGTCATGTTCCGATGCAGAGGCGATGTACGAGTACGGGGAGATCATGGAGGTTGGTGAACTTGGGCGAGCGCGGAGCGTGGACCTTGCGAATCTCTTCTACGAGAAGGCGGCGCGGCTTGGGCATCCCGTTGCAATGGCCAAGCTAGCGGGATTGAACCCAGCGTACAAGGCTGCTGCTTTTCGTAGTGGCTGTCCTTTTGCTCAGGCACTGAAACTCATGTTGTGCAACGAAGCATGGTCCATTAGTCCAGAAGTGCACACGCTGCTGGTTCAAGCAGCACGTCAGTCGCATACACCGCGCGCCATCCTGCTGCTTGGCACGGAAGACTGTCTTGCACAGGCAGCCGATGCTGGCGTGCCCACTGCCATTGTCATGTTGGTGTGCAAGTTAGATACGGCTTTGTCGCATGCGTGGACCTCGCAGATGGTCAATCTATTTGCACTGGCATGTGATCAAGGCTACATGCGCGCGCGTCTTGCTCTCATATCGCTGTTTTACAACAATCTTGCATGGATGGACTGGGGTCGAGCCGCGCGCTTGCTTGCTGGCATCCCCGCTGCGCTTCGGGTGTCGAGAGAATTGCTGAAACGTCGCATCAATCTGTCGGGCATTGATCGCCGTCTTCATGTTGAAGATCATGTGCGCGAATGCTTTGCATTTGGTCGCGCGCATGCGCTCGGTTGGTTCTGTCACATGGATCCAGCGCACAAAGTGTACGAAATAGTGACACGTTCAGTGCGCGCTGCCATTATCACACTGCTGGGCATTCTACGGCGACACAGACGGCTGTCGCGTGAGAGAAGGGGCTACGTCGCAGTCCCCTTGGATTTGTGCCACGTGATTGGGAAGCTTGTTTGGGACGCCAGGGATCGCACGGCGCCGCAATGGCTGAGCGAGCAGGAGATTGAACTATCGATCTACGAAATGACAACGTACGCGCAGGTGCAGCGACAAATGCGCGCGGAATCGCCGCAGATAGTAATGTAAACCCCTTGCATGGGTGTCCTCTCCGTATGATAGATCACCGCCGCCAGGGTGAAACAGTTGCACAATGGCAGATTGTCGCCCCTCGGCAATGCGGATGTTACTGCTGCTGCTGATGCTGGCGGTATTTGCTGTGTGCTCGGACGCCGCCAAGCGCAAGCCCAAGCCAGTGGTAGCAGCAGCGGAGGATGCCGACGAACCACTGGACATGAGACCCGCAGAGACATCCAACCAAGGGGGGCAGCCAGCAGGGCAGCAGCAGCAACAACAACAACAAGCGCAGCCCCCGTGGGCCAGGAAGGAGCCGCCCCAAGAGGAGGAAGTCTTCATGTGGACGGACAGCGCAGCAGGCAAACGCGACTGGGCCAACGCCATTTCCTACCGCGAGTGGCAGCGCTGGGCAACGTTCTTGAACTACCGCAGCAATGACATGGAGGAGGAAGACAGCGAGGAAGACGATGACTCGGCACTTGTCCCGCTGCGTCTCGAGACATTCCCGCGCAAGATCTGGGACGAAGTGCTCCAGCTTTGCAATCAATTTCAGCACGACTGCCAACTGGACTCGGCGGTGGGCGATCTGAGCGAGTTGAAGAGGCGCTGTGCCAACTGCCTGGCTTCCACGGCTTGCACTGTCGACAACGCTGACAAGTGTCATCCCGTGTATTGCGAGCGCTGCCTCCGTGACCAGAGCGTCCTGCTCAAGCGCCTTGGTGATCCAAATCGCAAGGTCACCGCCCGCGTCACCAGGAGAGCCCCCGTGGCAGCGAAGAAATGAAGGGGGGAAACCCCCCGAATTTTTCTCGGGCGATTACCACGCGGAGGAAACCCCAGAGATGGAGGGCGAAGAAACTGCGGCACTCCGTTGAGATAGGCGGGCCACTGGTCGTGATGAAAGCGCCGCGCCCGACCGGCACAAGCGACGCGTTTTGGAAGTTGCGCACCGCTGGCAAATACGCGGAAGCACTTGCCCTTGTTCGCGAGCGTTGCGCTGGAGGCGACGACGGAGAGGCTGAGGCCGAGATGTATGATTTGTACCGCTATGGTCACTTAGGGGTCCAGGAAGATCTTGAAGCTGGCAATGTGCATGGCTTTAATGCGAAGCGTCTGGGATGTGATGTACGTGACAGCGAGGTGTATCTTTCCTCTGGAAAGGATATTGAATATTGGGCCCGTCGCGGCCATCCTGTGGCATGTAGGAAGCATGCGGTCATGCTAATGGGATTTTCTTTTTCATGGGGCGGCGGCGGTGGCTTGGTTTTGATGTTTTATCATAAGACCCCTTGGGGCTGCAGTCCCATCCCGGTTCTTGATCATCGTGTTCCTTTGCCCACTCTCCCATGGGATGAAATCCTTCGTTACCTCCGCACCGGGGCTATGCAAGGAGACCTCCTCTGTCGCGGAGAGCTTATCCGCGTATTTTTATGCGTTGAGCATTTGGTTGACTGGCGCCGAGCGGCACTGATGATCATAGACCCAGAGGTGCAATCCGATGACATGAGACTTGCTTGGCTTGGGCAATGCTTGACCTCACATGACGTACAAATACGGTGCCGCGAGTGGGATCGCTGCGATGAAACACGCATTGACTTGGAACGCCGTCGCGAAGCATACGTCTATGGCAAGTATTTTGCGGGCAATGCGCCGAAGGATCCCAAATTCATTGGTCCCGCGGAATCCATGATCAAAATGTATCACGACGTCCGCGACAAGGCCAGAGCCGCGGCTGTTGCTTTATGGGCCGTGCTGAGACGACGTGCCTTGCGCTGGCCTCGCGACATTGCTGTGTTGATGTGCAAGACAGTGTGGGCGTCGCGCGAGTTGCGGACCGAGCTGTGGAAATGAATGTATTTTTCCCTTGGAAAATTTCCCCCTGGAAGATTCCCCCCTCCCCGCACACTGCACAGAACTAGAGAGAGGGGCAAAACGTGATACGACGCACGAGGCGACATGTCATATCGCTCCATGATTCGTATGGACTGGCGGACTGGTAGCAGCAAGCACAGCTGGATCCTGCGCGGGGCTGGGAAATGCGAAGAGGCGCGTCGCTTTTTGCTGGAGCGCTGCGAGTGCGAGGGAGGCGACGCGGAGGCAGAATGGGAGATGAGCACGATCTGGGCAGACGGGCATCTCGGCTTTAATATGGACCAGGAAATGTCCAACAAGCACGCTGAGAGAGCAAGCAAGCTTGGGCATCCCACAGCACTGTTTTATCAAGCATGGGATGTGCCCCCGGAAGATCAGCTACTTTTCCTCCAGGACCTCTTTTCCGTCGGAGACCACTACACGCGAGCACAGATTAGGAAGTATGACGGTGAGGACGGATATGTGGACATGATGCAGGAGCTTGTCCTTGGCATGGCGGAAGGCGAAGTACTTTGTTACGTAGTGTACGCCGACATGATTTGCGCGAAAGCGCCGCTGAGCACCACGCTCTTTGACTACCCATACGCGCGTGCTGCCAAGCTTGGTCATCCTTATTCGTGTCAAAAACATGCCCTACATCTGCTTGGAACGGAGGCCCAGGCGACGCATTTTTTCCCGTTGTCGTATCCAGTAGATGGCGCGCCGCGGCCGGATGCCCCATTTTCAGAGGCCATGCGTTTTCTGGAGATTGGCGCGGCCCAGGGAGATTACTGGTGTCGCCTGGAGATTGTGCGAATGCGTTTTTGTATTCCACAGACCATGAACTTTCGCCGGGCAGCCCTGATGATTGTGGATATGACTCACGACGAAAGACAGCGCAAGCTGATTGATATTCGATGTGCCGTCATTAACGCGTCTCGGTTGTTGATTGCGGTGGAAGTGCATTCGGAGAAGCTGCGGGTGCAAACGTGCAGTGAGGCCTATGTCTATGGCAAGTATTATTTTCAGTTGCATCGCGGAAAACTTGGCAAGTCTCTTGCTCTTGAGTGTCGAGAATCTGGCGAGTCCTTTCGCAACTGCCAGTTCCTGTGCCGCATCTATTACAGGGTCTGCGCGAGTGCAAGTGCAGCTGTCATTGCGCTGTGGGGCGTTCTTTTCAAGCGTGTGCCCAACTTTCACAGAGACATTGCCGTGATGCTGTGCAAGGTAGTGTGGTCCTCACGCGAGACACAGACTGAGGTGTGGAAGTAAAACTCTCCAACCTGCGCAAGAGTGCAAGAGGGCCTCAAACGGCGATGTCCTGGCAAACGGGCACCAGTGAACGCTTCTGGCGGCTGCGGGCGGCAGGCAAATACGATGAAGCCTTTGCACTGTTACAGAAGCAATGTGCGTGCGAGGAAGGAGATGCCGAGGCCGAAATGGAGATGGTGTCAATCTCCTTTTATTGTCACTTTGACATGAAAAGGGACCCCATGTTGCATTGGAAACATCTTCTACGAGCATGTGAGTTGGGACATCCCGCGGCATTGCTGAGAAGGTGGTTTGAAGAGGCACCTGCCGACAACATTCCCATCATGGATAACGGGGATGCCATCACAAATGCGCGTATCATGATTTTGCTCGGAGGAGAACGAGAGGCTGCAGAGGAAGCATTCCGCGCCGCAATGGCAGGTGGAAGCATTGCAGCTTGCGTGCAATATGCAGTGGAGTTCCATCACCCCAAAATGGCTGCCGACCTTGGCGACCCAGTGTCATGCGGAATCCATGGAAAAAATTTGTTGGGCACTGGGGTCATTGACAGCAATCCCTTGCCGGAACTAAGGCTGGAAGAGGTGCCCACGTCCAGTGACATTATTGCAGAAGCCATGCGTTATTTTGAAATGGGTGCAGCGCAAGGAGATCGGAGATGCCGCAAGTTCCTCGCATGCATTTATTTCGGCGCTGGCGACGTGGCCGATTTTCGGAAAGGGGCTTTGCTTGTCTTGCAGCTGCAATCATCTGAAATGCCTGGAATGCCATATTGTCTTGTCATCCGGTGCCATCTCGCCAAGAAGCATTGCAATCCATGGCCAGGAGACCTTACGCGATTTAACAATCAGCGCTGCAGAGAACTGTATGTGTATGGCAAGCAAGCAAGATCCGATGCAACATGTCTTGCTCTACTACTGGGTAGCAAGTGCCTTGATGTGTTACGCCACTACACGAACATTACGACGAGAGCACGGGCAGCTATCATGGCGCTGTGGACTGCCCTGAGATATGGGGGACGTAGCAAGATCACGCCAAGGGTGCCCCGCGACATTGCGCTGATCATCTGCCGAGCCGTGTGGTCCTCGCGCGAGACGCAGACTGAGGTGTGGGCGTGAAATGGAGACAAACATCAGCGTCAGCGACCAGCTGCGGCGCGTCCTTGCCGATGTGCGGAACCCGCGCTACCGAGACCATTTGCAATCCATCAAGAACTCGCGCCTGCAACTTGACCCCGAGGCGTTTCGCCTGCTGTTTGCCCATGATACGAGCTGGGGCTTGTTTGGCGAGCGCAAGCAGCACTTTGACACGCAGCTGGGGGTGGTGGCGCTGACGGACTTTGTCATCCACGAGCGAGAGACGGCCATGGATGCCGACGACGTTGCGCTCTGCGTGACACCCATCTATCGCGTGCTGCTGACGCTGACGGCGCTGACGCTGAGAGAGGAGGCGTTCGAGGTAATTGCTATCCCTGCTGAGAGTGCGTGCATGTGCATGCGTCGAAAGAGTTTGCGCTTAGGCGGGCAGTAACATGTGGAATAGACCTTTGCCAGCCGCGACCTGGTTCTGCCCATGCGTCCCAAGCCTGGCGTCGACATGGGTCGTTACTCGTCTCTGCTTGATGTGGCATGCAGCCTGTGGCTGGAAGTGTGCCATGCTTATGTGCGGGTGACAGAGCCCTGGCTGATCTCGGAACTGTACTGCTTCAACGCGGATCAAAACCGCTCTCACACGCTGTGGGTTGACTACTCGCCCAAGGACTGCTCGGTCACTGTCAAGTACAACACGCTGGACGAGAGCCACTTGAAGGCTGGCTTCCTAGTGCTGGGTCCCGATGAAAGTAGCACCGAGCCCAGCCAGCATGTGCTCTGCTTGCAGGCATCGACCAGCGTGCCCTACGTGGATCTTGTGTGGGCGACCGACCGCTGCTCCTTCTTTCTGCTTGTGACGTGCAATGGGGGTCATTACGTGAGCTTTCATCGCACAGTGCGAGGCAGGACACGGCGCTATCCGCTGTGGATTCACGCTGTCGACCCCGCCGCTGTCGATGTGCCGCGAAATGCTTGTGCCACATGCGGAAAGTTTGGAGAAGGCGTCACCCTCAAGGCGCGCGAGATGGATCCGCAGGCTGGCAATCTCTACTGCAGCGTCAAGTGTCAGACCAAAATGGATGAGATCCGGCAGCTTCAGGCGCTGGCCGCGGAGGAGGCGAACCGGCAAAAGGCAGCGCGCCTTCGATTGCCGCCTTTTTGATGGGAGCTGCCCGACGAGAGTAAAAGTCCCCGTGTGAGAAGAGGCCATTGTCCAGCATGGATGAGATCAACGATCAAGAACCATCGCAGCCGCCTGAATGGGTCTCTGCCACGCGCAAACGCATCATGGAGCGCACGAGTGTGCAGGAGCGCGAAAAGAAGGCACGCGAAGCGACGACAAAAGAAGAAAAATTCGCGCGGCTCAGGGCGCTGTACGAGTTCTACCATGAGGACCTTGCCAAGATCAAGCAAGCCATTGCAACGATCATGCCACAAATGGAACCCGATGAGATCTGCTGGGTGTCGCTCAAGCAGCGGGGCGGATGCGCGGAAGTGGGCCTGTTTGGTCCCTTTACCATCAAGCCAGCGCGCAATCGCATCAATGTCGACCTTGCTTTGACCCGCTTTAGCGCGACAAGCACTCTGTACTGGACGCGTCAGTTGGATGCCACTTCTGGGGTGCTGTGGGCCATGGCAGAGGACTTGTGCGCATGGGCTAGCACCATCGAGGTAGCATGCATGTACACGGAACCGTCCAACGTGGATGTTCCAATTCCCTTCTCCAGATATCACCTGGGTGATCCCGACGGAGAAGTGGGTCCGCGTGGACTCGGCAAGGGAGACTACGTGGTGGGCCTGCGCGTGACTGAGGGCAGAAACAGCGCGCCATCTGCACGTCAGCAGCAGTGTCAATGTTTCCCTGCTGCGGGTGACTGTGCACGCTGCATGGTACCGGCGGGCCTTTTCCCATTGTTCCCCGGCAACAAACACGTTGTCGATGCGCCCAGCCAGAACGAGGGAGGTGACAGACGCGCTGTCGACACGCCTAGCCAGAACGAGGGCGTGGAAAGTCTCCAGCCAGAGACGGACAAGAAGTGACAAATACATTTTTTGACAATGACCCAGCGGCGGCAATCACAAGCAGTCCGGCACGTCGCATTGAAACCGCCATTGAACCAGGGCAGGCAGATGGTGTACTTTGTCGCCGACCATGGACATGAAGAGGGACTGCGAGCAAGGCGTGCGCACTTTGACACGAGGCCCGATGTAGCATTTCTCCGAGAGGAAGCCCTCGCACAGGCTGGCGTCCTCAAGCATGGCAATGAGGGCCGTGACGCGTCCCTGAATACCAGCCGGCCCTCGCCCCCGCTTGTTCTTCCAGTGGCGCTCCAGGCTTTGCGCGGACTGCTTGGTGAGCGGGCCTACCAACAGGTACATGGTGATAGCCTGAGGACCATGACGCGTCACCCAGCGCCTCGTTGTCCGCACGCCCCCGCTGATATGGCCTTGGTGGGCTCGCAGTCTTTTTTTGGCGTGCTGGTCACTCTCCACTTTGCACGACACGAACAAGTCCCTCTCTCATAAACCAAACCTATGGCGAGGATCATTGGTGCATCCCGTGTAGACGTCGCCCGAGTGCTTGTTGCGCAGCACGTAGACAAACCAATCGTCCTTATCGTGATAATGATGATGACGACTTGCCATGGCCTTTCACTCTTGCAAGGCAAATGACCGAGCCCGGTGTTCAACAGCTCCGCTTCAAGCGCGCGCCCATTTTCAAGCCATTGGCCCTTCAGGGAGAACGCAGAAAGCCCGGCAAGCTGGCGGCGAAGGTTGCCGGTTTGTTGCTGTTGTTGTCGTGCTTCTTGTCGTTGTTGTCGACGGCGATGACGAGGACAAATACCTCTCTCAATGAAAACAAAAGGAACGCGAACACCTGCGCAAGGCGAGAGGCATCATTGTGCCCAAGGCCACCATCCGCAGATTCATGGTACGGTTGCTTGGACACCTGTCTGTCTGCCTCTCTCTCTCTCTCTCTCTTTCTTTGTCCGTGAACACATACACACACCGCTGACATGGCACGCGCATGCGACAGACCGGCTGCATCAAGGACATGTCGCCCGCGCTGATGGACGAAAATCAGCCTGCCATTCGCCGTCTGGCAGCGCGCATGAAACACGTGCCTGCCAACTTGAAGGTCTCGCCAGCGCATCAGTGGGTGCTGACCAGTGACGCCGTCAACGACATGGTGGCTTGCTTCGAGGTGGCAACTTGTGTCATGGACCGAGCGTTTCTTACCCCCCGTGAACGCGCACAGGTCAAAGCCGATCTTCTCAGCTGGCTGGCCGACCACCTGGCAACCCACGCGGGGCGCGACACCATTCGCATGGCTGACCTGACGCTGGCACATGACATTGTGCAGCGACTAAAGGGGGAATAAAAACACGCGCACGCGCAGACGTTGAGTGAGGAAGGGGGAAAGAGAATCACGTGTGTGCACAGGAGCGCGAGCTCGTTTAATCTGTCTTTGCGCGATCCCCGTCGCTCTTCATGACACCGACTTCAACCAATGCCTTCTTGACGACCTCCACTTGCGACATGATGGCCGCCCCGCTGAAAAACAGTACGACACCCAGCACTGCACATGTGGCGTCCTTGCGATCATTCAGACCTGACCACCACACAAACGCGCCCATGTAGATTCCAAAACCGACCAGCAGCATGCCCACGTTCCACAGCTGCTTCAGCTTCATCGACAGTGCATCTGCGTTCAGCGTGGGTCGGCGCGGCGGAAGGCGCTCCCTGAGCGACGAAGGTGCTGCTTCTTCTGTCGTTTTTGGCCTGCCTCTGCTCGGAGACAGCGCTGCCACTTCATCTCTGTCATCGGGCTTGTCTTTGCTCGGAGACAGCGCTGCTACGTCATCTCTGTCATCAGGCTTGTCTTTGCTCGGGGGCAGAGCTGCTGCTTCATCTCTGTCATCGGACTTGCTCATTGGCAATGGTACGTAATCTGGCACGTGTTGTCCGTCGAGTTTTAACCATATTGACCAGATCGCAGAGGCCATCAAAAGCGCCACAACGCAAGCAAATCCCGAGCGTGCAATGTCGAATAGGAGCTCTGGCGGAAGAGGAATGAACCGCCCTAAGAGAACGAACACCTCCATTGCAGTTGTTTGCCGTTGTCTGCGGAGTGAGCAAGGATAAACTTCCCCCCTCGCTTTCCGCCCTGGCGAGCGAGCAAGGATAAATTTCCCCTTGCTTTCCTCCTTGACAAAAAAGCAAGGAAGAGGGTCAACCGCCTGCGCTCGCGATGAACGACAAGGACGAGAACAATGACGACTCGCTCGCAGTGCTTATGAAGAGATCCGGGAGGCTGAAGGCAGCGCTGGTAGACGAGCTCATGATGGCCAGAGAACACCATCCACAGATCAAGGCTGCGACGGGATGCGCGCAGTTTGTTCCGCTTTCCACGCTGATGCACGTTCTGCTGGACGCGCGCCTGGAGGAACTGACCATGCTTCATCGCCTGCTCTCGATGCCGCCCCCGCCGCCAGTGCCTCCCAAAGAGGCGAGTGCGGGTTATGTTGCACCGCCTTTGCTCTCAAGTGACTGGCTTCACAAGCTGCCGCCCATGGATATTCCCATTGGCGGTGGCGGCGGCGGCGGTGACAAGGACCACGCCTACTACAGAGAACCGCCCAGAGCGCCACGCCCTCCCGTCCGCTACATCAGTGTCTTCGACATTCAAGACCGTCTGCCCGAGCTGCGCGTCAAGTGCCTTGCCTACTTTGATCGATGCACGTACTCCCAGCAGCGCATGTTCGCTGCCTTTTTGAGTGAGCAGCGTTCAAAATTTCCGGAAGCACTTGCCCGCGCAGATGCCGAAGACATACTCGTCATTCTGAGCCATGCAGAGGCCGCGTTTCGCGAGACAGTGATGCCGAGTGGTCGTCGTCCTCAAGATGTCGATGCACGCGATGATGCTGCTGCCGAAAGCGGCGACGACGACGACGATCCCCGCGACTTTTTCGACATGCCCGAGCTGGTTGACGTTGAAGAAGAGGCGCCATCAAAGGGCCTGGCTCAGAGTTTTGAGCACAACTTTGCACCACCTACGCCACCCCACATTGACGCCAACAAGTCCGATTGCAGCGCGACGGCGTCAACTGGCGAAGAGCGCGACACGATGCCTGATGATCAACACGAGACGGCGCGCATTGTGCACGGTGTCATGTGGGGCTGCTGCAGTCGAGCCGGGTGCGGGTGTCGCAAGGCAGACAGCATGCAGCCAAAGGTCATTTACTTTGTGGAGGTCAGCGCGCCTGGACGCATCCCACGCTACCTCTGGATCCCAGATCACATGGATCTCGCGGGGAAATGAAGAAGAAAACGCGTGCGTGCGTGCGTGCATCCTCATGCTTCCCTTTGTTTTTTACTCTTTGCACCGCTGCCTGCTCGCCGCCGTGCCGCTGGAGCAAAAAAGCAAAAACAGAGGGATGCACCGCACAAATTCGCCGCGTCCGTGTGAGCGCACAGGTTTCCAACCCGTCGCTCGCTCAGAACCCAAGGACTCCAAAGGGAATCTCCTGGCGCCCAACCATCATGCCATCGCGCCAATCGCGGCAGCCCTCATGCACTTGCGGGCCCCACGGCGAGCGGTTGCGGATGATGTTCTTGTTGAAGGTGTTGTCCTCGGGCTTCCACGTGCCCTAATCAAACCAATGTCAGATGTGCGCGGTGTCAACTGGGGTAGGGCGGCAACATTGGCTTGCCTGCGCTCCCTGCCAGACAATGCGATTCTGGCCGGGGTTGTTCATGCGGTACAGAGGCTCATCAATCTGCGTGGTAACGTCCTCGTCCGAGTACCAGCCCCACACGCGGTTGTAAAAGGCCGCGGTACTGTAGTGGAGCTCGCGGTTGGCCGGGTCCTCGTCATCGAGCATGCCGCTGTCCATGTAGCTGTAAAAGCGACCAGCCATGTCCATGACGGTGGGAAAGATCTTCTCGGCATAGGGCACCATGACCCAGAAGATGTCGCGGGTGTTGAGGCCCTGCGCGGCATTGTACTGCGATTGGTGCGTGTACGGCTTGACACCCATGCCGCCCAGGCAGCGGTTGGGGGCAATGTCGTAGGCAATGAAGACGTTCTGAGGCCTTTTTTTCACCGGTTAGATTCTCCGACCAAGAGGAGGGTTCAAAAATCACCTGTGCACCACGGACTTGCCGTAGTGGGTGTAGTTCCCGTAGTGCATCATGGTCGTGGCATCGTCGGACAGCATGAAGCGCGAGTTGCCAAAGTACGTGATGCCCGTGCCTGCCCCAGCCTTGCACTGCGCAATGGGAACTGTGTGTCAGATGCAGCGCACATTGCATCAAAAAGAAGCGGACAAAGAAGGGCACCTTGATGCCCAGGGCCATGTCGTAGAGCCCGATGCGAAAGCCCAGGAAGCCAAAGTTGGGCATGACATTGTGCGTCAGGAAGCCTTCAAGCGTCTGGCGTCTCCAGGGCGCAGCCAGGTACACTGCAGCCACCGCGCGCCCCAGACCGCCAATGCTGCTCTGCTCGAGCTGCTCCAGGTTGTAGGCCAGCGTGCCAAAGCGCAGACGCGAGTCGACGCCCTCCGACAGCACCACGCCGGTCTGTGCCAGGTAGCGGCGGCGATCGGCAATGGCCTGCGTCTGGCGATGCATCTGGCGACCGCCTCCCAGCAGCGAGCCAATGGGCTGGTTCACGTCGTCAACATCGTCGTCTTCGCCAAACAAGCTGCCAAAGCCGCGAGCACCGGCGCCGCGAGCACCACCCTTCTGAGTGGCGCGCGCCGATGTCTCGCTCAGCACTGACTGCATGATGGGCATGGTCTCAAAGAGCGAGGCCTTGCTGCCAATGGTGAGAACGGTGGGGGCTGTCTGGTCGCCAGCCTCGTAGACGCCAGCGGGCTCTGTCACATCCAGGCGCGAGGCAGGCAAGTACCCCAGCGAACGCAGCGAAGTGGCAGCATTCGGTGCCAGCTGCGGATGCTGACGGGACACCGCCAGATTTGGAGAGACAACTGGAGCACCGCCTCCTGCCCCAGTGCGCTGTCGCGTCGCCTGCTGAGCACTCGCCTGTCCAACCAGCTCTCGCATCTGTCCCACCCATGCACGAATGTTGTTCACGTTTGTCGTCTTGGCAACGGCCGTGTGCGCAAAGATGTAGTCCAGGGCCCTATCAATGGCCACGCGCTGGTCCGCAGCTCCCAATTGCGCGCTGTTGGTGAGTCCATTGTAGATAGCCGTGTACGCAGCCAGGTCGACGCCAGCGTCTGTCCATTCAGCGGCAGTTCGAGCGCCAGGAGTCCTCAGCGCTTTTTGTGTTCTCGAAACGGCTTCTGTCAGCAAAGGAGACACGGCCCCAGCCGGTGACACGTCGCGTGCCACGTACAGCGGCACCGAGTTGTAGTTGAACAGGTTCTCGTAGAGGGTGCGTGCAGCTGATCCCGCTCCGTACATGGGCAGCGAGTTGGCCGGGTTCAGGAACATGTTCTCCTTGCCTCCCATGGTCATTTGCAGCTTGGGAACAACATTGTCCAAGGCCTCGATAAACTCCCTTGCGACAATCGCTTCAGGACGCTGGCCGCCTGCCGTCTCAAGTGCCTGAAGCCCCTTGTACGTGGTGACTCCGGCAATGGCTCGTTGCCACGCGTCGGCCGTATTGGCAGGGCCAAAGGCAGTAAAATCCCCGGATGCGTCTGTGATGGGCATCATGGAAAGTCTGCTGACGAGTGCGGCGCCAGCTGTCAGTCGCTGATCAATCTTGCGTGCCTCGTCGTCGCTCTCCCTGCCGCTGTTGACGAGCGACTTGGTCCAGGTGCGCGTCAGGTTGGCGAGATCGTCGGTGCCAAAGAAGACGGGATCAATGTCGCCCATGATCTCAATGTTCTTGAACACCTCGGCACCGGTGGAGTCCACCTCGGGGCGCAGCCAAAAGACTGATCGCAGATCGCCGGCGTCAATGGGCGAGGAGAGCCCATCCAGCACGCGCGGTGTGCCGTCCTCGTTGAAGACCTGGCAGTGCTTGAGGCCTTCCATCATGGTGGCCGTGTAGCCGCCATTGGAGTCCTCGTCAAAGATGCGCGTGTTGGTCATGCACGTCATGTAGCTCTTGCCGTACGTGCACTCGTTGTCCATGTTGACGATCTAACGACGCGGAAAACATCGTGAGCGGGGGGAAAGGGGAGGGACGACGTGGGGAAGAATCTCGCCTTGAAATACTCGCCGACAGAGCTCATGCGGCTGAGCAGATCAATGGGTCCCGTCTGATCCACATCGTAGGAGCGCGAAATGTAGACCTTGTTCTTCTTGAAGAGGCCGTACGGCTCCACAATGTCCTGAAGGCGCTTGCTGGGGTCGTTGGCCTCATGGGGGCGACCGGCACTGACGATGCCATTGACGCGCGCTGGACCCTCTGGACCGGCAATGTCGTAGTGGGTCTTCTCCACGGGCACCAGGCGCAGGTACGTGGTGGGTCCGGGCGGCAAGATCCAGGTGTCGGCGTCGGTGCGGTGCGCGTTCATCCATTCCACAATGCGGGCGTCCAGCTTCTCCATGCCAAACTCGGTCTTGACAGCAATGGCCCACATGAAGTTCTCGCGGCGCAGGAGGTCCTACGAAACGCGTTAGGCAGTGTTCTCGGAGGGAAGAGGGACAAAAAACCTGCAACGTTTCGCGCTTGAAATATCCGTGCTTGGATTCGTAGGCCTTGCTGTAGTCGTGGCACGTCAAGTAGGCGTAAATGACGCCAAAGTTGATGGTCTCGAGGACGGCCCTGGCAATCTGCGCCAGTGTTAGGACGTAGTGCGCGCGTCCCTCGGGAGTGCTCATAAAGCCGTGCTCAAAGATGGCACCCATTCCATGGCGGACAAAGGAGTCGCTGTGGGCCTCGCGCTTGCTGGAGACCAAGCGGCTGATGCCCATCTCTGGCACGATGCCAGTGAAGTGCTCGTTGAAGGTCCACACGTCCCAGGCCACGCTGACCTGCGAGGTGTACTTGAAGGGCATCAGCACCTGCGTGTAGAAGGTCTCGTCCGTGTAGATCATGGCGTCAATGGTGCGGCCCAGGTACTCGTTCTGGCCCACGTAGGCCTCGGGCAGCGCCCAGTTGGAATGATCATACTGATCGTAGGAGGCGGTCTTCCAGGGCGCGGAAGGTGCTCCAAAAAAGCCGGCCCAGGGGTTGGAGGCATCGGTGAACTTGTTGTTGCCAAAAGGGTCGTACTTCTGGGTCAAGTCCTGGCCCTGGACAGCGTTCACGCGTCGAAGCGCACCATTTTGAGGAACGGACGCGACGCCGTGGCGCTCAATGTCGCGCGTGGACTGCCAAATGCGCTCGGCACTGGCCTCGTGGTCAGAGGTGCGCGACCCTGCACCCACATTGTAAAAACTGCGACGCTGCGACATCTTGTCAGCACCCCGCAAATGTTGAAGGGATGGACTCCCAATGCCCGTGTAATAGCGAAGCGTTGCAAATTGTATTTTCCTTTCTCACGGCAACGGCTCCTCCTTCTTCTTGAGCTTTTTCTTGTAGGCGACGGCGTCCTTTCTGGCGCGCACCTTTTTCGGCTTGATCTCCTTCTTCTTGCGGCCCTTCTTGCCGGTTTTCTTTGATGGCCCAGCGGTCCGCCGTTTTTTCTGATTTTTTTTTCCCGTTGTGAAAGATGTTCCCCGAGATATTGTCACACGTGTTGTGCAATATGTTCCCCGAAACAGTGTCACACATGTTGTGCAAGATGTTCCCCGAGACAGTGTCACATGTGTTGTGAAAGATGTTCCCCGAGACAGTGTCACACGTGTTGTCGAGGACCTAAAAGCAAAGAGGGTCACCTTAATCTGCGCACGATCCGTCGGCAGAATGGCCACGCGCTTTTGCAGCGAATGCGCTGGAGGGACATTGATCATGTCGCGCTTGACATCTGCTCGCAGTGTGGCAACAAACTGGCCGTAGCGTGCATGTTGCTGGTTGAGCTCAAGCAAGTTAGCATCCAGCTGCGCCACGCTTTTGTCTAGGAGGACCCTGATCTGCTGCAGGCGCTTGCTATCCTTGGGCCATTGATCGCTCTGCAACAAGTTCTTGATCCTTCGTAGCTTGTCCTTGGCGCTGCTGACAGTGTTGATGACTGTCATGGTCGAGTGCGCGCGGAGTTCCTGGCTGTTGCCCTCTGCCCTGAGTTGCTTATGCGCTGGCTGCGGGTTTTTTTTCTGGGATCGATCCGTGTCATGGACAGTCACACACAGCGACAAGGACAACACGTGCCACCTGAACCAGCCCCACATCCGATGGCAGGCGCACCAGCTGTCTAGGTAGCAGTGCCTGGGATTGTGGCGGTGGTATGGCAATGCTCTCGCGCCGGGTGTCCACCATGAGCATGGCCGTCAGGCGACTGTAGCCCACCTGCTGCTCCTTTAAGAGGCCGCTCATCTCGCCGTGCAGCATTTCCAGAGCTCGGCTCATGAGCGGTTTCACGTGTTGCAGGCACTTGCTATCCTTGGCAATGGTCTCGTCGCGCAGCATGTCGATAATCTGATCCAACTTTTCGTCAGCTCGCTGTTCCTTGGCAACAATCTCCACATTGATCAACGCCCGCAGCTCTTCAGCATTGCGAGGATCCCGCACCAGGCGTTGGCCGGTCTCCGTGAACATTGACCCACTGCGGCAATCCGCGCTAATTTTCAGCGCCTAATCGTCAAAGGCAAATGGCCGATGTCGATGTAGACGGCGAACCGGTGGGGGTGCTCCCGGCGGCGGCGGTGGCGTCAAAGAAGCCTTCCAGCCATAAGCGACCCGCGAACAGCGACGATGAAGATGACATTGATTCCCTCTTCAAAGTCCCAAGCGAGCC